>SDBU01003822.1_pt1 | contig 18932 bp, 17 predicted proteins | sample 2277071 | NCBI WGS metagenome assembly SDBU01 (sample SAMN10397929, study PRJNA504765) | marine sediment metagenome | isolation source: marine sediment core GS08_GC12, 126 cmbsf | place: Arctic Ocean: Gakkel Ridge, Loki's castle | collected 2008 | reverse complement strand
CCGGCTTCGATCTTGGAAATGTCCAGCACATCGTTGATGAGGTTCAGCAAGTGACGAGCACTGCCGCGCACCATGCCCAGTTGCTTGGTTTGCTCATGGTTCAGCGGACCAGCCAGTCCCTGTAAGATGATGCCAGTGAAGCCAATGATGGAATTGAGCGGGGTGCGCAGTTCGTGAGACATGGTGGACAGGAAGGCGGACTTAAGCAGGTCCGATTCTTCTGCCCGCTCCCTGGCGATGATCAGTTCCGCCGTTCGCTCTTCCACCAACTCCTCGAGGCGCTCGCGATGTTTCCGCAATTCCTCTTCCGCTCGCTTGCGCTCAGTAATATCCATGAGCGTACCGATATAGACAGTAACCTCGCCATCGCTTCCTATGACAGGAACGATATCCCCAAGTGCCCAGATGACCTCGCCATCCGCATGAACCCAGCGGTATTCCTGGTGGAATTCCTCGCCGTTCTTGATCGTCCTGGCCCACTCGGTTGTCACACGCTCCCGGTCGTCGGGATGGATGGCTGGCACCCAATCTAAGTTAAGCGCTTCCTCCGCTGGCATCCCCACCAGTTCGGCGCATTTTTCGTTGATGTAGATGGCATTTCCCTGCGCGTCGTCAAGAAATATACCAACAGGCGAGGAGACTGTCAACGTGCGGAACTTTTCTTCGCTCTCCCGCAGCGCCTCCTCCACCCGTTTGCGCTTGGTGATGTCCACATGTGTGCCGATCGCTCTCAGGGGATTCCCATCCTTGTCCCATTCTACGCATTTGCCCCGCGCCCAGATCCACTTCCACTGACCTGATTTTGCCTTTATCTGATACTCCAACTCATAAATATCTTTCCGGCCCTCCAGATAGGCATTCCAGGCCTCATCAAATACCAACTCGCTATCTGGGTGAATGTTCTCTTGCCACCAATTGAAGTCAAACTCCTTTTCCCCGGGCTCATACCCCAGCATCTTTGCCCAACCTGGCGTTAAGAGTATATCGCCACCAACTACGTCCCAATCCCAAACAGCGTCATTTGCTCCTTCTATGGCAAGCGTCATGCGCTCCTCAGATTTACGCAACACCTCCTCCGCCTGCCTGCGCTCTCGGCGCAATTCCGCCAATTCTTCTATAAGTTGTTCCTTCGTCTTATCTTCGTCCTTCAGATCCATAGCTCATCACCCTTCTGAGAAGCGCATGAATGGTAGCGATTTCCTACACATCCGTTATCACCCTATGCAGTACAACACTCAGTTCTCTGGCTTTGTAAGGTTTGGCGACGACACCCTTGAATCCATACTCCTCAAAATTAGCCAATACAGGATCGTTGGAATACCCACTGGAGACTATTGCTTTCACTTCCGGGTCAATCTCCAGGAGTCTTTGGATGGTTTCTTTGCCACCCATGCCGCCGGGTATAGTTAGATCTGCTATAACAGCGTCAAAGGGATTTCCTGATTCCATAGCGTTCTTGTATGTCTCTATCGCCTCAGCGCCACTCATTGCAGTGGTCACACTATATCCAAGACTAATCAACATATCAGTGGCAAGCTCTCTCACCATTTCCTCGTCATCCATCACCAGAACTCTACCCTCTCCCATGATAGGCTCCCTTTCATCTGTCTCTTTTGTTCTAAGTGTTTCCTCTGGAGAGGCCGGTAGGTAGATGTGGAAAGTCGTCCCGACTTCTATCTGAGATTCTACGCTGATGTATCCATTGTGCTTCTCGATTATGGAGTAGGAAGTGGCAAGTCCCAACCCACTGCCTTCCTGCTTGGTGGTATAGAACGGGTCGAATATCCTAGGGATATGCTCCGCCGATATTCCTATCCCTTCATCCTCGACGGATAGCTTTATATATGCTCCAGTTTCCAGGGAGAGACCAGAGTCTTCATTTATATCGGTATTCTCAGCACGGATCTTAATCACGCCGCCGTTGGGCATAGCCTGTTTAGCATTGATAACCAGGTTGTTGATAACCTGGTTCATCTGCCCCTCATCAACCTCCACTGGCCATAAATCATCTGGTATGGAGAAATCACATCTGACGCTGGAGCCGCTCAGTGTGAAAGTAACCGAATCCCTCAGAAGGGCCGCAATATCCGCAGTTTGCAGGATAGGCGCTCCACCTTTGGAGAACGTAAGCAATTGCTGTGTCAGATCCTTTATTCGCATGGATGCCTTCTCAGCTTCCGCCAATCTTCTATCCTTTTCCGCCGGGTTATCATACATCCTTGCCAGGGATATATTCCCCAGGACTCCTGTCAAAAGGTTATTGAGGTCATGAGCAATGCCGCCAGCAAGAACACCGATGGACTCAAGCTTTTGGACTTTCAGAACTTCTTGTTCCATCCGCTTGCGATTGGTAATGTCACGGACGCTGCTGAGTATGGCTGGAGCGCCACCATACTCTATTACTTGACTGTTTATTTCGGCAGGGAAGGTAGCGCCATCAGCCTGCACCATAGTAGCCTCGAACAAGATATGGCCTTCTTGACGCAGCTTCTCTACCCGCTCGGGTATCAATTTAACATCTTCTGGAGAACTTACGTCCATGGGCGTCATCTGTAACAGTTCCTCTCGGCTGTAACCCAATTTCTCACAGACTGATCGGCTGACTTCTAAAAACTGACCTCCCATATCGTGTATGAAAATGGAATCACTGACACGATCAAACAGAGATCTAAATTTCTCCTCAGATTTGCGCAACGCCGCCTCTGCCTGCTTGCGCTCGGTGATGTCCATTGCCAGGACATAGAAACCATTGACCTCACCATTCGCTCCGATATGCGGTGTGAGGACGGTTTGGTTCGTCCGCATCCCCATTTTCGAGTGGGGTATGTTTACTTCGTAAGTCACAATTTCCCCTGACATTGCAGTTTCAATATGAGGACGCACAGATTCATACACCGATTCTCCAAGCACCTCACGAACGTGCCTTCCCAGAATCTCACATTGGGAAATACTGAACCACTTTTCATATTCCGCATTGGCGTATTGGTAATGCATGTCGGCGTCAACGTAGGAAATGAGCGCGGGGAGTGAGTTGGCTATAAGGTTGAACTTCTCCTCGCTCTCCCTCACCGCCTCCTCCGCCTGCTTGCGATCGGTGACATCATGAAACAGGGCAACGAAGTGCTCTTTCTCCGGGCTATAGGCGGAGACTAAATACCATCTATCCAAAAGTTCGGAGTATTGCTCGAAATAGATCGCTTCTCCTGTCAAAGCAACTTTTCCATAGTTGCCAATCCAATCATATTCCGAGTCCTCAATCCCTGGCAATACATCTGTAACCCTTCTACCAATAATGGATTCCTTGCTTAGTCCCGTCAGTTTTTCAAAAGCATCGTTTACCTCAAGAAAAACATAGTCTATCGGTTTACCATCTTCATCTACTACGATTTTGTGGTAAGCGGAACCACTGTCCATATTTGAGAATAGAGAGCGATACTTCTCTTCGCTCTCCCGCAACGCCTCCTCTGCCTGCTTACGTTTGGTGATGTCCACATGTGTGCCAATTGCTCTCAGAGGATTTCCATCCTTGTCCCATTCTACGCATCTGCCGCGTGCCCAGATCCACTTCCACTGACCTGATTTTGTCTTTATCTGATACTCCAACTCATAAATATCTTTCCGACCCTCCAGATAGGCATTCCAGGCCTCATCAAATACCGACTTGCTATCTGGGTGAACGCTCTCTTGCCACCAATTGAAGTCAAACTCCTTTTCCCCGGGATCGTACCCCAGCATCTTTGCCCAACCCGGCGTTAAGAGCATATCACCACTAACTAAGTCCCAATCCCAAACAGCGTCACTTGCTCCTTCTATGGCAAGCGTCATGCGCTCCTCATTACGCAACGCCTCCTCCACCTGCTTCCACTCAGTGATGTCTTGAAACGTTCCAAACAACCTAACTACATTCCCATACTCATTCTTTTCAGGAAACATAGTACCTGTCATATAAACAGTCTTTCCACTGGGCAGTTTCACCTGGAAATCATATCTGAAATCTTCACCATTTTCGATAGCGCGGCGCGCATATTCCTGCAATTTCCTCGCTTCTTCTGGAGAATAATAAAGCACTTCTTCCTCAACGCTGGGCGGCCCCATGGAAGGATCACGTTCATAGAGTTCAAAAATCTGATCTGACCAGGCAATCTCTTGAGTAGTAATGTCAAATTCCCAGTAACCCAAACGCCCCATTGCCTCAGTGTCTTTTATTCGCTTTTCGTTCTTTCGCAGCATTTCCTCTGACCGCTTGTGCCTGGCCGCTAGTTCCGCCAATTCATCTATAAGTTGTTCCTTCGTCTTATCTTTATCCTTCATATCCATATCCTACCACCCTGATGCGCTATACTTACCGCACTTCTTCTCTCATTAGCTTAACCATCTTACCTCTTTATATTATATAGGTCAATGGAGAATACATCTGGAGGATCACTGGCTAGAATTGTTGGAGGAAACGCATATCGTTCTCAAAAAGCGCCCGCATGTCATTTATGCCGTATCGCAGCATGGCAACGCGCTCGACTCCCATCCCAAATGCGAACCCCGTCACCTCTTCCGGGTCATAATCAACAAACTTGAACACCTCTGGATCTACCGAGCCTGATCCCAGGATTTCCAGCCATCCTGTGTCGGAGCACGTCTGGCACCCGCTGCCGCCGCACACCGTGCATCCGATGCACACCTGCGCGCTGGGTTCCGTAAACGGGAAGAAATCCGGCGAGAAGCGGTACTTTGTGTCCTTGCCAAACATCTGATGGATAAAGGTCACCAGAACGCCCTTGAGATCGCTGAATCGTACATGCTCGTCAACCATGAGTCCCTCTACCTGATGGAACATGGGCGTATGGCTAATGTCGGCGTCGCGTCGGTACACTCTTCCTGGCACTACCACCCTCACCGGCGGCCGCTGTTTCTCCATGACCCTGATCTGCACGGCCGACGTCTCTGTGCGCAGTAGAATATCATCGTTGATGTACATAGAATCTCTGTCGTCCCTGGCGGGATGATGCTCTGCCATGTTGAGCGCATCAAAGTTGTAGTAGTTGGTCTCTATCTCCGGCCCATCAGCTATCTGAAATCCCATACCCCGAAAGATCCTCAGAATATCTTCAAATGTCTGGGTAAGAGGGTGTTTTCTGCCAAGCATGGGCCTGCGTCCGGGCAAGGTGATATCGATAGCGTCGGCAGCCAGTTTAGCTTCGCGTTCCTTCGTTTTAAGATTCTCTGTGGCCAGTTCCAGTTCGCTGGTAATGTGTCCTTTCACCTGATTTGTCAGCTTGCCTATGGCCGGTCGGTCTTCTGGCGCAACATCCCTCATGCCCCGCAGTAGCTCTGTCAAGGCTCCCTTTTTCCCCAGGTACTTCACGCGGATAGAGTCCAGTTCTCTCAGGCCTTCAGCGGAGCGCAATTGCTCCACAGCTTCTTTTTCTATAGCCTTAAGTTTCTCTTCCATATCAATTCCTCACATGACTGACGTCCAAGCCGTCGAAACCGACTAAATCGTCGAAACCGTCAAAATCTTTCCCCTGGACGGCTTGGACGATTTAGTCGGTTTAGTCGACTTCGACGGCTTCGACGATTTCGACGACAGTGCCCAAAAACAAAAAAAGCCTGTGATATATCCAAAGGGACGAAATCACAAGCTTTATTCTTCCGCGGTACCACCCTACTTGGACCGTCTATCCAAATTGTTTTCTCTTCAGAGTAAACGACGGGCCCAGCTTATTTTTTGATAACGGTGAAGAGACACCGATACAGGCTTAGTTTCACGATGTATTCAATGATTACAGAATACCTCGCGGGTTCAGCCTGACAGCTCCAGAGTGAACTTCGATCAAGGGCTTCAGCAAGGTGTTCTCAGCCGGTGACACCTATTCTCTGTCTGAAGGTGAGCTTGATCTACTCTTCTCCTTCAAGGCTTTTATTCTCTAATTCTTCTGAATCTACAGGCGAATCTGAGGCTACTTCATCAGTTCCAGAGTATGTCAAGTAGGCTTCTATCAAACCTGTGTTCTCAAAAACATCCCAATAGACACCCGTGCCCATCTTCCCGTATTCTCCTTGGATATTATCCAGCTTGCTGACTAGCGATCTGGGCGAGTTTAGCAAACGCCCCTGGATCACGGACTGCCAGATCAGCCAACATTTTTCTGTTCACTTCTACGCCGGCTTTCTTAAGACCGTCAATGAATCTGCTATATGATAGCTCATGAGTTCTGGCTGCCGCGTTGATTCTGGCGATCCACAATCTTCTGAAATCGCGCTTTCTGGCTCTCCGATCTCTAAACGCGTGATTACCAGCCTTATCAACAGCCTCTTTTGCTGTACGAATGAGCTTGCTACGGCCTCCTCTGAAGCCGGAAGCTTGTTTCAATATTCTCTTTCTTCTTTTTCTTGATGCTACACTAGTTTTAACTCTTGCCATCTTAACATTTGCTCCTAAGAACAGGATATATTGAGGAAGCTACCCGTATGGCAACATTCTCTTGATCCGCCTCGCATCAGAGGGATGAACCGCAGCCGACTTCCGTAAGTTCCGCTTCCGTTTTGCCGATTTTCCGGTAAATAGATGTCCTGTATGAGATTTGCTCCTCCGCGCTTTACCGCTACCAGTAATTTTGAACCGCTTCTTTGCTCCTTTATGAGTCTTAATCTTTGGCATTATAATCCTCGTAGACTTTGCTTTCTAAATTAAAGATGAGAATGAAGATCAGGATAGCTTCAGAAATGTATTTCAGAAGAAGAACGCCAGATCACAGAAATACCGCTTAGTGATATCCTCAAACTAATAAAATGAGAGGCTCCACGAATATCTTATATATATTCAGGAGAAACTCAAACAACACCCCGCATTACTTTTTGACCAATGGTAAATTCACAGATCACTCACTACTTTCACATTATATCATAAACACATACTAAAGTCAAGTATGGAACGGACGACGACGGACGGGTGGCTGGAGCTTGAAGCCCATTTCGCTGGATAGTGATCTTTGGATATTCAATTCTGGTTCTGCTATTCTTGACTAACAAAGCCGATCATTTGGGCGCCAGGATCATCACCATATTCCTGCCTTCCATCTTGGGTGCCTGCTCAACTTCGCAGACTTCGCTCAACTCAGAAGCCATACGCTGCAGTTTATCGCGCCCTATATCAATATGGGTGATTTCTCTTCCCCAGAAGGTCACAATCACTTTAGTTTTCGCGCCTTTTTGAATGAAGTCATGTACATGACGTTTGTTAAACTGGAAGTCATGTTCAGCGATCTTTGGTCTCATTCTGATCTCTTTGATTTTAACCGATTTCTGGCGCTTCTTAGCTGTTTTCGCACGTTTGCTTTGTTCATACCTGTATTTACCGTAGTCCATGATCTTGCAGACAGGCGGACTCGCCTTGGGAGCTACCTCCACCAGATCAAGCTCCTGATCCTCAGCGCGAGCTAACGCGTCATCAGTCGACATCACCCCTAGTTTTTCTCCGTCACCGTCGATCAAGAGTACCTCTGGCACCCTTATCTGCCTATTTACTCTGACGATAGAATATCACCCCTCTTGGCTTACTCTCCTAATCCGAGAGTATGAAAGCTCCGTGGACGCCCCCGATGTTCGATTTGAGCCAATCAAAACGACACTGGCGTCACTAACACTCTTGATTGATAGCCGTACATAGGTACTCCTGTTTACTACATTCACATTATATCACAGACACATGACAAAGTCAAGCTTGGAGGCTGTATTTAGCTGTAGTTTTACTCCATGAAACAGTTCCTTAGCCAGATATTCAGGAACAAGCTGGCAAACTTCTCCTATAGATGAAATCTGTATTCAGAATTGCAGCATAGACGGGGGTAAGCAATCATGGGAGATCATAAATGCCCTATCATTTCTGCTAGTGCTGCATGAATATAGAACGGCGTTTTGTCGCGAACGCCATCGATCTTCATCTCCTCGCTCCCTCTTCATGCGGTACAGCGCCTCTCAGAATGAGAAACGCAACCACCTTCGCCCGGACGCTGTCATCCAACCGCGCGTCTTCGTCCACGAACAGACCGTTATACTTATGTGCCAGATACCTTGCCAGCATAGTTTTCTGGCAGAATGACTGAGCAAAGAACACTGTGGGGATCTCTGTATTGACCTGAAGCTCTATCTCCAGACTATCAGGGGATTTATTCTCCATACATCTGGCCCAGCCGAAGACGTGGGTCGTATCAGGGAACAGATCAAGAATGGAAAAATCTCTGGGTGGAACTCCCCAGAAGCCGGCTGTAGGTTTGCATGGTTTCACGTCTCTGTCAACGTCTTTTATGATGCTGTTGACGATCCTGTCCATCTTCTCTCTCAGAGGTAGACAGGAGATCGAGATAGGATTCCCCTGGGGCGGCGCATTCGTGTTGCGAGTGGTTATTATCTCTGTATCCGGCAATAGATCCCGCAGAGTCTCAGCGACAAACCTCATGCCGTCACATTTCCCCTCGCCCACGTCGGCTATTATGATCTCTGGCTTCAGGACCAGGGCGTTGACCATTATAGTCCTGAGCGTCGCGCAGTAAACTCTTGGGGAGAATCCCTCTATAGCGTCGAAATACTCCACGTCGTCCAGGGGCATATCTAGATCCACAACGTCCAATCCGTCGCCAATATAGGCGTCCAAGACGTCCTGGCTCGGCACACCTGCTATCCCAACTCTAGCCATTAGAAATCCTATCCGAAAGCAAATGAAGAACTTTTCCCTATATTTCTATCAATGTCTGCTGTATTATACACCGGAAAGCGGTTGAGAATCTATACATTTTTGATTTTCGATTTTTCTATGTCACCTTTTCGTCGTTTGCTGTGTCATATAGATAAAGGCGCTTATTACGAGCTATAGGCCTACATGCTCACAAGCCTGGAGGTAGGGTACGGTGCGGACGGAAGACGGTTATATCATCCATAAATGCCTCAACGGAGAGCCAGAAGCGTTTGGCTTTCTGGTGGACAAATACAAGGCTAGCATCTATGCGTTCGCCTACACCAAAGTTAGCGACTTCCGCGATGCTGAGGACGTGACTCAGGAGGTCTTTGTCAAGGCATATCAAAAGCTGCGCACGTTAAGACGATGGGATAGTGTCCTTGCGTGGCTATATGCCATCACCTCCAATCAGTGCAAGAATCTGATCCGTTCGCGGAACAATCGTCCTGACGGTGAGTTCATCAAGGATCAGGAGTTTGTGGATATGGCAAGGCATTCCATGGATTCCTATCGCGAGAATTTGGCATTTGAATCCATTCGCGAGGCGTTGGATTTATTGCCTGAGAAATATAGCCAGGTATTGACGCTCCACTATTTTGGCGGTATGACCTGCAAGGAGATCGCTAACTTCCTTCGTACATCCCCTGCTGCTATAAGAAAGCGGCTGAGTAGGGCGCGGTCGCAACTGAAAGCGGAGGTACTTGCTATGATGAGCATAACTCATGGCCAGCAAAGGCTTGAGGCAAGCTTTACGTTTCGTGTTGTGGAGATGGTGAAGCGGATAAAGATCCGTCCCGTGCCACCTATGCACAAGCTGCCCTGGGGGCTGTCACTGGCAGCGGGAATTGTCTTCACAGTCCTGAGTTTCTGCCCATATTTGCTCCCGCCAGTTTTCAATCCGGCTATCGCTTCTATGAGTCCATCGTCTACGGCCGAGGCGAGAACGTTGGATATGGACGAAATGCGCGTAGATATATTGAAAACATCGGAAATGCCGTTCCGCGCCAGCCAGCAAGGGAGCGGGAATGCCCGGGATTTGCAGAACACCACTTTTCCCGCTCCCCAGGCTATGGGTGGCATATGGACGAAGAAGACCAATATGTCAAGTGGAAGGGGATATCTGTCAACTGTTGCAGTGAAGGGGAAAATCTATGTTATCGGTGGAAGCACAAAAGAAGGAACTGGACAAGTAAGAAACACTTCGGCGGTAGAAGAATACGATCCGATAACAGGTAAATGGATAAAAAAGACTGATCTGCCAGGAAGAAGACGCGCCTTATCTGCTTGTGTATTGAACGGGAAAATCTATGTCATTGGTGGGCAACATGGTAACACTGTTTTATCGACAGTAGAGGAATACGACCCAGTAACAGACACATGGACAAAGAAGGCTGATATGCCAACTGCAAGGGGCCACCTATCTACCGGCGCGGTGAATGGAAAAATCTATGCAATTGGTGGGACGGCAAGTCCGAAGGGTGGGGGCGGTCCTTTCCTCTCGATAGTAGAAGAATATGATCTGGTGACCGACACATGGGTAAGAAAAGCAGATATGCCAACCGCAAGAGGCGGCTTATTTGCCAGCGTGGTGAATGGGAGGATCTATGTCATCGGAGGAACTTATCAGATAAATGGTGTCAATGATTATACTGGTCTTTCCACTGTAGAAGAATATGATCCAGTAGCAGACAGATGGACAAAGAAAGCTGATATGCCGACCGCGAGAATTTGCTCTGCTACCAGTGTGGTGAATGGTAAGGTTTATGCTATTGGGGGAGCGAATCGGAGAAATATTCTCACGATAGTAGAGGAATATGATCCAGCGATAGATAGATGGACAAAGAGAACGGATATGCCGACGCCAAGAGCTGTTCTATCCGCCAGTGTGGTGAATGGTAGAATATATGCCATCGGGGGGGTGGATATCCCACCACTAGTTTACTTATCCACAGTGGAAGAATACACTCCTGAAGATTTGGGGAGTTGGTTGATAGACAGCCAATGAAATGAGGGAAGCGCGAACAGAGTAGTTTGCTCAATCAGCACTTTGGCCAAGAAGAGAGGCCCGACTGGTGTTGCTTCTTGGTCCATCAGAAGGAAGGATAATACTGTGAGATCAATCACGATCCTATTGCTAGTATTTCTGATTCCTATATCAGCACAAGCAGGAACATGGGTTGAGGATTTCGAGGATGGGAATCTGGACGGTTGGACGGTAAGCGGCGGCGGCGAATGGAGTATACAAGATGGCAAGCTTTCCGGTAGATTTATTGGCGGCGGGGGGTTGCCCTCTGTCATTCGCATGGAACCGTCCGCGTGGAAAGACTATACAGTGGAAGCAAAGGTGTTTTTGCTGGAGAAGCTGGGCGGTCACCCGGAAATGGCATTTTGCTTACGTCTTAATCCTGTAGCATGGCATGCCTACGGATTCTGTCTGCATTTTGCCAATAATCATGCTGAGATCTATAGGCATAGAGGGTTCAATGCAGGCGCAATACAGAGACTGGCATCTAACCCCCGCCAAATGTCAGACAACACCTGGTATAAGGTGAAATGCTCCGTATCTGGTAATCATCTTAGCTTCTACATCGACGATGAGTTATGTGCTGAGCTCGACGATCCAGGCCTGGAGAGCGGAACGGTGGCAATCTATATTTCCAATATGCATGTGCTCATTGATGATATAGTTATCACAGGGAATGATATTCCAGATCAGGGCTTGGCCCAAAATAGCAAAAGCGTGAAACCACTTGATAAATTAGCAGCTACATGGGCAGACGTTAAGCACAGATAGAAGAGATTGAGGTGACCGGTGCTGCTTCCCCGACTGTTAGACTGCCGGCGAAATGGAGAAAGCTGACAAAGCCCTGTTGAAGTCCCTCGCTTAGACATTATATCACGCTTTCCTCAATCTCTTGAGCAACTCGCTTGACTCTTATGCTCTGTAAACCGGCAGGAGTGAGAATGTCAACTTTTCTACCCAATACTTGCTCAAGGTATTCTGCAAAGTCCATGAACTTGAGGCCAACGAGTCCCTCAAGCTCTGCCAGAATGTCCACGTTGCTATCAGCGATTGTAGTTCCTCTGGCAGCGGAGCCGAACAAGCCTATTCTTTTTACACCAAAATGTTCCGTTAAGTACGGGAGTTTCCTTCTGATAATCTCCATAACTTCTTCGTCAGGCATACTTGTACCTCCTACATTTGGAAAGTTTGTTTGGACGTTTACACCTCTTTCCCCAGGATATCCTCCAACATCTGCACTATCTGGGGGCGGGACCGGGCCACCGATTTTTCCATAGTGGAAGAATACGACCCGGCAACGGATACATGGAGCAAAAAAACCGATATGCCGACGGCGAGATGCTCTGCGTCGGCCAGTGTGGTGGATGGGCGGATCTACGTTTTTGGGGGAGTAGATTGGCCGCATATTTTCTCAACAGTGGAAGAATACACTCCCGAATGATTTCGTAACTCATGATTGGAGATGCGCATGATAAAACAAATAACGGTTGTTATCCTTTGCATATCCCTCCCTATAGTCAGCTCAGTTTCCGCGGTGGTGTGGAAGGACGACTTCGAGGGCGCCGAAATAGATAAAAACTGGACACCAGCGACATGGCGAGTGAACGCGCCGACGAATTGGAAAGTTGAGGATGGCATTCTCAAAGGTTCTTGGCCACGTTCAGGCTCCTGTGAAATGCTCTTTCTGGAGGAATATCCTTCGTTAAACTATACCATTCAGGTGAAGGGTAGGATCGACCGAGTATGGCAAGCATCATCATACGCCGGCCTAGGGATTGTCTTTCGTTCATCCGGGCCAGCAGGCAACAAGGTTACGCCCTTCTATACTCTTGGGATTACTAGTTTCCGCGCCTTTTTCTTTATGGGCCACAATAACGCGAATTGGCGCGACGCAGATGTAACCCCAGGAAACTATAACATTGATCAGTGGTATACCTTAAAACTGGTAGTCAGCGGCAAGGACTTTCTAGGCTATGTGGATGATAAACTTGTTTGCGACCTAAACGATCGTCAGTTCAAAGGCAAGTTCGCCGGTCTATGCACGGGAGATAGAGTTGATGTAAGCTTTGATGACTTTATGATCACAGATCAGGTAGATGAAGATGCCTTCGTCAATTTCGATGTGTCACCGGAGGTCAGGGCATTGACAACAACGTGGGCTGGCTTGAAGACCCAGTGAGTCGCATCTATACCACTTGTAGCTTTGGATGTCTGAAGTTCTGGCTAAGTGGTTTAATCGGTAAGTTCGTTTCGCTCTCGTACGTCTGTAAACCAAAGAATAGTGGGCAGTGCCAACTCTACAAAACATATCCTATTTGCCGATAAAACCACTTAAGTCTAGAATTTATGGTCTGGAGTCCAAAATCTACGGATCTACGTTTCTCTTGCCCGCCATATTGTCGATCTCGATTTCCACTACCATCGTCGCCGCGACCTGCCGCTCTGTTGGCGATTCGAAGGGATGGTCTTCAGCATACCTGGTGGTAAGCAGCATGAGAGCTTCTAGCCTGGCAGTTGGGTCGTCCAGTTGTCGCGCTCTGCCGTGGACAATGACACTGCGGTAACGCGTGCCGAAATCTATGGCACGAGGCGCACGGACGATCCGTTCCATGACGTGCACCTCAAAGCAGACACGCTCATCATGAGCGATGTTGTCCAGTTTCTTACCGGTCAGAGCGCAGTGGAAGTATATTCTTCCCTCGTGATAAACGTAATTGACCGTCACAACGTAAGGAGAGCCGTCAGAGCAGACTGTCGCCAGACTGCCCACGTCACATTCTCGGAGAATAGCTTCCATTTCAGCACGATCGGTGATCCATTGCTTGGGCATAGTTCTTTCCTTATGTTATCAGCGTTAGCATCAACTGAATATTGAGCATGAACGCTCAGATTATACAGAGAGCGTAAGACTAATACGAGTTTTTCAGTTACGGGCGAAACTTGTTCAGTGGAGCGGCTCGGCGATAAATACTTCACCTGGCTTGAGAACCACTGCCTTCGGCGCGCGTTCACCACGCTTCTGAGCTTCCGCTAAATACCGGGCGAATTCTCGAACATCCTCGCAATCGGGATTGACGTAATGACATGGTAGAACTGTCTCAAGCCCAAGCCACTGCGCAGCCAAAACACCTTCAGATGGACTCATTTCTGCTGTAAGCATCCGACCTGGCCCTGTTATACACGACAGCGCTTCTATGGGATTTGTTATGCCCATACAGCCAACTGTTGGTTGATAAAGCTCGCCGATCAGCTTCAGGTCACTGAAGATGGCAGTGTCACCATAGTGATAGAAACGTACACCTGGGTCAGCGTAGACCACAAATCCCATTGGCACGCCGGATATGTGAGTACCATCTGGCATCTGGATCTGTGACCAGTGGTGGCACTCAACAGGTTGAACTTTGATCCCCGCCACCTCAACTGCAATTCCCCAGGTTGTGGCCCGGATCTGGTCTTCTGATATGCCCTTTGACACAAGATAAACCTTTACTTCCGCGCCACAGATGATCGGCGCACCAGTTCGTCGAGCAATCTTCTCCGTATCACCGAGATGGTCGAAAGCGGCATGGGTAACGAGTAGTAAATCTACCTGTTCCAGTTCATCTGATTTGATAGGGCTACCCGGATTTTCGTCAAGAAATGGGTCAATAAGTATATGCTGCCCTTTGCTCGTTATAATCTCATAGGCGGCGACACCAAAGAAGCGAATCTGTGTTGACATTTTCTTCCCTTATTTTTGAATCGGACAGTTTTGTTAGCTAAAGATCCATCAAGTATCACTATGCAATTTCGCTTAATTGCTTAGTGATACTTGGAAGCGATTCTGGTTATCAACCGGGAGGTTGGACGTTGATAACCAGAATCGCCTCGCGGAATTGCCCCAGTGGACGACCATCGTAGTTTACATCCACTGGAATCACGGTGCGCTTTGCGGGAGCATCCTCAGGGACCGCAAATGAAAATGTGATCTGCCCTTCACTCTTTGCAGGGATGGACGTTGACTTCGCATCGATCTCCATCGCCCACGATACAGGGAGGACCGGGCGACAGACTGCCTCACGCTCCGATGCAGAGTGATTGGTAATCTCCACCCGCAATTCGACAGTTTTGCCGGGTGTCACATCCTGTTCGTATGGATAGCATCTGATCCAGTGCTCATCCATGCCGTAGTTTGGCGAATCCCACGGAAATAGTTCACCATAGAGCTTCTCCCGCAGAGCCAGGTTCGCGCGCATAAACCTGATCTCTTCGTCGGTGAAATCAAAGGCAGGGGCCACGTGACAGTTGAATATATGCGATGGCTTAAGCTCCTGCATGAGTTTCAGGCATTGGTCGAATCCCACACCTTCCCCCAGCCAATTCCGATTGCCTGAGCAGTAATCGTCAAGCCCTGACATTGTGAAGGAGTCGCCAGCGAAGAACATCCTCACCCCGCGCCCCTCTACCAGCAGGCCGCCGTGATAATACGTCTGTCCCGGGAAATGATAGGCGGTCATTTTGAACTCGTTCCACGTCCACGATTCGCCGTCTTTCGTGTGATGATCCACCCGAATCTGGACTGGAGAGATGCACGGCGTTCGGTATCTGCGAGGGTCTTCCACCACATCAGCGACGCTGCCGTCGGCGTATATTGGACATCCAAACGCCTCCTGAAACTGCGGGATAGCATCCACGTGGTCATCGTGATAATGCGTGATCCACAGTCCTGCGACACCTGAGATCTCGCCATCATCCTTGAATTTCTGTACCTGCTTGACAACGTTCAGGTTTCCACAGTCCATAGCGAAGGCTTCCCCGGTCTGCGATATGATAAGCCACGTAGTTCCGCAGTGTCGCAGGAATTCCGGCGGCAGTTTTCCCTTGCGGATAGGCATGTGCCCGGCGCGCCCCTCGAATTCGGTGAACATCTGCGGGAAGTAGTGGCGAAGGGCAGAAATTGCCACGTATTTGTCGTAGCAGTCATCGAGACGCTCCAGCAAAACATCAACTGCCTCCGCCGGCTCATTCATGACGTTGCCATGTGAAGGGATCAGAGTGTTTGCTCCTGTCTCGCGCAGTTTCAGAAGGCTTTCCTTTAGCTGATCTCTGCTTCCTAGGAAGCCGTGATAATCACCCACAAACTCTCCGCCCTTCTGAAGGCTGTACAGCTCCCATATTTGACCCTTATCATATATCACATCGCCGCAGAACACGAACCGCGAGCCGTCCACCTCCACGACGTATGACACGCTCCCATCAGTATGCCCCGGCGTATCAAGGACAGATATGCGCGCATCTCCCCATTTGATGACATCACCCTCTTTGTAGGTGTTCTTCACAGACACGGACTCCGCAAGCATCAGGCTGTGAGGGTGTATATGGTAAAGATGCCAGCGAGTCTTAGGATCATCCCAAAATGCCTCCACTTCCTCAAACCACTTGCGCTCCTGCGCCGGAACACCGATCTCTACCGCATCCCCTGTTAGTTGCCCAACGCCTGACGCCTGATCGCGATGGTGATGCGTGAAAATCACATCCTCCACCTGGGTAATCTGAAGCGCATCCAGAGTTGATTGAACAGAGCCGCCGCCGAAATCGATCAGCAGCGCCCGGTCGCCATCGCGAAGGATACCCACGTTAATGACGCCCTGGTGAATGAATAGATGATCACTCAAACAATAATACAAATCTGGCATTGCCTGCCCCTTATCTGCGCCTATCTGCGCTACAAAGTCAGCGTAAACCTGATTATTCATTAGCTGAAACTGAGTGGTTATTGAGACACCCTCTTAATGCTCTGAGGATTTTGCTCTGGTACTCCAGTTTCTTTTGGTGATTTTTCTCAGATGCAATTCTACCTGCATGAAATCTCTGGCCAGCGTAGTATCTCCACCAGAACAAGCTAACAGTATAAGCATCGGGGGATCTCTTCCATAGCAGGTCAATTGAAAAATACGTAGTTGCAGAATTTAACGCTAAGGCATTGACTCCATTCCGCCAATCGTTGCTGTAAATCTGTCCCAGCCCAGGAATAAACGTCGAAAGCCACTTCGCCAATCTTTCTGATTTCAGTTTTTCGCCTTGCGCTTCCATAAGCAAGTTAGTGACACTACAGAAATGCTTTTCTTCAGAGGCGTTCGGAGCAAATGATAAGTAATCAATATATGACGTCCGCGCCTTTTCCCATTGGAATGTATATATATAATTCATGGTCGCGATAAGCAGGTATCGTCGCTTCGTCTCCCTGTCTTTTGCGAATAGACCTATCTTAGTCACCAGAAACTCGGACATGCCGTAGTTTCCCCTTGCAGTATAGATAATCGCTACATCAATCCTCCGCTGGTCACGAACGATATTATCTGGCGCGGTGGCTGCGGACAGTTGTATGTATTCGATGGCAGTATCCCAATCCCCCATATTTTTATAGCATAGCCCCATTTTGTAGTGAATATCGCTTTGATCCAGAGCATCTGTGTGGAAAAACAGATAACGGTTGTATTCAGTAATGGCATCATAGTAATTGCCGGTATGATACAAAGAATCAGCAAGCCCTATGGCCATATCCTGGGCAAAGATTCCTGGTACAGCACAGGTAATCAGTAGCAATGATGGCAGACACTTTCTAATAACTGCCGTTGATCGCGATCTTGATCTTATCAACTAGATTCTCTTCCTGTTTGCGGTTGTAATTATGCGCTGATACTGCCGATCCGTATATATTGCCCAGGTAAAAGGAAGCGCCTACAGAAGTATAGAACAGGAAACCAAAAGAACCAGCTCCATCATTTTTGTAGTTGCTATAAGCCCGCCACGTCGTAAAGCCTATGACAATCAAAGGGTATATGCTCTCCCGCCAGTACCCGGAGTAGACCTTCCCTGCGCCAGGAACAATACCTGAGAAAACGCCGGCCAGAAGCTTGCTTTTTCGTGGTAGATTTACACCTTCCTCAGCAAAATCACTCAATGCTATAGTAAGAGGGTCTGGCTTTTCCACCAGCAATGAGCTATACTTAGCGCTTTCCCATCTTCTCTCCAGTAGATGAGTTGTAGTGATTAGCTGATATATCTTTGTACGGATTTCCTGGCTCTCTACCTGCTGAATATGCTTATTCAGGTAAGAGCGGCTTTGGGAAAGCCTGTTATCCAGATAGTAACTATATCCTATCTGGAAGATGGAGTCCTGCTCAATTGCCGGATTTCTCCCGTTATCCACTGCCGACTGGAAATACTTGACAGCCCTATCATATTTATTGGATAGACGGTAGCAAATCCCAATCCTGTGAAGAAGAAGCTCGTTATCGGAAATATCCGCCAGAAAAAGATACCGCTCATACTCCCCTGCCGCACGCAAGTAGTCGTCGTTATCATAAAGGTGATGTGCATATCTAAGAACGTTCTCAGGAGCGAAATAATCTACTTCTGACTCATCCTCGGCCCATAAGACCGTGGCATATAAAGTAAGCTGATGGAGCAATATTAGTAATACAAGCATTGCTTTCTTACTAGTCCCGCATCCTTTTGCCACTCTCGACTCTCCTCGGTATAACGTGGTCCTCAATTGGATCAATTAACAGACCTGCATTCAGATCGACGTCGTAATATGGATAAGCTAATCCGCTGCACCTCATAAGACGATCTGAAGTCATTAGGACTCCGCAGAAGAAACCATATTTACGGATCGATTGCGTGCTAAAATGTGAACAACTTGGTCTGAAGACACATACATTCATCTGCTGAGATGAGATAAAACGTTGGTATAGGCGAAGCGTTCCCATCGCGAATAGCCTGATCTCTGAGGATGTTCGGGTTGAGGGAATCTTCTCAGCTTTCTCTATTTTGCCAATACTATGGTGGTTTATGATGAATTCAACGTCGGAGAGATCGTGCGGGAACGCATTCCAGGATAGGGAGAGAGCAAAAAACACCACAATAAGAATTTGGGCAGTAAAACGGGATACTTTTACCATCTGATTAGCTCTACTTTGGCATCTGTTGGAATTTTAAATCCAGGAAATTGCTGCGGCAACTGCTTGCTAAATCCAATATTTTTATATTCTATGGCATTTTTCCCTATTTGGCAAGCTTCTTCTCATAGGAGGTGTCCCAAGCATAAACTTTTGATACGCGTGTGTGATATTTGGGTGAATTACACATGGCTTTTGGGTCAAAATGTTACCGCTTTTGGGCCTGTTGATCCGAATA
>SDBU01003821.1_pt1 | contig 18934 bp, 9 predicted proteins | sample 2277071 | NCBI WGS metagenome assembly SDBU01 (sample SAMN10397929, study PRJNA504765) | marine sediment metagenome | isolation source: marine sediment core GS08_GC12, 126 cmbsf | place: Arctic Ocean: Gakkel Ridge, Loki's castle | collected 2008 | reverse complement strand
CGTGAAGCCATCGAGGGCGCCCGCTTTCTTGCTTGTGAATCGCATCATGCTCGCCAGTTGCCCCACCGCAAGCAATCCGATGCCGTAGTGGCCGATCATGTGTCGCCTGATTCTCGTGCCTGGAATGGCGAACTTTGTCCCGACATGCTTCTTGCTGAAGCCGATGTGCTGAACGATATCCTCGAACTCGGTGGCGGTGATCCCGGTTCCGTCATCGGTGATCACGAGTTCTCGAAGGACAGGCCAACCAGTCGTGACTGTCACGCGGCGGGCAGCGGCGTCGTAGGCATTGCTGATCAGTTCCTTGAGCGCCCCAGCAGGGGTCCTGTAGATGCCGCGGCTTATGTGCCGCAGTATCCTTGAGCTGACATTGATCGGAACTATCTTCGGTCGAGCCATCTGTCTTCCCTTACGGGGCTTATCGCGCGCCGCGAATCAGCCGGGACTGCCAGACACCTTTATCGGCAGAAGGTGGGTTCTCTCTGGAGACATCGTATCGTGGAAGCGGTCCGCGTGCAACCGAAAAGAGACTCGCGTTACACAGACGTAACCATTCTGCGCCTCCTCGTGAGCCCCCGAGAATGCCAGTAGATGACCAGACCGGACGACGGCCCGTTCGCGCGCCTCCCCCGCCGGGCGATCAAGCTGCTCCCGCGGCCGCTCGGATCTACGCGGCTGTCGGGTTCGTCGAAGTCGGCAGCCCCTTCGCTCCCTGGAGCGCGTGGCGTGGGGACCGATGCGTATCTGTACTCCGGTTCCGCGCGGTAAGGAGAGAACGAGACGGTCAGCACGGTTTCATCAGGGTGTGCTTCGAGAAATCGGCATGAGAGCGGCGCCCGGCGCCATCACTTGGCGCCGAGGGCTGCAAGGGCGGCGTGGCGCAACTGGTTGCATTGGCGGGGGGTGATCTCGGCGAAGGTGACGATGGGGGCGTCGGCTTTGGGGTCGGCGCCGTCGCGCCAGCCGGCGAGGCCGATGGCTTGGCCGACCCAGGCGCGGAGCTGGGGGTCGCTCCATTGGTGTCGCCGGCGCAGCATCCGCAGCAGCTCGGCCGTCTGGAGCCCGTCGCGCCAGGCCTTCATGCGGAGGGAGGGGATCGGGCCGGCGAGGCCGAACTTCCGGCCGGGGTACATCAGGGCGGTCGCGTCGGCCTTGACCAAGTCGCCGTCGGAGGCGATGGTCTGCCACGGCAGCGTGCCGGTGGCGCCCCAGCAGTAGCTTCGGATCGGCCAGGCGGTCCACCCGGCGTTGCTGCCGGAGAAGGACGGCGGCATGCGGTAATTCCAGTACTCCTCGCCGAACCGCCGCTTGCGGTAGGCGATCAGCCGGCGCTGGGAATGCAACTGGTCGGCGCACACGTTCAGATCGACCACGCCGTCGAGCCACTGCCGCTGGTGCGTGGGGCGGGAGATGTCGATGCGGTAGTCGATCGCCACCGATCCCGCGGCCGTCGGCGCGGCCCCGGCCGTCGGCGCAGCCCCGGCCGCCGAGCGCGTCAATCGGCCGAAGTAGCGCAGGGCGAGGAAGTCGTCGGCGAACATCGGCTCATCCAGCAGCCACAGGCTCACCCCCCGGCCGTTGTCCTTGCGGAAGTAGTACTTGTTGTTGAGGTACACGTGGTAGCGCGTGCGAGTCCACCGCTTCTGCCGCAGGTGGGTGGAGAACTGGCGCAGCACAGCCGTCCAGGCGTCGGCGTAGGCCTTGGAGAGGCATTGCTCGATGGCGGGTAGTTCCCCCGTGTAGCGCAGGAGCTTCTGGTAGTCTCTCGGCGGCGGCCAGGGGGAGAAGTTCCCGGCCAGCGGGGCGGGCCAGTTCTCGTGGAAGGGCAGGTACATGTGGCGGATCGGCACGCCGGCGCCCGGGCCGACGTAGCCGGCGGCGGCGCCAAAAACCTCCCCCGACAGCAGCGGGCCGTAGCGTTGGTCCCACGTTCGCCAGTCGGTGACCTTGCAGGCGGCGCCGCGCCCCGCGATGGCGGGCGCGCCGCGCCAGTGGATCGAGCCGCTCTGGGAGTACGGCAGCACGTTGAGCGTCATGCGGTGGGCGTGGGCGAGGCGGTAGTACTTACGCTCGGCGGCCATGGTGGCGGCCGCGTCGGACGAGCGCACCCCCATCGCTCCGGCCGGGGAGGAATAGGTGTTCATGTCGGCGGCGATGTGGAACCGATCCGGCAGCGTCACGGCCGCCACGGTCAGGCGGATCGTCGCCGACGCCACCGTCCGGCCGGCCTGCTTGACCGTCAGCGTGCCGGCGTACGGGCCGGGCAGAGCGCCCGCCGGCACCCAGATATCGACGAAGACCGGTTGGCAGGTCTGGGAGGCGATCTTGTTCTGCGGCCAAGGGATGCTGAGTTTTCCCCCCGCCGGCAGCGGCACGAGCACCTCCCCGTGCGGGCCCTTCCCGGTCGCCACGGCCCACACGCGAGCGAGGCGGACGTGGTTCAGCGGCGGGACGGACTCGGCCACGGTGTCCCCGGCGTATTCCAGGCGGCCCAGCGACACGGTGACGCCGTCGGCCTTGCCGCCGGGCGGGATCAGCACTACCTGGAAACCCACCCACGCATTGCGGGCGGTCACCGGGGCCGGGATGGTGGCCCCCGCCGCCTGGCCCGCGTCGCCGGGGCCGATTTCGGCGGCGGCAGGCGCGAGGCCCAGCCGCCATCCGCCGGACGCACCGGGTCGCAGGTCCGCCGACGGGGCGAGCTTCGGCGGCGACGGCGTGGCCGCCGGCGGGGATTGGTCGATTGGCCCGATTTCCGCCGTGTACGCCTGCGGGCCGATGAACGTCTGCACGCGGACCCGCCACTTCCCCGCGGCCCTCTCCCTCACCAGCTTCTCCCCGGCGAAGACGACCACCGGGTCACCGAACGTCACCTGCTCGGCCGTGGTCACGCCCATTGTTCCGATCGGCCGGTGCAGCGTCACGCGCGATCCGAGCACGGTCTTGCCCGGCCAGCGGGTGTCCACGGCCATCGCCCCGGTTCGCAGGTCAGCCGCCGGGGCGAACGGCGCCGCCTTGGCCGGGGGGCGCTTGAGCCCGATCGCCACGTGGTGCGGGCGGCCCTCGACGGTCAGGTACGGGCGGGCGTTGGACTGTTCGCGCGTGTAGACGTCGTGGTTCTCGCGTGTCTGCCCGGCCTCCTCGCCCAGCACCAACCCGTGCGACAGCCCGGTCGCGACGGCCTGCACCAGCTCGGGGGCGATGGGGATCTTCACCCAGCCGCCCTCGGTGGTCACCTTCGCGGCCCGCCACATCATGTGCGGGGAGTTGAAGGTGGCATCGAGCATCGTTCCCCCGCCGGGCGTCCAGGGGCGGTCGGGGTAGGCCAAGTGCGTAAAGCATGTCGAACCGGCCTGCGGTTTGCCCGTGGCGGTGCCCTCGGTCCACGCGGCCGGCACGGTGCAGATCGCCGCCCGCCGCAGATGCCCGCGGGCGAGCTTCAGGTGCAACGTGGCGCCGGTGATTTTCCACGTCGCCACCGGCGTGGTGTCGAAGGTGAACAGATAGTAGTGTTCGTTGCCCTTGATGCGAACTCGCGACTGCCCGCCGGTGTTCAGGTGCACCTCGTTGCGGTGGGCACAGATTCCCACGTCCGCCGTCACCGCCAGCTTCCGGCTATCGCCGGCCGCGGCCGCCGCCACAGCCAAGACCACGATGCACACCATCTTGCCCACGATGGACCTCCCTCTCGACGCGGCCGCCTGCCCCTCGGCGCCGTCAAGGGGTACCGGGGGGCGCACTTGAAATGGGTCGGGGCCTCAAACGAAGACAGCCGACGGTGGGAATCGAACCCACAACCTCAGCTTTACGAAAGCTGTGCTCTACCATTGAGCCACGTCGGCGACAGCGGCGGCTCGGGCCGTGGTTGAGTATCGGCCGTATCGACCGGGGGAATTACTCCGCTCGGCAGGTTCAGCCACCAGCGCCGAGTGTATCCGCCCGGGGCACGCCGGGTCAAGTGAGCTGCACGAGAAGCCGCCGGCTCACTCGGCCTCGGCGAGCAGGGCGTCCTGGAGGCCCAGGAGCATCTGCTGCCAGGCGTCGGTGACCTCGGCCATGTCGTATTCGATGAGGTCGGCGACGGCAACGTGATCGCGGGCCTTCAGGCCCTCGCCGATACTGGCGAGGCAGTCGCGGAGCTCGGCGATGCGGCGGGCGGGCGGCTCGCCCCCGGCGGCCGGGGCGTCCAGGTCGATCCCCGTCAGGCCGGCTGATTGGCGAAGCGACTGCTCCACGGCGTTCCACGCGGTGAAACACTCGTTCAGTTCGTCCATGGCCTTGGCGCTCTTGCCGGCGGCGATCAGCTCGGCCACTCGCGTGTGGCAGCAGCGGGACTGCTCGAGCGTTTCGGCCGCCTGCCCGAGCGCGGCGGCCGCGAGCGAGCGCGCCGAGGAGGACTGCATCTCCAGTCGCCCGGGGGCGTTCAGCGGCGTCTGTCGCAGGGAGTCGATCCCCTGGCCGATGATCTCCCGGCCGTTCAGGTGGATCGCCACCACCAGCCGGTCGGGGTCGTCGCGGCGGAGCCGGGCAAGCAGGTCGCCGACGGTCTCGGCGCCGGCGGCGGGCGGGAGCAACTGTTCGTCCAAGTACACGTCCATGTCGTTCCTCGACGGCCGGCGGCTACATCGCCTCGGCCGAGTGGGTCAGGGCCATCAGCAGTTGGGCCTGGATGAGTGCATCCTGGCGCCAGGCGCGTTCCAGTTTGGCCAGGAAGTCCTGGTCGTGGGGGCTGTACAGGGCGCGCTGGATGGCGTCGTCCAGCGTACAGCCGCCCTTGACGTGGACGAGCACGTCGGTGAACTGCCGGGCGCTCATCCGCTGATGCAGGTATCCGATGAGGCTGTACGTCTGGGCGTACAACAGGGGCAGCTCGCCCTGCTGGTACGACTCGGTGGCCAGCAGATCTCGAAGCGGTAATGCCTTATCGACGGCCATGGCGGCGCCGGTGAGGATGACCCGCGTGCGGGAAGGGCTGTACTCGGCCTGGGTGGCCAGACCCTCCTGGAGGTAGAGCGGGCAATAGGCGTCGCCGAACCACTCGGTGACCACCAGGTGGCACAGTTCGTGCGGCAGCACGCGGTCGAGGATCTCGACGTCGAATTGGCCGGCTTCGTTGAGCTGGGTCAGGTGGATGACGCGGCGTATGAAACCCGCCTCATCGGTGGCCAGTTCGAACGTGGCCCCGCTCCACTCGGTATCGCGGTCGATCCGGCGGCGGTATTCCTTGGCGGTGGGGTACACGTTCAGTTCCACGGTATGGGGGTACTCGGTGCCCCGCATGACGAACCGGGTGATTCGCCCCAGCGCCCGCTCGGCCTGCTCGATAAGCAGCCGGCTTAACTGGGCGTTGTGGGTCTGCACGACGAAGTGCTCGCTGACCTCGACGTACAGCCGCGGCGCCACCTGGGCCAGGGCGTGCCGCTGCTCCGGCGACAGCGCTCGGCTGGGCAGCGCCGGGGAGGTTCGCGAGGCCGCCGGGCCCTGCTCGCAGGCGGCCAACTGCTCCAGGGCGTAGTCGCGGACGGCGGGGTCCTCGCAGAAGGTAAGGAACATCCGGTACGCCTCGGCGGCGGAGGCCAGTTCCCCCCGCTTCTGCCAGGCGCCCGCGGCGATCAGCCACGCTTCCGGGCGGGGGCGGGCCGGGTCGGCGGCGATCTTGCCGGCCAACCGGGCCGCGGCCGCCCACCGGCCGGCCCGATACTCGGCCAGGGCGAACTGCACCGGCGAGGTCGTCAATGAAAGGTCGGGCTCGGCCGCGATCGACCATGCGCAAGCGCCCACGGTCAGTAGGATCAGCCCGGCCGGAAAAATGGACAGTTTACCGCGGTTCATTGAGTTCCTGCTTCAGCGTTTCTTCCATCTTGGTAATCCGCTGTTTGTCCAGCTCGGCCCACTTGACCTCCAGGATCAACTCCTTGTTGTAGGGTTCGGCGAGTTTGAGGATGGTATCGAGGTCGCCGCGGATCGTTCGCAAGTGGCGCATCATGCGGTTGATCTTCAGGGCATAGGCCGGCGGCGTCATCGGTTCCTTCCCCAGCGTCGCCAACTCGGTGTCGAAGCGCGCGGCGTTCCGCTCGCTGCCCTTCCGCAGGATGGCGATGCGCCGCCGTGTGCATTGGATCTTGTAGCTGCGGGCGATGTCGTCGACCAGGGCGTCGGCGCGGCCGAACTCACGCAGGGCCAGCAGGTAGACGCGTCGCGCGGCCTCGGGGGCGGTGGGCTCGATGGACCGAGCCTTGGCCAACAGCTTGGCCCCGGCCTGGATGAAGACGCGTGCCTTGTCGCGCAGGGCCGCGGCCAGCACGGCCGGCTGAGACAGCGAGGCCGGGCCGCTGGGCACCATCGGCTCGTACTGCCCCAGCACCGCGGCCGTCGGGGGGTAGGCCTCGGTGAGCACGTAAAGCCCGTCGGGATGGACCACGAGGATCTCGGCAATCGCGGTCAGCCGGGCGGCCATGGGCTCCTCGGCGGTCTTGGCCAACTCGGCGAAGGCCTCGCTGGCCGCGAGGAACTGCCCGCGCCGCAGCAAGGCCCGGCTGCGCAGATGGCCAACCTGAAACCTCTGCTCGGGGGCCGTGGCCAGCGGCAACAGGGCCTCGGTGGCCTTCAACGTCGCTTCATCCACCTGGCCACTGGCGATTCTGGCCTCGATGATCTCCATCGCCTTGTCGAAGGGGTACCACTGCTGGCCCACCTGCACGTGACGCAACGACTGCCGGGCGCCCAGGTGGTCGTTTTCCAGCGCGATCACCCGCAGGTACAGGGCCTCGGCCTGGGCGGAGAGCCCCTGCTGATCGGCCCAGACGGCGACGCCGTAGAGGCCCTCGACATCCCCCTGGTCCACCTCGGCGATCCGCTTGGCCAACTGGGCCTCGGGGGTGGGCATCCGCTCGATGGAAGCCACCTCCGACCAGGGAAAGCTCACCGTCCCCATCGACGTCTCGATGCTGACTACACCGGGTTCTTCGGTGACTTTCCCGGTGAAGACCCGCCCGTCGATGAGCGTCAACCGGTCGGCCAAGGCCACCGAGCAGGCCAGTGCCAGAACGAGCGACGCCTGGAGAGTCCTACTCATGAATTTGCCGTCCTACGTATCCTTCCGGGGGGCAACCGGCTCGGTCCGCGGTCCGCCCGTTATGTTAGAAAGTCTAGCATAACGTAGGTTAGGCAAGAACGAAAATCCCTCGCTCCGTACCGGCCCGGAAGGGGGCCAACCGCCATCGGCCCGCCGGGCCCGCCGGGCCGGCTGCAGGGAGGGTGGAAGGGGAGCCCAACGTCAGGGCCGCGCGTAACTGCATTCAGGGAAGTGCTTTGTCTGCATGGAGGCCAGGCAGCCGGGGCAGACGGCCTTGGCGACGACGCCCCGGCCCTCAGTGGCGTGCCGCGGCGACCCGCCGGGGAGGCCGGACCACGCGCCGCCCGGGCCTGTTGTAGGCAACCGACCAGCACAGGTTCGTCGCCGAATGCCACATGGCTCCGGCGAGGTCCTCCATTCCGGCGGCCTCGGCGGCGTAGGCCCCCGAGAGCGGCTGCAGGTCGCCGCCGTCGCCCTGGCGGTAGTACAGCCACCGATTGCCGCCCCAGACGACCGCCATCGGACCCCGCAGCAGCGCCAGCCGACCGTACTGCTGCAGCAGGGCGAAACCCGGTTCGTCGGGATGGGTGCGGGCGACGTGCACCATGTCGCGCCCGAACATGCCGTGGGCGTACGTCCCGCCCAGCAGGCCCAGCAAGGTGGGCGAAACATCGGTCTGGCTGCAGGTGATGTCGATGCGCCCGCGCTGGAGGAGGTCGGGCATCCCCGGGGCGTAGAACAGGCACGGCACACGGTAGCCGTCCACGTCCACCAGGGATGTGGCGTCGAAGGGCCGTTGCCCATGGTCGGCCACCAGGACAAACAGGGTGTCCTTGAAGTACGTATCGCCCCGCCTGGCCCGGGCGAAAAACCGCTCCATGGACCAGTCGGCGTAGCGGATGGCGTTGGCCCGCACGGTGGCGTCATCGTCCCCCGGCAGCGGGTCGATCAGCCCGGCGGGATACTCGTACGGACTGTGGTTGCTGGAGGTCAGCACGAGGGCAAAGAAGGGCTCGCCCTCCCCCGCCATGGCCGTGAAGGCCTCGTGGGCGCGGTCGAGCACCACGTGGTCGCAGGCGCCCCAGGTGCCCAGGGGGAGCTCGTCGGGCATCTGCTGCTGGTCGATCACCCGATCGAACCCGTTGCACCGGAAGAACCGGCCCATGTTATCGAAAGACGCTCGCCCGCCGTAGACGAAGATCGATTGGTAGCCCCGCTCGCCCAGCAGCCCCGCGATCGACAGGAAAGCCCTGTGGGTCCCCTGCGTGCGGGGGCGTTGGAGGATCGATTTGCCTCCAATGTCCGGGAAGCCGCACACCACCCCCGCCAGGCCGCGACTGGTGCGATGCCCGGCGGCGTACATTCGGCTGAAGAACAGCCCCTCGCCGGCGATCTTGTCGAAAAACGGCGTCCGGCTGGCGTCCCGGGGGCACCCCATGGCCCCGATGTTGCCGTCGGCGAAGCTCTCCATGACGATGAACACGATATTGGGCCGGCGCCGAGGCCGGCCGGTTTGCACCGTCCGCCACAACGGGTTCCCCGGGTGGCCGCCGAAGACGGCCCGGTCGTCGGTCAGAGCGCGGCGGACGCGGGCGAACGCCTCGTCGGGGTCCATCGGCGGCAGGTCGATCGGCACGCTGTCGGTGTCGCTCTCGGAGTAGTATTGAGCGATCGCCGTGACCAACGTGACCGTCGGGTTCAGGGAGAGTTGGCAGACCACATTGTTGCTCGAGAAGTAGGCCGTGGCGTTGTCCGGGACCCACCCGTCGGCCCCGGTGCCCCGCGCGGCCAGGCCAGCCATCGCCGACAGCACGGCCGCGTAAGCCAACCGGCTGGCGAGCCGGCGATGCGGAAACGGGCCGGCGAAACAGAACCGCCGCACGCACCAAAGCGTCCCCGCCACCAGCACCAGCAGCAGCACACCCAGCCAGACGACCGGGTACGTCAGCCAGATCGTCTGGGCGATCTCCCCGAAGCAGGCCATGTAGTCGGTGACGAGGTAGTTCAGCCGGTTGGCGTCGTAGTAAGCGAAGAAGCACGCGTCGATGATCACCAGCGCGAACACCAGCGTCAGGGCCGTCACCACGTACCCGGCCAGCACCCATCGAAACCATCGCCGGCGGAAGGCTGCATTGGGCGTCAGTGCCAGCAAGGGAATCAGCAAGGCCGCCAGATACGACGTCACCTGCAGGTCGTACCCCAGCCCCACCAGGAACACCCGCAATATCGACTTGGCCGGCACGGTGGCCAGCTCCCTGTGATACAGGCACGTCAGAATGAGCCGCTGGACGGTGAAGATGCCCACCACACCCACCGCGAGCACCAGCAAGGGACGGAGCCGTTGGCTGGCCATGTGCCGGCGAAGCCACGGCCGACACGTCCGGCCGGAGCCGCCGTCCAGGGCCGGAGTCGAGGTCGAGGCCACTGGGCCAACCGGGTTATTCTCGATGTACGTGATCGCCCTGACTCCCGTCAGGCCTCGGGCCACCGCTGCGAGGCCTCCTTGCTCTCAGTGCCTCGGTCGCCCAGCCGGTTGCGCGCACAACCCCAGCCGGGAGGAAGTACCCCTAGTGTACCGCGTGTTGGGATCGCATGCAAGCGATACCACAGTGCGGCCACAGGCCGCAACCAAAGAGAATCAGCCACAGATTAACGCAGATAAAGCCACGGCAGAACAAAAGGACCGACATCAGCGTTTAGCGGCGGAGCTTGCTCCGCGTTGGCGTCAACAGCGAATGCACCACACAGGGAAGAGAGCACACAGCGAAAGACAAGGAAAGAAGTTACAGCAGATGACGCACGAATGTGCAAAACAAATTCGACATCTTCAACGTTAGTAGTACCGTTGGCAACGATTCGGTATTGACGGCGCTCACGTGGCCGGCGGGGAGCGGCGAGGTCGCCACACGGCCAGCAGGGCCCCGGCCCACCGCCGCGCCTCCCTCGGCCGCAGCAGCCGCAGGGCTACCACCGAGGCCAGCCATACCGGCACGACGAGGATGGCCCCGCCCGGGCAGAGGCCCGCCCGGGCAGAGGCCCGCCCCCGTGACCGCGGCGTAAACGGCCAGGCCCAACTCTTCGCCGTTGCCCTTCGCCTGCGCTTCATTCGCCGTTGGCTGTCCCGGAGTCGGTAGGTCTCACCGTTGGCCTCCACGATATGTACCCCTGAGAAGGAATGCGTCAGTTGACCGCTGACGTTATCCTCGTGAAAACCTTGCTCGAAAGTCTTCGAATTTCTGAAAGTGATCGGTGCCCCGGTTAAAGCGTCTTGCAGCTTCTTGCGCTGCAACTTCCTTGATATTGTCGTAGAACAGTTCCAACTCCGAAAGGACCGGGCCTGGGACTATTGTACTGAATGGGCGTGAGGACACATCTTCCACGTCACACTCCGGAGTATACTCGACGACTGGGGTATTGCCTGTGGCTGCCGCGTATGATTTTTCCGCAGCTACACCTCTGCTCTCATGTCCTTCGAATCGGGGACGATAAGCCACCATGACATCCGACTGATCTATGTAGCGGTAGTCTCTTGCCGTTATGTGTACATCAATAATATTTCGCGAACTACTGTTTTCAATTGGTCGGCTTAGGCTGCGGGCCTCCGAACTGGAGATTTCCACGGGGAAAACGTTACCGTTGTCAGGAACCATCCCCAAGTACTCTGATCCCAGCCCCAAGAGGTCGCAAGCCCACCGGGAATCCGGTTCGATGCTGATGGTCTTCTCATCGGTCTTCTTATCCGTCAAGTGATTGATGAGGAGGCGGTCATCTATGGTCAGCGGGTCATATACGGCAAACTGCTGATGTAAGCGATGTCGATGTATGTCTATCTCCTTGTGGGCTTCGGGTACATCTCGCACTCGCGTTATCTGGGAAGCAGAATACAGCCTGGGAACCTTCGGTTCGAATAAGACACGATAGAGCGTTATGGATGGATGTTTTGCAGCAATCACAATGTTGGGAGTCTTGCACGCGTCCGCTATGTTGTCTGCAAAGCCGCATTCGATGGCTCGCCAAACAAGGAGTTCGTGGTGAGTATATGGATAGCCCACGTCGTCTAGGCGTCGCCTGCATACGTACGTGTCATCTATCAGCGTAACAGCTACGTCGGGCGACAGTTTTCGAACACTGTCGGGGGCGCACGGGAAAACGGGCATGCCGCTGCAGAAGTGGACAGCGTGAAGACCTATCACATTCAAATCGGCATTTGCCAATTCGTTGGTCATTGACGAAATGGCAGCTTCGACTTGTTCCCGCTGCCCCTTCGGCGTCTGCTTGATCAGGTTATGCGTACTGACGCCGAGGAAGTCTTTGATATCAAGGTATCGCGTTCTGCACCCAGGCATCCGGGAGCCACACACAACCAGGAATGCGTTTGCCGCTTGAGACTTTCGTATCCCTGACGGGCCAAAAAGCAGAATGTTCATTCACTCACCCGTGGGATATCCGCCATTCGAAAGTGCCTTGTGCAACTCGCGACGAGTTTTGATGCAGGGCACCGGAACGTTTCCCCTTGCCCTACCCCATCAGAACGCCCTTGGAGACTGTATCGAAACTTACGGCGAGAGCCACTAGCGGCCTAGGATCTCTCGGACGCTCTTGACGTCAAGGAAACTCCCATCTACCACAAGAAGAGGCCCCGTCAGATGCTCTGCTCCGGCATCTTCCTCATGAAACTTTGCTCCGGCCGACTTGAGAAGCTGGCGCATTTCAACGGTGGAGTCTGAATCGTCAGCATAGAGAAGAGCTGGCGCCGCACCCGAACATATCGCTTCACTCAGCCTGCACATGACGCACTCCTTCTTCATCTTCTTGGAGCTAGACTCTCACCCCATCTACACGTGGACCGCACAGGGCCTTCACACTCAATACAGGTATCGACATTCCCGCACAATTCCCTGGAGGTCACCACCAGGGCTATCGAGTAACCTGCAATGCAGGTTACTCGATAGCCCTGGTGAACGCAAAGGAAAAACCACTTTTCTTATGGGGCAGAGGACTCGGCGCCTGTCCGCAAGAGTCCTCTGCACGGCTCGCAGCGATGCTGTATGAGCCACTGGATTGCCCGGCGCCAGCGATGTGTCAGTCAATCTGGTCAGCGTCGCGGGGCCGCCCTTCAAGCCGCCCAAGCGGCCCAACGCCACGGCCGCAGGGCTCTTCACGCTGTTGGCGGCTCACCCACCACCTCAGGCTCAGCGTCACGCGTAGCCTGGTTCACTACAGACTTGCCGAACTCGCTGTAATCCATCCTCTTGCTGCTTGCCGGGTTTTGCATATTTGGAAGTATGCTCTCTCCGGTGCCACCGGTCAACTAGTTTTGTGGGCTACGAGACTCCAACTGACCCACCACCCCTGTTTGGCAAAGATTCGGTATTGACGGCGCTCACGTGGCCGGCGGGGAGCGGCGAGGTCGCCACACGGCCAGCAGCGCCCCGGCCCACCGCCGCGCCTCCCTCGGCCGCAGCAGCCGCAGGGCCACCACCGAGGCCAGCCAAACCGGCACGACGAGGATGGCCCCGCCCGGGCAGAGGCCCACCGCCGTGACCGCGGCGTAAACGGCCAGGCCCAGCGCGAACGCCGTCGTCCCGGCCGAGCCGAGCGTCCGCCGGGCGATCACGGCCTTGACCACGGCGGGGGCGACGACCGCGGCGCACACGGCCACCGCGGCGCCGACAGCTCCGCCGGCGGGGACCCACAACACGGCCCCGACCAGCAGCAGCGCGTACTTGGCGCCTTCCAGCCACGCCACGAGGCCCGCCCGGCCGGTGGCCATCAGCACCTGGTCGAACTGCTGGCTGCAGCTATCGGCGCCGATGGCGGCGGCCAGAATCAGCAGCACCGGCGCCGCGGCGGCGTACTCGCCGCCATAAAGCCCCGCCAGCAGCATTCCCCCGGCCGCCCAGTAGGCGGCGTACAGCCCCGTTCCCACCACGGCCAACAGGCGGACGAGGCGGCCCACGTCGCCCGCGTGGGCCCGCTCGCCCCCCCGCCCCGCGTGGGACCTCGCCACGGCCGGGAACAGCGCGGTGGCGATCGGCACGCTCAACATCCGGGAGACCAGGGCCAAGGTGAATCCGACCTGAAAGAGGCTCCCCTGCCCCCCCCGGCCGGGGTGCCACAGGCCGATCAGCAGTATCGTCGCGGGGGCGAGGGCGAAGACCCCCAGGTAGGACACATAGTACGGTACGGCCTGGCGGACCTGCCCCGCCGCCCGCCGGATCGTGACCCCCGCGGCCGTGAGGCGAAGGGCGAATCGCCGGGCCATCCCCCGCAGGCGGACCGCCGCCAGCACCGCCGCCAGGGCGTACACCACCGTCCAGCCCAGCAGTATCCGGCGCGGCGCCAGCCCGGCCACCCCGCAGGCCAGCACGACCGCCAGCTTGCCCACCTGGACGGCGGCGGTCAACAGCAACACGTCGAAGGTCCGCTCGAAACCGATCGCCACCATCATGCTGGTCCGCACCACGGCGAAGGCCAGCACCCACGTTCCCGCCAGCCGCACCGAGGTGGCCGTCACGTCGGGCCGCAACTGAGAGATCGGCCCGGCCAGGGCGATCATCCCCGCCGCCAGCACGACCCCGGCCGCGGCCAGCACGACCGCCAGGATCGAGACGGTCTCGCTCAGGTCGCCCGACCCGGTCGCCCGGCCGCGGGCGATGGCTCGCACGCCCGCCTTGCTGGCCAGGCCCAGATCGTTGACCAGCATGAGCACCCCAGCCGCCGAGATGACCCACACCAGCCCGTCGTGAACCCGTTGGCCGTAGAAACGGATGATCGCCAGGTTGGCCAGGAACAGGCACATCGAGCCGACGACGCCGGAGATCGTCAGGCAGACGATATTGCCGGTCAGTCGAGCATCGTCGGCGCCGCTGTTGTCAGCCGCTTCTGGCATATGGCCCGCCGGTGCCTCTCGCGTTCTGTGGGGCCGTCCGTCGGCCGGCCGAGGAGGCCCTGAAGACTATACCCCAATTGCGGGGACAATTGTGGGGACAGATACCATAACTCGGACCTGAGTCGCCCGTGAAGCTGTTGGAATCTCTGATTGCCCGCGTCCTCCGCCCCGCAAAAACGCACCGAAGCCGAAGGAGCGGCAAGCGTGAACATAGTTTAGGTATCTGTCCCCACAATTTGGCACTTGAGGACCTTCGGCGATTGCGGTACTGTCGCGGTCGGTGCCGGAGGGCCTCACGGCCAGAAAGGAAGCGTCATGTCGAGCCCGTCGGCAGGCCTGCCGAACGTGCTGGTGGTCGTGGTCGATTGTCTGCGGGCCGACCGCTGCTGCGCCGAGGGCAACCCCCTGGCCCTGAAGTGCTGGCCGACGCTGCGCCAACGAGGCACGGTGTTCACCCAAATGATCAGCAGTGCCTCGCTGACCTCCGTCTGTTTCGCCGGGCTGCTGACGGGAGAGTACTCCTTCGTTCACGGGGTGCGATTCCTCCGGCCCTCGGCGGGTCTGAACGGGCGGATCCCGACCTTGCCGGGCACGCTCACCCAGGCCGGGTACACCACGCATGCACGGCTGACCGGCCCGCTGATTCGGGTGTTCGGGTTGGACCGCGACTTCGACGACTACCAGCACCGCCGCGCCACCGACGACTACGCCCGCGGGCCCGGCAAAGACACGATCTACACCGACTGGGGCGAATCGCTGGCCGCCGAGCTGAGCGGCGAGGGCTTGGGCAGCCCGTGGTTCATGCTGCTGCACCTGTTCGAACTGCACACGCCGCGACAGTACAACGGCGCCCGACCCCCGCGAAGCGCCGAGGGCCGGTATGATCTGGCCTGGCGGCAACTCGATGCGAAGCTCGCCGAGCTTCTCGACGGTGTGCCGGACAACACGCTGATCGTCCTGACCGCCGACCACGGGGAATGCTACCGCCGGCGGGCGGATCGCACGTGGCGCGGCCGGCTGTGGCGGAAAGTGCGGCAGAATCTCCGCCGCCCGGCCCGGCCGGACGACCTGCGGAGCCACGGGTTCCACGTCTTCGACGAGCTGGTGCGGGTCCCGTGCTGCATCGCCGGGCCCGGCGTCCCGCAAGGGATGGTGGTAGGCGAGCAGGTGCGGCAGATCGACCTGATGCCGACGGTTCTCGAATCGCTGGGCCTGCCGGTGCCGGCCCTGCGGCACGGGCGGTCGCTGGCGGCGAGGATGCGAGGGGAGGCCGGCGAGCCCCTCGACGCTTACGTCGAGTCCGGCGACCGCAAACCGGGGCGGAACTGGCACGGCCTGCGGTCGGGCACGTGGAAGTACGCCGAGCATCCCCGATCGAGTGAGCAGATCGATTTGTGCCCGGTGCTGTTCGACCTCGCCGCCGATCCGGGCGAACTCCGCAACGTCATCGCCGAGCACCCCGACGTGGCGGCCCGCATGCGACAACGCATCGATCGACTGATCCATGGCCAGCCGGCCGAGGAAAGCTCCGACGGCGAGGCCATAACCGAGCAGGAGCAAGCCGAACTGGACGAACACCTGCGGGCCCTGGGGTACATTTAAGCGGTGTGCAATAACGATTGCACACCGCTTAGAGCAGGAGAACAGGTGAGCAGGCGAACAGGAGAAAGAAGAAAAGAAGAGAGGAGACCCGGCGCCGCTGCCCCGTTGTCGGGCGGGTGGGCCGAGAAGGAATGAACCGGTGAAGATCCTGTATTTGACCGCTCGTCGCGCGTTGTGCCGCAAGCTGCCCTGGCAGGCGACCAACCATCAGCGGAAGTACGTCAAGGGGCTCATCCGCAACGGTCACGACGTGATGGACTTCAGCTACAGCGACGCCCTGATGCAATTCAGCCCCTTCAAGACGGTCGCGTGGGCGCTCCGCCGGGCGAGGCGCAAGGTGATCGGGGCCCTGGTGGCGCTGGCGCGGGAGTACGAGCCGGACATGGTGCTGATGACCAACCTGCCGCGCCTGCCCGTCGAGGCCGTCAGCCAACTCAAGCAGACCGTCCCGGACGCCGTCTTCGTGGGCATGTATTCCGACCAGCGTGCCGAGTGCGACCCGGATGTCCTCGCCGTGGCTCGGCTGTGCGACTGGTTCCTGGCCACCGGCGCCGGACGGGTGCTCCGGGACTACCGCCGCCGCGGCGTGCCCCACTGCGCGTTCATGCCCAACCCGGCCGACCCCGACGTGGAAGGCCCCCGCCCGGTGCCCCCGCGGTGGCGGTCGGACGTGCTGTTCACCGGCAAGCTCATCCACAAGCTCACCGGCCAGGACCCACAGCGAGAAGACCTGATCCGCATGCTGGTCGCCCGCAAAGGCATGACCGTATGGGGTTGCCTGGGCCGGCCGAGCATCGCCGGGCGCGACTACGTCAACGCCATCTGCGGGGCGAAGATCGCTTTGAGCATCAACGCCTTTAACGACGTGCCCCTGTACCACTCCGACCGCCTGACCCACTACCTCGGCCACGGGGCGTTCGTGCTGGCCAAGTACGTCCCCGGCAGCGAATTGCTGTTCGAGGACCAGAAGCACCTGTGCTACTTCCGCACCCCCGAGCAGTGCACCGAGCTGATCGACCGGTTCGGGGCCGACGAGGCCGGGCGGAAGGCGATTGCCGCGGCCGGCATGGCGCGGGTGCACGAGGCCTTCAACTGCCGAGTGCTCGCCGCCCACGTCGTCGAGCTGGCCACCACCGGCCGATGCGACGCCCCCTGGGCCGACGTGCTGTAACCTCGCACCCCCACCCCAAGCCGATCCCTCGGCCGGGCCTCAACCGCGAGAGCCCCATACATCATCTTCAAGTGAGCGTGGCATCTTCAAGTGGGGGGTCGATGGAGTCGAGCCGCCGCTTCTGGGTGGCCGACGCGGACGCCACCCCGGGGCGAAGGGGGGGGTATGCTCTCGCGGACGCACCCACAAGCGGCGCGAGCCGGCCAGCGCCGGCTCGCGCCGCTTGAAGGTGCCACCCGCCGGTGGTGGAAAGACCCGAAAGGCCCGCGGCCCGCCCCGCCGCCCGGAGGCGCCGGCGCGGGCCGCGGGGGTCCGCATTCGGTGTGGCCGCGTGGGTTACATCACCCACTTGAGCAACTGATCCACGTGATCGGCCTCGCCGATAGACAAGTCCAACGCCGCGGTCTTCAGTTCGCCCAGCTCGCTGAACAGCACGATGCCCATCAGGTCAACCACGTCCATCATGCTGGTCCCGGTGTTGCCGTCGTTTTCGGTACCCGGATCGTTGTCGGGGTCGTCCGCCTCAATCTCATCGAGCAGGAAGAAGAATTCCATTTCCGCATGCCCGCTCAGCCCCAGCAGGTATCCGAGGGCTGAGGCGGTGAGATTGGCGAGGGCTCGGCTGTAGTCGTTGAGCCGTTTGGTCTCGCCGCCGAAGGACAGGTCCGCGAAGGCCTGGGTGAAGATAATCGCGTTGTCGGCCTTCGAGAGGTTGGCCGTATCCTGCGTGCTGATGCTGCCGTAGTAGATCCCCCCGGCCCCGGGGTCCGCGGCGCCGATGAACAGGGTGGTGAAGTCCGCGTCCGGGTCCAGCCCCCGCCCGGCCGGGTCGTCGAGGGTGAACCACAGGCCGTCATCGGCGGCTTGGTAGGCGGCCCAGTCGCCGGCGTCGGTCAAGTCGACCAACTGCACGTTCAGCAGCCCTTCAGGCGCCGAGGCCGGCGTGTTCGAGAAGATCGTCAGGATGTTTTCGACGATGCCCACCACCTGATCGGCGTCGCCGTCGGCGCCCCGGCCGTTGATGACGGCGTCCTCCAGCCCGGCCAGATCCTGATCGATCTCGAACAGGGCGAAGGCCTCGACGTCGAGGTTGACTTGGTCGACGTACCGGGTGGTCGTGCCGCCGTCGAAGTTCAGGTAGATAAGTTGCTTGGGCGGGTTGGCGCCCAGGTAATTCTGCGGCCCGTTGGGGTCGAAGCCCGGGTCGAGCGGGTCGGTGATGGTATTGGTAACGTAGGCGATCTCCTCGCCGGCCGGCAGCACGGCCCCGTCCAGCTCGCCGATGAGCGCCTGGTCGCTGGTGGCCAGGGTCATCCTCAAGTGGTACGGCAGCGCGCCGACGTCGGCGGCCCAGGTCACCGCGACGAAGTACTCTCCGTCGGCGGGCAGTTCGAAGGCCTGGAACAGCGGAGCTCCCACCTCGGAGGCATCCCAACGCGTGACCAGTTCGAAGCCGTCGTCTGGCGGATCCAGCGGACCCTCGTCGGTGCCCTGATCGTCCAGCATGTACAAGCCCATCTGAGCGGCCACTACGCCGATATACTCCACGGCGAGATACTGGTACTGGCTGCCGGTGAAGTGGTAGATATCCACGTCCCCGGGCGACACCGTGTCGGCCAGCGTGAGGTGAGGTCCGCCGTCCAGCACCAACGGCACCGCGTCGGCCTCCTCGGCATCGAGGAAGGAGTCCGGCCCGTCGGCCAGCGTGATCCCGAAGACGAAGTCCGTCGTCCCCGGGTTGCGGTCGCCGGAGGGCAACGTGCCGTTGTAGTAGCCGTCGAGCAGCTTGCCGCGGTTATCGGTCACCACGGACGCGTCGATGGTCAACTGGTAGTTGTCGCCGAAGCCCAGCGTCTCCCACGTCCGGGCGATCAGGGTCAACGTGACGACGAAGCTGTCGCCGTCGTAGCTGAGGGTGTGCGGGATGTCCGTCGAGATCACCGTGTTGTCGCCGGCGGTGGCGAAATCGTTATCCACCGAAGAGATCAGGGCGAAGCTCGTGTCGTCGATGGTGGCGTAGTTCAGCGGATGGCTGAAGGTCACCTCCATGCTGTCGAACACGACGATGACCTGGGTGACGGTCAGGTTGCCGCCGGGGCTGTCCAGCACGTCGACGGCCGCGTTGCCGTTGCCGGCGTACCCGCGCCCGTTGGCCACAACCACCGGGTCGCCGTTGGCGGCATAGACGCCGTAC
>SDBU01003820.1_pt1 | contig 18934 bp, 29 predicted proteins | sample 2277071 | NCBI WGS metagenome assembly SDBU01 (sample SAMN10397929, study PRJNA504765) | marine sediment metagenome | isolation source: marine sediment core GS08_GC12, 126 cmbsf | place: Arctic Ocean: Gakkel Ridge, Loki's castle | collected 2008 | reverse complement strand
CACCCTGAGGGTGTCGCCGTCCGGATCGGAGTCGTTGCTCAGCAGATTCCCGGTGGTGACCGAGCTGTCCTCGTCGGTCGATACCGCGTCATCGCCGGCAACGGGGCTGTCCTGCTGCGGATTGACCGTGACGCTCACCGTAGCCGTGTCCTGGTTGCCGTTGCCGTCGTCGACCGTGTAGGTGAACGAGTCGGACCCGGAGAAGTTGGAGTTCGGCGTGTAGGTGAAGGTTCCGTCCCCGTTGTACGCCACGCTGCCGTTTGCCCCTTGGGTGAAGCCGTCCACCCTGAGGGTGTCGCCGTCCGGATCGGAGTCGTTGCTCAGCAGATTCCCGGTGGTGACCGAGCTGTCCTCGTCGGTCACAACCGCGTCGTCAACCGCGTCCGGAGCCTGGTTCCCGCTCCCGATTTCGCCGGGGGCGAATGAGCCGTCACTGGTGCTGATCACGTTCATGCCTGTGTAGTTGACGGTGAACGATTCCCCTCCACCCATATCCACGGTGATGGTTGAACCGTCGTCGGTGATCTGGCTGGTGTTGTAGACCGAGAGGTCGATCGTGTCCTGACCACCCTGGCCACCGACCACGGTTATCACATCACCGTTTTGTGCACCTGTGAATTGGAATGTGTCGTTCCCCGCTCCGCCGTCGAGGAGATCATTGCCACCGCCGCCTATCAGGGTGTCGTTTCCCTGACCGCCGAAGAGCTGGTCGTCGCCCGCTCCGCCGTCCAGGATGTCGCGTCCCATATCGCCGTGGATCTCATCGTCACCGTCCCCGCCGGAAAGCTGGTCGTTGCCCTTCGCCCCGTGAAGTTCGTCATCACCGCCGAGGCCGTCGACGATATCTTCCTGATTGGAGCCGTTGAAGACGTCGGCGTTTTCGGTCGGACCGGCGACGGCATCTCCGGTGTCCGCATCGGTCCAGGTTGCGGAGAGCAGGATCCTCGGCTCGAGCGGCTCTACGGTAAAGGTGGGCCTGGCTGCGCGAGCGGCGTCATCCGCAAGCTTGACTTTGCGGACATCCTCTTTGCGCGTCTTGTTCTTGCGGTGTCTTGACGGTCCGGGCGTACGTTTCTTCATAATGGCACCTTTCCCCGGCCGGTTCCGAAATCGTGGCCGGAGTTACTGGACGGAGGCGGCTCTGGATGTACCTCTTAAGAAACGTACGAAACGCCGCCGGGCATGGCAAACGGGAATGCGGTTCGCCCCAGCTTATTATCAGATCCTCGATGGGCCGCTTGGGCACATGGTGGGTGCCCGCGTTGTGGCGCCAATACTTGATGTCTTCCGAAGAATCTACCGCTTCAACAACGACCCTTTCCGCCGGCTTTCCCAGCGCCGGCACGAGTGGAATCTGGTAGCGCTTTGGCATGTGAAGAATCTCGCGAAGACCGTCCCGCCCAATGGACCCGATAATGCAACCGCCCAGCCCCTTCTCAACCACCCCCAGCCGGGCCGGGCCAATCAGAGAGATACCCCGCCCAGGCGAGGTGCGGGAAGAGCGCCGCGTTGCGATCTGAATCACAGGAAAAGATGAATCTTGGAGGCAAAAGATCAGCACCCGACCGGGAGGTCCTGGCCAGATCGATCAGCTCTTCCAGCGTGCTTCGGTCAATCGCTACCTCCTGCTGAAACCGGCGGCAACTTCGGTTCCCTGCGATAAGGTCCCTCTACATGCGCTGCTTCTCCGCTGTCGGCCGGCCCACCGTCCGGTTGATTTAGGGGAAGGCTGGGATAGACTGACCCACATGAGCGTCGAGTCTCATCAATTCGAGGTTGGAACCCACGGCAACACGCACGTAGTTAACATAACCGAGCAGGTGGCCCGGTGTGTCTCTTCCGGTCAGATCACATGTGGAGTCGCCACCGCATTCGTGATCGGCTCAACCGCGGGCATCACTACCACGGAATACGAGCCGGGGTTGGTCAAGCACGATCTCAAAGCAGCCTTTGAGGGCATCGCCCCGGAAGCTGGTAGATACCGGCACGAGGAAACCTGGCACGACGACAACGGTCATTCACACGTCCGGGCGTCGCTGCTGGGCCCCAGCCTTACGGTCCCGGTGATCGATGGACAGCTCCAGCTCGGAACCTGGCAGCAGATCATCCTGCTCGACTTCGACACGCGTGGCCGATCGCGCCGAATCATAGTCCAGGTGTTGGGGGAAACGGCGAATAGCGAAAGAATCAAGAATGTCGAATAGCGAACAGCGAACAGCGAACAGCGGATCTTAGAGTTCTCTTTCCGCAATTCGCAATTTGCAATTCGTAATTCGTAATTCGTAATTCGTAATAGTACGCCTCGCCGGGGGTGCGAGGCGATCACCCCGCAGTCTGGGCCAGGGCAGCCTTGTACGCCTCGGCGATCTCGACGTCGCGCCCGGGGGGATACTCCCCCGCCTCCCAGCGATAGCCGAGACCGTCGCCGGCCTTGCGGGGGATAAGATGGAAGTGAACGTGCTCGACGACCTGCCCTGCCACCCGGCCATTGTTCTGCAGGAGGTTGAAGGCCGAAGCCCCCGTAACCGTCAGCACTGCCCGAGCGAGCCCGGGCAAATCGGCTGCCAACGTCGCACAGGCTTCCGCGGGCATGTCGCTCAGCCGGCTGTAATGATCCTTGGGAATGACCAGGAGGTGCCCCTGGGCCACCGGCCCGATGTCCAAAAACGCCAAGGCCGTCTCACTCTCATAGACGATCTTTGCGGGCATCTCGCCGGCGACAATCTTGCAGAAGACGCAATCAGACTTGTCGTTCAACGGTACTAATCCGAAATCGATCCGTCTTCGGGTTGCTTGGAGTCCGAGACGTCGCTCGAGGGCGCGTGCCCATCCGGCTCCTCTTGGGCATCCGATTCGGTCTTGGCTTCGGGTTCTTCGACGGGGCGGCGCCCCCTGCTCGACCACCCCTTGGCCGTCTTGATCGCCATGGCGTAGCGGGAATCCGCACGCCGGCGCCGAGCGGACTTGCCCGGCTTGGTCAGGGAAGTTGGGGCCTCCTCCTCGCCGACCAACTGTACTATCGCCATGGGAGTGGCGTCGCCCAGGCGCTTGGACGCCAACCGGATGAGGCGGGTGAATCCACCCGGGCGGTCTTCGTACCGTGGAGCGATCGTTTCAATCAACCGATGAGTGACCGATTCGGCGGTAAACGCCAGGCGACCGCGGGGTTCACCCGTGCGATATCTCCGTCCGCTGGACATTCTCATCGTCTTTTTCCGGGCCGCGTCGGACATCGCTGCGTAGGTGTCGCGATGGTCCGCGGGGATCAGACCGCGATCGCCGAGCAAGCGGTGAATGGACCGCCGCGCCGTCAGGGCACGGGCGTGCTGGCCGGCAGCCCTCAGCGTGCGCGCCTTGACCGCGAGGGTCAGGAGTTTCTCGAAGTACGGTTTGATCGTCTTTGCCTTGGGCAGCGTCGTTTTGATCTGCCCGTGCTCTATAAGACTCTGGGCCATGTTCCGCAACAGGGCCTTGCGGTGTTCGGATGTCCGATTCAGTTTTCGTAGGTGTATGCGATGTCTCATCGGTTCAGTCGTCCATGGTAAACACTGACAAGTCAGCTCGCTGATCCACCGGTCCCGAGCCGGTGTTCATGGACGAGGCGGCAGATTCACCCGGATCGGGTGACGGCTCCAATGGCGCCGCAGAACAAGCGTCCGGCGCCGGCATGAGGCCATCCGGTCCGCTCGGGTCGTCGCCGCCCGCGCTCTCTCCGCCGGCCAAATCTCCGCCGGTCAGACCCAGCGACAACCCGTGCTCCGCAAGCCTGCGCTGCACCTCGTGCAACGACGTCTTGCCGAAACTCCTGACCCGCAGCAAGTCCGCTTCGGTCAGTCGGGTTAACCCGCCGATGGTGGAGACCCTCGCCGCCTCCAGACAATTCGTCGCCCGCACGGACAGGTTCAAGGCCGAGACGGGCTTGGCGAGCAACTCGACAAACGCCGAGTCCTCGGGAGGGGCCGACACGGTCTCAGTCTGTGCCGCGGTCACCACTTCGTCACCCAACCCGGGATACATCACGAAGGCGTTCAAGTGCTTTCGCAGGATCAGCCCGGCCTCGACGAGTGCATCTTCGGGTTTGACCGTCCCATCGGTCCAGACCTCCATGATAAGTCGGTCGTAGTTTGTCCGCTGCCCCACGCGCATGTCTTCCGTCCGGTAGCGTACGCGGTGGACCGGGGAGAAGATCGAATCGATGGGGATGATACCGAGTTCCTGCTCCGGGGCGCGATTCTCGCTTGCGGCAGCGTAGCCGCGCCCACTTCTGACGCTCATCTCCACACAGAACGAAACGTCGTTCGTAAGGGTGGCGATCCGGTGGTCGGGGTTGGCGACGGTGACCGTAGAATCGGCCTGGATGTCACCCGCCTTGACCTCACCGGCGGTATCCCGCCGAACGGTGATCGTCTTGGGCCCTTCCGCGTCGAGGGCCAGGACGATCCCCTTGATGTTCAGCAGGATGTCGGTAACGTCCTCGAGGACGCCGTCGATGCTCGCAAACCCGTGGGAGACGCCGGCGATCTTCACCGTGGTGACCGCCGCTCCCTCGAGACTGGACAGCAGTACTCGCCGCAGGGAATTCCCAATGGTCGTGCCGAACCCCTGCTCGAACGGTTCGATCACAAACCGACCGTACCGGTTGTCGCTGACGTCTTCGTCGCAGAAGACGCGACTCGGTAATTCCAATCCTCGCCACCTGATGTACATTTAGATGACCTCCAACCGCCTGGTTCGGGGTAATCCACCATCGGGCCGGCCTCGGGGCCAACCGCCCAACTCACAACCCTAGCGACTACACATTTCGATGATCAGTTGTTCTTCGACCGGAATCTGAACATCCTCGCGCACCGGCAACGCCTCCACCATACCTTCAAGGTGCTGGGCGTCGAGCTTCAGCCAGGGCTGCACCGAAGGTCCTCCGTCTCCCAGGGCTGCACGCACGAACTTCTGACTCCGCTCCGACGGCTTGACGCTCACGCGATCGCCCTGCTTGACCAGGTAGCTGGGCCGATTCAGGCGACGCCCGTTCACGTAAACGTGACCATGGGAGATTGCCGTCCGCCCGGCCCGCCGTGAAGGGGCGAAGCCGAGCTTCCAGATAACATTATCGAGGCGGCGTTCCAGCAGGCTCAGCAACACATCTCCGGTGTTCCCTCGGGCCCGCTCCGCCATCCCGAAGTAGATCATGAACTGGCGCTCGAGAACGCCGTAATACCGCTTGACCTTCTGTTTTTCCCGCAGACGAATCGCGTAGTCGCCCGCCTTGCGCCGGCGCCATGAGTGCATCCCGGGCGGCTTCGACCGCCATTGACGCTCCATCGCGCACTTGGCAGTCTCGCAACGCGCCCCTTTGAGCATCAGCTTGATGCTCTCACGGCGACAAAGGCGACAAACCGGCCCGGTATAACGTCCCATGTTGTCTTCCGGTCAATGTTCTTGGGAAAAGGAATCTCGTCCAAAACCGACCCGACGCCGAGCCGGCACGAATGTATCAGCCAAGACACTCCACCGCTACACCCGCCGTTTCTTCGCCGGGCGACATCCGTTGTGCGGGAGGGGGGTGACGTCCTCAATCGACTGGATGCGCAGCCCCGAACTCTGCAGGGCTGTGATCGCCGACTCCCGGCCGGTTCCGGGACCCTTGACGCGAACCTCCACCTCCACCATGCCGAACTTCCTGGCCGTCCGGGCGACCTGCTCCACCGCACGCTGTGCGGCGAAGGGCGTGCTCTTGCGCGTGCCCTTGAACCCGACGGTGCCCGCTGAAGCCCAGCAAAGCACCTCGCCGCCCGAATCAGTGATGGTAATCAGCGTGTTATTGAAGCTCGCCTTGATGTGGGCGATGCCTCGTGCGACGTTCCGCCGTACCCTGCGCTTACCGGCCCGCTTAGCCACGCGACATCTCCTTCACTCCTTTTTTGCCCGCTACGGTTTTCTTGGGCCCCTTGCGCGTCCGGGCATTCGTGCGCGTCCGTTGGCCGCGAACCGGAAGGTGCAGGCGGTGCCGAACACCTCGATAGCACCGAATGTCCCGCAGGCGGGCTATGTTCGATTGTACCGTCCGCCGGAGCTGGCCTTCAACCTGGTAGTTGCGATCGATGGCACTACCGATGCGGGCGACCTGCTCCTCGGTCAGGTCCTGAGCCCTGATCCCCACCTCGATCTGGGATTCCTTAAGTACGTCCAAGGCCAGCTTCGGGCCTATCCCGTGGATGTACCGCAGGGAAAACTCGATCCGTTTCTTTGCCGGAATGTCCACACCGGAAATACGTGGCACGACAAAACCTCCCTACCCTTGACGCTGCTTGTGACGGGGATTCGTGCAAATAACCCGCACGACGCCCTTCCGCTTGACGATCTTACAATTCTCGCAGATACGCCGAATGCTCGCTCTGACTTTCATTGCCCAACCCCAATCCGCATCTTGGCAAACAGACCACGTTCCCGGCTACCGCCCGTCGGTCAGCACGTCCGCACCCAGCGCCGAGACGGCGATGGTATGCTCGAAATGGGCGGCGCACTTACGGTCCTTGGTCACCACGACCCAGCGATCATCACCACCGTAGTCCACCGCGGAAGTGCCGAGGTTCACCATCGGCTCCACCGCAAGCACCATCCTTTTTACCAGTTCGAAATCCATGCGCTTCTGGCGGTCATCCCAGTAGTTGGGAACCTTGGGTTCCTCGTGCATGTCACGGCCAACGCCGTGACCCACGAAGTCCCGCACCACCGACAAGCCCTCTGACTCCACGAACGCCTGAAGCTCCCGGGCTATCTCACTCCACATCCGACCCGGGCGTATCCCGTCAACCGCAAGCTGCAACGCTTGTCGGGTAACCTCCACCAGGTGGCGGGCCTCATCGGGCACCGTCCCGATCATGAGGGTGGTAGCGGAGTCGCCGCAGTACCCGGCCAAACGCACCCCGCAGTCAATACTCAAAACGTCACCCTCTTCAAGCTTGCGCTCCCCGGGGATGCCGTGCACCAACTGCTCATTCACGCTGGTGCACAGGGCCGCAGGGAACGGAAGCTTCGCCTGCGGATTCGTAACCCCCTTGAAAAGCGCCGTTCCACCGGCCTCGGCAATGATCTCCTCCGCAACCGCGTTCAGCTCGCCCGTCGTCACTTCGGGGGCGGCCAGCTCAGCCATCCGAGACAACACTCGGTGCACCACCCGACCGGCACAGCGGATCAACTCGATCTCACGAGCGCTCTTTAAGATAATCCCTTGCGGGCGCGTCACGCGAGATACCTTACGACCGCGAGCCCTTGATGGGCCCCTCGCTGCCGAGGAAGCCCTTGTAATTTCGCATGATCAGGTTCGCCTCGATCCGCTGGACCAGATCCAGGGCCACGCTGACCACGATCAGTAATCCGGTCCCGCCCAAAAACGCGGAAACAAAAAACGGGATGTTCATCGAAGTCGCTACCAACGTCGGGATAATAGCGATCAAAGCGAGAAACGCGGCCCCCACGTAGGTGATCCGCCCCATGACCCGCTCCAGGTAGTCGGCGGTCCGCTTCCCCGGCCGCAAGCCAGGAATGAAACTGCCGTAGTCCCGAAGATTGTTGGCCATCTCCTTGGGGCGAAACTGCACCGTCGTCCAGAAATAGGCGAAGAAATAGATCGCCACAACATAGGCGAGGACGTACAGAAACTCACCATTCGCAAACGCCCCGCGCATGAAAAACCAGAAGCTGTTGGGCCACATGCCGTACGCAGCCCCAAAAAGAAGCCCCGGGAAGATCAGCATCGAACTCGCAAAGATGATCGGCATCACCCCACCGTGGTTCACCCGCAACGGGAGGTACTGACGCTGCCCCCCGTAAACCCGCCGACCACGAGTCTGCTTGGCCTGCTGGATGGGGATTCTTCGCTGCCCCTGGGTGATCAGAATGGCCCCGGCCACCACCGCAACAAACATAATCACCAAAAACAGGACCATCGGCAGGTCCATTTCACCCGGACCGGCCGTGCCCTTGAAAGACAGATGTGTGGCCACGTGGATGACCGCGTTGGGGAGCCGGGCGACGATACCGGCCATGATTATCAACGAAATCCCGTTGCCGATCCCATACTCGTCGATCTGCTCACCCAACCACATCAGAAAAACCGTGCCGGTGGTCAACATCAGCAGGGACATCACCATGTATGTGAAACTCAAGCCCAAGAAGATGCTTGGGCCGGTGTATTCGGGGAAAATCAACCCCTGGCTGACCAGGTACTTCATCCAGATCATCGCCTGGATCACACACAGACCCACCGTCGCGTACCGGGTGTACTCCTGGATCTTCTTCCGCCCGCTCTCCCCCTCCTGTGAGAGCTTCTCCAGAGAGGGAACCACAGTCACCAGGAGTTGAAAGATGATCGACGCCGAGATGTACGGCATGATCCCCAGGCCGAAGATCGTGCTCTGGCTCAGGTTGCCCCCGGTAAAGAGCTGGTAGTATTCCGCGAGATCGCCCAGCGGACTGCCCCCGCCACCACTGAGTCTACTCATCCGCGCCTGGTCGACGCCGGGAACGGCCACGTAGAAGCCGATCCGGTAAATCCCCAACAAGCCGAGCGTAAACAAGATCTTGTTACGCAGCTCCGGGATCTTGAAAATGTTGACGAAGGTCGAAAACATACTCTTCTCGGTTCGTCCAGCGGCGCAGGCTCCAGACTATCCGGAGACCCTGGCCTCCCCACCCGCCGCCTGGATCTTCTCAATCGCGGACCGGCTGAACTTGTCCGCGTCAACCAGCAGCTTCTTTTTCAGTGTTCCATTCCCCAGGATCTTCACCGGATAGCGGAGGTTTCTGATCAGCCCGATTTCCAAGAGCGACTGGGGGGTTACGTGGGTGTCCGGCGGAACGCGCTCCTCCAGCGAACCCACATTGACCACGCTGTAGCGGGTGGTGAACTTGGCGTTGCTGAAACCGCGCTTGGGCAGGCGACGAAAGGTGGGCATCTGCCCGCCTTCCTGCATCCCGCGCAGACCCCATCCCGCCCGCTGCCCGCCGCCTTTGTGCCCGCGGCCGCAGGTTTTTCCCCGGCCGCTGCCCTCGCCGCGGCCGACGCGCCGAGGACGCTTGTCCGCACCGGCCAGTTTCGTTATCTCAGCTATGTCCATCTTCCACTTCCACCAAACGCTATCCTGCGAGTCTCACCCCGCGCAGGCCCTCAACGTTCTCGCGGGTCATCAGATTCATCAACCCGTCGAATGTCGCCCGAACCAGGTTCTTGGGACTGTTGGATCCGTAACTCTTGGTCAGGCAGTCGTGGATGCCGGCCAACTCCAAGACAGCTCGGACCCTTGCCCCGGCTATCACACCCGTCCCCGGGCTCGCCGGAAGCATTACCACGTGGCTGGCTCCGAACCGCCCCACCACGCGATGGGGCAGGGTACCGCCCACAATATGGATCGGCTTCATGTTGCGCGTTGCGATCTTCTTGCCCTTCTCCACCGCTGACGGAACGTCGCGCGACTTGCCATACCCCAGACCAACCCGCCCGCGGCGGTCGCCCACGACCACGAGGGCGGAGAAGCTGAACCGCCGACCGCCCCGCACCACGGTGGCACAGCGGTAGATCTTGACGACGACTTCCTCAATCGCCTGCTCTTGTGTTTCAACCGATGCGATCTCTGCCATGCTCGTCTCTTCCGACTCCGGTCGGGCAAGCCGACCGGCTCCTTGCTACTTGAGGGCGAACTCTAGAAGCTCAGTCCGCCCTCGCGTGCCGCATCCGCCAGACCTTTGACCCGCCCGTGGAAGCGATATCCGTTACGGTCAAAGCGGACACGCTCGACGTCTTTCTCTTTTGCCCTCTTGGCGAGGGCCGTGCCCACGGCTTTAGCAGCCTCTATGTTCCCGCCGTCTCCAATGCCGTCGCGCAACTCCCTGTTTCGGGTGCTGGCCTCGCACAGGGTCACCCCGCGCTCGTCATCGATGATCTGCCCGTAAATGTGCTTGAGGCTGCGAAACACCGTAAGCCTGGGCCTCTCGCCCGTGCCGTACACGCCCTTGCGGATGCCCCGCTTGCGGCGAAGTCGACGTTTACGTCTCAGTTCGCTTGAGTCCATGATAACCGCTTCAACATCTCCCGGCTCACCCCGCCGAGGTTAATCGCTATCCGGTGCCTGTAAGGGCCTTGCCCTGCTTCCGCCGTATGTGCTCTCCCTCATAGCGGATGCCCTTGCCCTTGTACGGTTCGGTCTTTCGCAAAGCCCGCAGTTCCGCGGCAAACTCGCCGACCTGCTGCTTGTCACACCCCTTGATGGTCAGGCTCGCCGGCTCGGTATCACCCCGGGCTGCAGGTTTTTCCACAACGACCTCGATACCCTCGGGAATGGGGACCTCAAACTGATCGCCGAACCCGCGACGACGCCCGGAGAAGCCGACGTTCAGATGAAGCTTGCCGTCCTGGACCTTACAGTTATACCCGGTTCCGTATATCAGCAAACGCTTGTGGAACCCCTCGGACACCCCTTTAACCATATTGGCTATCAGAGCTCGCACCAGGCCGTGATTCGCACGGGCCTGCTTGTTTTCACCCAAACGGCTCACGGTGATCAGCTTGGCAGCTTGGTCGTAGGTCACCTGGGCGGAGTCCGCAAAACGCCACGATGCGCTCCCCTTGGGACCGCTCACGGCGATCGCCCGATCCTTCACTTCCACGGCCACGCCGCCGGGCACCGCAACAGGCTGTTTGCCTACTCGTGACATCTACGGTTCCTCGCCCTTCCCGCTTGCCGCCGTCGATCGGCCGACGGACCCGCCGGCTCCACCTAGTAGACCGTACAGAGCAGCTCTCCGCCGACGTTGCGCTCGCGACACGTGCGGTCGCTGAGCACTCCTGAGCTGGTCGATAGGATGGCGATTCCCAACCCGTCCAACACGCGGGGGATATCGGCCACTTTCTGGTATAAACGGCGTCCCACCCGGGACTCCCGCTGGATCTTATGAATCACGTCCTCGCCTCGCTGACCGTACTTGAGGTCGATGCGCAGAAGGCCCTGCTTGCTGTCGTCGATCACACAGTAGTCGTTGATGTACCCTTCATCCTTGAGGACCCGGGCGATTCCAACCTTGAGCTTCGAGGCCGGAATGCTGACCTGCTTGTGCCGCACCCGGGCGGCATTGCGAATTCGGGTCAGCATGTCCGCGATCGGATCAGACCACATTGCAACCACCTTCCAGGAGTAGTCCGGCGCGCGTAGAGCCCGCCGCCGCCTCCATCACCAACTCGCCTTGCGAACGCCGGGGATCAAACCGTCGAGGGCCAGCTTGCGGAAGCAGATCCGGCAGATCCGAAACTTGCGATAGACCGCCCGCGACCGCCCGCACAACTCACAGCGCCTAACCCGCCGCGACTGGAACTTCGGTTCCTTCCTCGCCTTGTTGATCCAGGCCTTTGTTGCCATCAGTTCCCTTGCTCGTCCGTCTTGCGGAAGGGCATGCCCAGCGTTGCCAGGAGCGCTCGAGCATCCGAATCGTTCCTGGCCGTCGTTACCAGCGTGATGTTCATGCCCTGGTTATAGGTGACCTTGCTCACGTCAATCTCCGGGAAGATCGACTGGTCAGCCAACCCCATCGAGTAGTTGCCCCGCCCGTCAAAGCTGCGCGGGTTGAGGCCCCGAAAGTCCCGCACACGCGGAATCGCCACGTTGATCACCCGGTCCAGAAACTCGTACATCCACCTGCCCCGCAAGGTGACCCGGCACCCGACCTCCATGCCGTCGCGAATCTTGAAGTTCGACACGCTGCGGCGCGCCCGGCGAATCTGAGGCCTCTGCCCGGTTATCCGGGCGAGGTCCGCCTGCACCGCCGCAAGCCGATTTTTATCCACCATGGGCGATCCCGTCCCCATCGACACGACCACCTTACTCAAGCGCGGGACGGCCATGGGGTTGGTGATGCCCAACTCCTTCCCGAGCTGGGGTTTGATCTCGTTTACGTACCGCTTTGCCAACCGGGCCATCCGCCAACACTCCCTGGAGTCCGTCAAGATCACTGCGGGCTACTTCGGGGCACGCTCCGCCCGCGTCAGCGTGTGCAGGGTAGTCCCCGCCGCGGTGACGCGCCGCTTGACTACGACTTTTCCGGCTTCGTCGCGGTCCACCTCAAAGTGAACGCGATGGCCCCTGCCCGCACCGGAATCGTATGCCTGCACGTTGGAAACGTGGATGGGGGCCTCCTTCTGAAGTCGGCCGCCCTGGGGGTTTCTTCGCGTCGGCCGAACGTGTCGGTACACCATGTTGACCCCCTCCACTACGACCAGTCCGCGCTCCCGGTCGATCCGCAGGACCTTGCCGCGCGCCCCCCGATGATCGCCGCTGATCACCTGTACCACGTCGTTTTTCCGAATCGACACCGCCATCACTTCGTCCGTCCCAGACCTCGAGTTCACCGCCGGCGCCGGCCCGCCCAGCCCAGCCGGATCATATCAGTCCGCAGGTCAGACAACCTCCTCCGCCAGCGAAATGATCTTCATGAAATTCCTCTCACGCAGCTCGCGGGCGACGGGCCCGAAGATTCGCGTGCCCCGCGGCTCATTCCGTTCGTCCAACAGGACCACGGCGTTGCTGTCGAATCTCAGGTAGCTGCCGTCAGGCCGACGCGTGGGGGCCTTCATCCGCACGACAACCGCACGGGCCTTGCGCCGCTTCGCCCGGTCCTTTCGATCGCTGCCCCCCGAAAACTCACTGTTCGGCAAGGACTTCTTCACCGTCACCAGCACGATATCTCCGATTCTGGCCGTCTTCAGGCGCTTCTTGCCGCGACGGGCCGTACTGCCCTTGTAGACGTTGAACACCATAGCCGACTTGGCCCCGGTGTTGTCGCATACGTCCACCATCGTCTGCATCTGGATCATGTCACGGCTCTCGACCAGCTCTCAGGCTGCTCCTCGGATCATGCCGCCAAAGGGGCGGGGTCACGCGTAGGCCGCCCGGAGTATGCGCACAAGACGCCAGCTCTTCGTTTTGGACAGCCGGCGACATGCGGCCACCTCGACCAGATCGCCTTCCTTTGCCTCGTTCGTTTCATCGTGCGTGTGCAGCGTTGTCGTTCGTCTGATGTACTTGCCGTACTTACGGTGTTTCACCGTAAACTGATAGCGCACCCCGATCGTCTTATCACCTTTGTCCGAAACCACCAGACCGATCCGGCGGTCACGCTTCCCGCGCTTCGGTGCGGCTTCCGTCTGTTCCACAGCGTTCGTCATGCGGTCAACGTTCCTTCGGGTGACTCTTTCCAACGATCAACGACCGGCGGTACTCCGTCTAAACGCCCCTGCTGCGGGCAGCCACCGTCTCCAGGTGACGCTGGGTCTCCTCGACACCCGTCTCCCCGCGCTCGCGCAGCACCGTGAGGATGCGAGCGATACCGCGCTTGGCGGCGGTGAGCTGAAAGGGGTTCTCCAGCTTCTCCGTAACCGCCTGAGCCCGCAGATCGAACAAGTGCCGGCGCAGATGCTCCAACTCGGCGTGCACGTCCGCCGTTTTCATCTCGCGGATTTCAGCGATCTTCACCAACTCGACCTCCCACGCGGCCCAGGCCTACAGGCCGTGACGCCGTTTCACAAACCGGCAGCGATAAGGCATCTTATGAGCCACGCGCACCAGGGCGTTGCGGGCGGCGTTTTCCTCCACACCGCCGATCTCAAACAACACCGTGCCCTCACGCACCCGGGCCACCCAATAGCTCGGATCGCCCTTGCCCTTGCCCATGCGCGTCTCCAGGGGCTTCGAGGAGACCGGCTTATGCGGGAAGATCCGCACGAATACCTTGCCTTCGCGGTGCAGGTAGTGGGTGGCGGCCACCCGGCCCGCCTCAATCTGGCGAGCGGTAATCCATCCCGGCGAGAGCACCTGCAGCCCGTATTCGCCGAAGACCACGCGGTTTCCCCGACCGGCAACGCCGCGGATCTTACCTCGCTGGCTCTTGCGCCACTTGACCCTTTTGGGCATCATCCCCATGCGCTACGTCTCCGCCGCCGTCGCGGGAACCACCGGGCAAACTTACCCGCGTTTCCCCCGCCGGTCCCGCCCGCGCCCAGGTTGCTGCACCTGGACCATACTGACCTCTTCCCCGTACCGGCCATGGTACAGCCAGACCTTGATACCTATCGTTCCGTACTTGGTCCGGCAGGTCGCCACGCCGTAGTCGACGTGTGCCTGCAGGGTGTGCAGGGGAATGGATCCGCGAATCTGCGTTTCCCGCCGGGCCATCTCCGCCCCGCCGAGCCGCCCCTTGCACATTATCTTGACGCCCAAGGCACCCGCGGCCATTGCGGATTCCAGGCGCATTTTCATCACCCGACGAAACGCCGCCCGCTTCTTGAGCTGTTCCGAGATCGACTCCGCGATGAGCGTAGCGTCGCTGTCCGGAACCTTGATCTCCACGATGTTCAGGCCGATCTTACGGTCGATCAGGTCCTCGAGAGCCTCCTTGAGCTTGTCGACCTCAGCCCCTTTGGGGCCGATCACCAGCCCGGGCCGGGCGGTGTGCAACATCACCTTGACCTCATTCCTGGTCCGTTCTATCTCGATCTTCGCGACCGCTGCGTAAGGCGGCTGCCGGTTCATCTGCTGATCGATGAAGGTGCGAATCTTGTGGTCCTCGATCAGAAAATCCGCGAACGCCGCCTTCGGGGCAAACCAGCGCGACCGCCAGTCTTCGGTGATACCGATCCGAAAACCGATTGGATTTACCTTCTGACCCACGCTTTACTCCCGCTGCGAGCGGCCACAACTGCACCCGCCGGCAGCCATTATCCTTCCGCCACGGTTACGATTATGTGGCTGGTTCTCTTGGCAATCGGATGGGCCCTGCCTCTGTCCTTGGGCCGCCAACGCCGAAAATACGGTCCCCCGTCCACCCGGGCGTCGGAGACGTACAAGCTGCGCATGTCCGCCTCCTTCTCATCGGCGCTGGTCATCGCCGCTTTCAGCACATTCTGTATGAAGCGCGCCGCCCGGCGATGATTGAAACGAAGCTGTTCGAGGGCCTCGCTGCACCGCTGTCCCCGGATCAGATCGATGACCAGCCGGGCCTTGCGCGGGGCAATACGAGCGAATCGATACTTCGCCGTCCAGGTCTGCCGCTCATCCATCGCCGGTCACATCCACACAAAACTCCCGCCGGCCTCACCCGATCGGCGGGGAAGCTACTATTTCCTTCTTCTGCTCGCGGCGTGCCCGCGGAAAATCCGCGTCTGGCTGAACTCGCCGAGTTTATGTCCCACCATCTCCTCCGTGACGTAAAGAGGGACGAAGATCTTCCCGTTGTGCACCTCGAAGCGGTGCCCCACGAACTCCGGAACGATCGTGCATCGTCGACACCACGTGCGTATGGGCGTCGTGATTCCGGAAGCCTTCAGGTTCATCACCCTCCTGAAAAGCTTCTCGTCTACGAACGGACCTTTTTTGTGGGATCGTGTCATCAAATCACCTGGCCTAGCGCTTCGGCACCGGAAGCTGCCCGTAGCGCCTGCTCTTGCGCCGCCTCAAAATGCGCCGATTCGACGCCTTCCTGAGGGGGCGGGTGCGACTCCCTTTCGCGAGTACGCCCGTCGGGCTGCACGGGTGCCGTCCGCCGCCGCTTCGACCCTCGCCGCCTCCCAGGGGGTGGGCCACCGGATTCTTGGCCGTACCACGGACCCGCGGGCGCCTGCCACGATGCCGCATCCGACCCGCCTTGCCCCACCGCAGGTTCTGGTGCTCGACGTTGCCCACCTGCCCGATCGTCGCACGACACGCCGAGCGAACCTCGCGCATCTCACCCGAGGGCAGCACGATAATAGCCCATTTGTCGCCCCGGGAAAGCAATCTGGCAGCCGCACCAGCGGAGCGGACCAGCTTGCCCCCCTGCCCGACGTTCATCTCAATGTTGTGGACGTCCATCCCCGGGGGGATGTTCATCAGCGGCATGGCGTTGCCCACCTTCGGTTCGACCGACTCGCCGCTTTCCACCTCGTCGCCGTCGGTCAGCCCCGCCGGAGCCAGGATGTAACGCTGCTCCCCGTCAGGATAACCGATCAGGGCAATATGGCAGGACCGGTTCGGATCGTACTCGATCGACGCCACCCTTCCCACCATCCCATCCTTGCTCCGCTTGAAATCGATCCGGCGATAGATCCGGCGGGCCCCTCCGCCACGATGCCGAGCGGTGATCCGCCCGTGGTGGTTGCGGCCACCATGCCTCACCAGCCGCTGGCGCAAGGACTTCGGAGGACGCTTGTCCCCCGTAAGCTCCGAGAAGTCGTTGACCGTCGAAACGCGTCGCCCCGGAGAGGTCGGCTTGTATTTGCGGACGCCCATCGGAACTCCAACTTACCACTCAAACCGGGAGGCAGGCCCCTGGGGCGAACTCCCGTCCACGGTCAGAACAGGTCAATGTGATGGTCCCCATGCAGGACCACGACGGCCTTCTTCCACTTTGACGTAGTTCCCGTCTTATAGCGCACCCGGCGGGGTTTGCCTTTTCGATTCGCCGTGCGAACCGTCAGAACCTTCACGTTATATATCTTCTCAATCGCCTGTTTTATCGTCGCCTTCGACGCGTCGGTATGCACCTCAAAGGCATAGGACCCGCCACGAGCCGCCTTGTGCCGCGTCGCCCCATGCAACTGCTGGGCTTGATGCGTGCCCTTTTCGGTCACCAGAGGGCGCTTGATCACGTGGTAGATGTCCATGGAAACCGTTCCAACCTACTCGTCGGCCCCGGCATCAGCCGCAGGCTGCGAATCCGAATCTCCCCTCAGGCGCTCGAACGCCGGTTTGGTGAGGAGCAGCTTCCTGCGCCGCAGAACCTCGTAAGCGGTGAGTTCCTCCACCAGCCGGATGTCCGTCCTGGGGATGTTCCTGCCGGACAGATATACATCCCTGCTGCGCTCGTGCAGGGCCACAAGGCATCCCTTGTCCACCCCGAGAGCGGAGAGCATCCCGGACAGCACCTTGGTTTTGGGCTGCGAACACTCGAAATCTTCCACGACCAGCACGTCCTCCGCTTGAATCTTCGCCAGAATCGCGCTGTCGCGGGCCAAGCGGCGCATCTTCTTGGGCAGCCCCTTCACCGAACGAGGACCCCTCTTGGCAAACGTCCGACCGCCGCCCCGCCGAAGCCCGGTCCGCAGATTGCCCGCCCGGGCATTGCCCGTTCCCTTCTGCCGGTAGATCTTCCGGGTCGATCCCTGGACGTCCGCCCGGCCCTTGGTCCGGCTGCTCTGTTGGCGCTGGTGGTCCAGGAACGCGACGATCGCCTGCTTGATCAGACGGGGCCGCACCCGCCCACCGAGCACCGCCGGGTCTATCTCCAGCTCGCCGGTGCGCTCGCCTTGCATGTTGAAAACGGGGACCGCCAGCATTGACGCCCTCAGCCTTTCTTGTTCGTTTCGCGCACCACCACCAGGGCTCCGTTGGGCCCCGGAATGCTGCCCTCGATCAACAAAAGGTCGTGATCGGCGTCGACCTTCGCAAGTCGCAGGAATCGGGCGGTGCAGCGTACGTGGCCCATGTGCCCGGCCATCCGCTTGCCCTTCTTCACCCCCCGCCCGCACCCCAGCGAGGCATGCCCGCCGATGCTTCCGGCGGAGCGGTGCTTCCGCTCCACCCCGTGCGAAGCCTCTTTTCCCCCGAACGCGTGCCGCTTCATGACTCCCGCGAAACCTTTCCCCTTGGTTGTGCCGGTCACGTCAACGTGGGTTACCTCCGCGGCCGTAAACTGCTCGACGGTGATCACCTCACCGCAGGAAACCGCCGCCGGCTCGCTCAGGCGAATCTCGCCGACATGCCTCTTTGGGCCGGTGCCCGCCCGCCCGGCGTGCCCGATCATCGGCATCGTCGAGCGATGAGGCTTGGCGTCCTGGAAGCCAAGCTGCACCGCGTGATAGCCGTCGGTCTCCTCGGTCTTGACCTGCAGCACAACGCAGGGCCCGGCTTTGACCACCGTGACCGGCCTGGCGACTCCCCGCTCACCGAGGACGCGGGTCATACCGATTTTTGTGCCCAGAATTCCCGGCGACATAACCACACCCACCCTGGCAGCAGACCTGCAAGGAAGCCTTCCTGTCTTCATTCCGTGCGATTAAGCTCACACGGCAGATTGTTTGATTCGAGTTAGAAACCTGCCCGCTGGCAGCATCACCGCCCGGCGCTCCTCGGAAAAACCCGGCTTAGCCTAGGTCTTGATCTTTATGAACACCCCGGCGGGTACCTGTATGCGGTTAATGGCCTCGACGGTGCGGGCGGTTGGCTCGCTGATGTCGATGATCCGCTTGTGCGTCCGCATCTCGAACTGCTCTCGCGATTTCTTGTCGATGTGCGGGCCGCGCAACACCGTGTAGCGCTCGATCCGGGTCGGCAACGGAATAGGACCGTGAACCTTCGCGCTGGTGCGCTTGGCCTGCTCGACGATCTCGCGGGCGGAGGCGTCTAGCGCCCCCGAGTCGTACGCCTCCATCCTGATCCTGATTCTGCTCTTGGCACTCACGCGTTGTAGGCCCCTATCACCTTGACTCTCACCGACCGTCTTCCCACAGAAGACGACGAACCGGTTAGGATAAGGCCCCGCGCGGAACTGTCAACCGCAATATTACACAATATTTCGGAGATTGCCTCAGGCTCGGGCGGGCGCTCAGCCCTCGCGCCCGATCCTGGACACTAGACAGGCCCAAACCGAGACGCGGCCGCAAGGGAGCGTCTTGGCCGCTGATCAGTGAAAGTTCGGGCAAAGACGCCTCAAAAAACAGTCTTTCCGGAGCGCCAGAGCGATGAGCATACGCGGAGGCATCCGGGAGTTCTACTCGCAACAAGACCCGGAACCGTCCCCTGTTTAGAGCATTTTCGGTTAAGGGGGTATCCCCTTCACTGGGGCAGCCCCTACATCTGGTGGTTCTGTGGTCTCCTACCTCGGCAGTGGGCAACCAAGCTCTTGTACGGCACGGGTT
>SDBU01003819.1_pt1 | contig 18938 bp, 14 predicted proteins | sample 2277071 | NCBI WGS metagenome assembly SDBU01 (sample SAMN10397929, study PRJNA504765) | marine sediment metagenome | isolation source: marine sediment core GS08_GC12, 126 cmbsf | place: Arctic Ocean: Gakkel Ridge, Loki's castle | collected 2008 | reverse complement strand
TAAAATTGGTTTTAAATGTATCGGAAGAAAATCACGATAAATTAATGGAATATCGGGGGTCAACCAGTCATAATAACCTTTAGATATTTTCCAAAAATGAATATGTGCATCAATTCGCATATAAAAATCCGCCTTTTTATATTGTCTGAGAATTATAGAATCAAGAATACAATATTTTACAAATATCATGAACTATTTCATCTAAAAGTTTTATCTTCATAAAATTCAATTTATTTATCAACGGTCAATTAGTAGAGTTCAATATATCTGTATTTTTATAAATTTCCTTTAATTAAGCTATCATTATTTTTATTTTTAGGCCAGTCTAATACAAAATCTTGGACAAACTCTAATACAGTATCCACATCTTATACATCTTGCATGTAATATTCTTATCTCATCATTCTCCATTAAAAGGGCATTGTTTGGACATTCTACAACACATTTACCGCATTTCTGACAGACACTGATAATTATTCTAATTTTTTTCTGATTTTTCTTTATTTTTGCAATTAGTTCGGGCCTAATTTTCTTCTCACCAAAAATTTGGAGCCCGATATCCAGTTCTTCCCTGCTAACAAACCCAACTGCAACTATGTCTATATAGCTCTTTTTTCTAACAAAGTTAATTGACTTTTCAACGCTATCTACTAAAATCCCTCCAGCTAAGGTTTTCATCGCAATAATTACCTTCCCTTTGCTATGAGCAGATTTTACTGATGCTAACATTTCATCTATAGTTCCATCAACAATACCTTGGCCTATACGATTAATAATTGTAAAAATTACATCTATTTCTTTCTTTTCAGCTGCTTCCTTGACTACTTTTACATAATGTGTAGATATACCTATTGCTTTAATCAGACCTATTCTTTTGAAATCTACTAAGCACTGCAAAGCATCTTCGTTCTTTTGAAAAGGTATTTCACTACCAGGAACATGCAGAAAAAATATGTCAAGATAGTCAGTATCTAATTCTTTCAGGCTCCTTTCAATTTCATTTTTCATTAGAATATAACTTTCAGCAGAGGATTTCGAGCTAATAAAAATATCTTTTCTTTTTTGTTCTCTAATAGCCTCCTTAATATGTCTATATGTTCCATATGTTGCTGCAGTATCTATGTAGTTTATTCCTTTCTTGAATGCATATTGAATTAACCTTACTCCTTGATTTTGAGATAAATGAGCCTGCAATGGTCCCATGGGTAGGGTACCAAAACAAAGTTCGGTAACTTTTAAATTAATTTTCTCAAACTTTACCATTCTCATAACAAATTATCCTATATGTCTTATGATCCTTCATTATATATTCGAAGTTACTGTTATTTTCATTAGTTTTCACCATATTGCTTTAAAATACTGACTAGTAGTTTTTGATCAATATTCCCGCCGGAAATTAAACAAACTATGGCACCGAACTTCGGCAGTTTAATTTTTGATAGGGCTGCTACTGAAGCAGCTCCTGCTAATTCAGGAACGATTTTGTCTTTGAGAACAAGCTGGCATAAGGCCTTTTTCATTTCATCATCAGAAACAACAATAATTTCTTCTACTATATCTTTAACAATCTCAAAAGGTATTCTCCCGGGTTGTCTTACCGCAATCCCATCTGCTAGGGTATTAATCTTTTCTAAACAAATACATTTATTAGCTATTAAGGAATATTTCATTGAAGAGGCTCCCTGGGCTTCAACACCAATAACCCGGATTGAAGGCGAAAATCCTTTTAAAGCTAATCCGATCCCTGATATTCCTCCTCCACCACCAATAGGACAAACGACCAGATTCGTATCAGGCACATCTTCATAAATTTCAAGACCGATAGTACCGTTTCCTGTAATAATATCAAGATCATCAAAACTTGGGATATATAAGAACCCTTGATTCTTTTCTATCTCTTTAGCAGTAAGTACTGCTTCATCATAATTGTCACCATTAATAATTACCTCTGCACCGTATTTTTTTAGTTTTTCTATCTTATTCCAGGGAGTTCTTTTCGGTACTACAATTGTAGCATTCAAAAAACGGTGCTTTGCCGATAATGAAAGACCTAATCCGTGATTACCTGATGACGCTGTAACTACGCCCGAACCTAGTTCTGAATTACTTAAAGATGATAATTTATTGGCATTCCCTCTAATCTTAAAACCTCCGGTAATTTGTAGATTCTCTAGTTTTAAATATATATTTCGGTTATAATGTTCACTCAATCTTTGTGAGGGCACACAGGGTGTTCTATTGATAAATTTCTTAATTCTATTAGCAGCTTCTTTAATCTCTTTTAATCCAATCTCTACCCTCATAAAAATCTCCTTCATTTTATTCATCGAGCTATTACCGGGAGGACGACTGTTAATACATTCATACACCTGGCAAATTAAAAATAGGTTTGTCCGACAGTGTGGTGGCAGACTATAGACGCTGGCCTCCGAGGATTAATACCTTTACTATTTGGAATTTTCCATAATTTAAATCTAACTTCTTTTAATAATTATAAAAGGTGGAACCCTCAGTTAAGGGTTCCACCTTCTTTATACTTAATAATAACTAGGTAAGGAATATCATAACATCGTGAACTCCTCACATGATAATGAAATATACCAAAGTCATTAATCTTAGAGATCGAATCTTAAGAAATAGATCTTTCTAGTGAAGAGATAAGAATGTAATAATATCTACAATTTTTACTTTCAAGTTACTTTTCCCTATTACATCTAGAACATTTTAACCATTTAAAAAATACAGGTTTTACCTTTACCAAGACTTTTTAGTTCTCTTTAGGATATTCACTATTTTTATATCTTTATTATAGCTTGTTCTCTTAATTCTTTAGTGTTCATGATGTTTTGATATTTTTCACCTAAGGTCTGGTTGTTGAATAGCAGTGCATATTTTACACTAAAGTATAATATATGCACTGCAACTTGTAAAACATTTAAGACATTAAAAACGTGTCAGATGAACAGAGCGCTATTGTGGTTCTCTATGGAGGAGTAATGTCTGTTCTGGCACTAGTCGGTCTAATCGATCCTTCTTCAATGAAGTTTGCTATAAGAAAAACGGGTTCCCCTGCCCAGACCATTGGTTTAGTACGGACCCCGGTAGCAATTCCAGTGAGGGGAGCCTTAACTTCTTGTTTTACATTTCCATAGAAGTCCTGAACTACTCCTAATAACTGATCCTCTTTAATCAACTCCCCGGTTTTAACTTTTGCCCGGAGTATTCCCGTATATTCAGCGTAAAGATACGTCTCACTATCAATACATTTTCGGTCTACGGGAACCGGTGCAAGCACGCCTTTAATCATTCCCAAGTTGATCATTACATTGCGAAAACCTTTAATTAATACATCAATATCACCATCATCAGCTCGTCCTTGTCCAGTGGTTTCTACTACACAGACAGCAACATCTTTCTCCACACAGCAGGTGGCAAATTTTGCCCATGGTGGTATACGCCATAACGTTTTCAAGGGGAAGGACTTGGCTATTTCCATGGATTTTTTACTCAGTTTTTCTTTTTCAACGCCGGCATATCCTGAAATCCAGTGAGAGGTACCCCTAGTTCCGCCTGAATGACAGTCTATAGCATAATCAATCTTAGGTAGTAATTTATTTACAACAGTATCAGCAAGTCTTTCGGTCATTGTACCTTCCGGATTCCCAGGGAAGGTCCGAGCAAGATTCTTCCAATCTATTGGATTTTCACGTATTCCGGAAACATCAATTGAAGCTTTACCTATAAACGCCGGAACATTTAATACAGGTATTAAAACTAATGTCCCGGTAAGCTTTTTAGGGTCAATCTCACTAGCCAGATCGGTAATAGCCAAAGTACCCTCCGGTTCATCACCATGTGTACCTGAATTAATACACAACACTGGGCCGGGTTTAGCACCGTTAATGATAATAATTGGTATTCCAAAGACATTGCCGTCAGGAAGTGGTGCCACTTCTAATAAATCATCTTTCCTGGTTCCTAATTCGACTGTTATACCTCCGATAGTAAAATTACTCATAACTACTGCCTCCTTATTAGTTTTATTCAAATTTTTACAATTGATTAAAAGCTTCTTCTCCTTCAAAGAAGGAATAATGTATCGACTGATAGTTTTTTACAAAATCAATTACCTCTTTTTTAGTTTTTTCTACCTCTTTATCTGCCAGTACCTGCTTAAGCAGCCTAGCAACTTCTTTCATTTCCTCATTCTTCATGCCTAAACGAGTGATTTCTTCAACACCAGTCCGCAGTCCAGTTTTCCCATAATTTCCATCCGGTGAATCATCTGTTGGTATAGAAGTAGCGCCGGAAATAATGTTAGCAGATTCAAGCATCAAGGCTAATTTTGCAGCATCTCCTTGTTTACTTAAATCAAGTAATGCCTGGTGACACTCAGTATAATCCCTTTCAGGATATAATGACTGCAAACCTAAACTTTCTAGCTCTTTGGCTAAACTTTTTGCATTACTGACCACTTGAGTCATGTATTGATTACCATACTTAAGAAAATCAAGTAGTGTGCCAGCAATAACAAGTGTCCTGCTGGCATCATGATTAGTCTGTAAAGCTGGGTAAAGAGAAGGCCTTATCTTTTTTAACAGCTCTTCATCATTACACAGAATTATGCCACCCTGTACAGCCTGTAAGGTCTTGCGGGTGCAACCGAATAATACATGAGCACCGTGCTTAAGAGGATTAGGATAAACTTTCCCAGCCACCAGTCCCATAATATGGGCTCCATCATACGCTAAATATGCTCCAACTTTATCTGCAATTTTTCGCACCTCTTCCAAAGACTCAAAAAATAAAGGTTTTGCACGGCCACAGATGATCAGCTTGGGTTTGAGTTCTGTGACTTTCTTTTCTAAAGCCTCCAAATCTACATCATAAGTATTAGGATTATTAGGGATATATTCCAATTTATAAATATTTCTGGTTAAATTTGCAGATAGAAAACGTCTCCCTACCCCATGACCACCATAAGGAGAACTATGTTCCATAATTGTATCACCTGGATTGACCAAGCCCCCGATAACTCCCTTGGCAGCTAATTCTCCACCTAGTGGTCTTAAATCTACAAACTTACAATCAAAAACTTCTTTTGCCAATTCATGAGTCTGCGCCTCAATTTCAGAAATATACTTAACTCCTAAATAGTTACGCTTCTTTACATCATCATTATAGGTACAATATCTGTTTCCTAAGTCACTCATAAGATATTTTTTTATGCTCATAGGAGTATTTTTCTCTGAGCCTACTAAATTTAAACAACTAGCTCTATATGCCCTGTGTTGCTCTACTAATTTATTAAGATCCTCAAATGTTTTCATGCTTTACACCTTTCATATTATAATAGAAAATCAATTTCTTTTAAAAGAAAAATTAAATTCAAAAACAAACTTTAAAATTCTAGTGAATATTTACAACCAAATTGATAAATATTTTTTTAGGTTCCTTTCATAATTTATCGCCTCCTTACAAAGCGTTACTCTAAATATAATCAAAGTTAATTATCATATTATAAGGTCATAAGCTGGAGTATTCTCATCCCATGTGTAGTGTATTTTATTAAAATTGCGAACGAACTCAGCTATATCTTTCTTTATTGTCTCAGTGTTTTCTTTATCAATTAATAGGCGCTTAAAGAATTCGGCAACCTGGTTCATATCTTTCTCCTTCATGCTGGTCCGGGTTATTTCTTGGGTACCCATCCTAAGCCCCATTTTTTTTGTTCCCTTAATTATATCGCTGGTAGTTGTTGTCGCTCCCAAAATTATATTTGCCTTTTCTAAAAGATTAGCAACTGTAACACCTCCACCAAACTCAGAAACATCAACATGCAGCTGATGTGATTTTGAAAAGCCTAACTCAGGGAATAGAACATTAAAATCACGAGCATAGAGAGCTTTACCTAAAGCCTGAGAATTTTTAATAATCTGGGAATGGTACTCTTCTCCAAATTCCTGCATTTCAATTAAAGCTGCAGCCATGGCAGCAATCCGATTGGCATGATGATTGGTTACCAAAGGAGGATATAATCCGAGTCTTACTTTCCTAAATATTTCCTCATCATTACATAGGATAATTCCCCCCTGAGGCCCTGGGAAGGTCTTGTGGGTGCTGCCCATTATCACATCTACACCATAACCAAGTGGATTAAAGAAAGCATTTCCCGCAATAAGTCCCAGTACATGTGAAACATCATAAGCTATATAAGCTCCAACTTCTTTAATTACGGGGAGTAGTTTATCAATAGATTCAGGAAATAAGGGACGGCCTTTCCCGAAGATAATTAATTTTGGTTTAGTTTTTAGAATAAGTTTTTTATTTTTTTCAATATTCAGATCACTGGTGTTTGGGTCATATGCAAGATATTCTACATTAAGGGATTTTTTTAGCAAGCCTGCTGAAATTAACCTCGAACAAACCTCTTGCCCTCCAAAATCTTCTCCCGTCTCTAATACAGTATCACCTTTTTCAGTTAGACCTAGAATAACCGCATCACAAGCCATCTCACCTCCCAGGGGACGGAGTTCTACAAATTGGCACCCAAATAGTTTTTGGGCTGTTTCCCGAGCTTTCGTCTCAACTAGGGCAATATATTTATTACCTAGGTAATTTCTCTCCATTGGGTCATCATAAAAGGTATTATAACGGTGTCCAAAGTCGCTTGTTAAATACCATCGCACAGTCTTGCTTACCAGATTCTCAGAAGCAATAAGATTAAGACATCTGCCACGCCATTCAGTTTGCTGTTCTGTTAGCTCTTTCAATTCATTAATCGAATTAAACATTTCAAAGCTCACCTCATTATAAATTTTCATATATAAATAAACTAATTTAGAGACAAACCAATAATCAACAACACTTATTTGCCTTTCAATAACCGCATAAGTTTTCTAATATCCTGTAATATTTCAAGCTTATCAACTAAATCAATAATTTTTTCAACTCTTTTTGGGTCTAGTACCGGGGCAGCTAGTTTTTTAAATTTTCTATTAAGTTGTTTTTCGTCTAAACCTTTTTTCCCTTCAGCAAGGGGAATTTGACCAAATCCAGAAGAAGTATAACCTTTTTTTGTATAGATTGTTACTTCTGTTTGAAGATAGCCTTTTTTAAAGTCTTTCTCAAAAGAAGGAATAGGCTGTATTTCTACTTTTCTTGCTTCGGTAAGTATTTCTGGATCATGTATATTTTTTTCATCCCACCATTCTGGCCCAGGTTCCTTCCCTTTCATATGCAAAGCAAGTACATATGGTATGCTGAACTGGCTGTCAGTCAGTGCAATAGGCTGATAATCCTTATAGTCAAGTAATTTTTCAGGGCCTGTAACTAATACCTCCTTAATCTCATCATTCTTATCTGTAGGCAATTTTTGCATTGCTATACTCATTCCTTCAATTGCAGGATGAGTGCCATAACAACTAGGATACTTTTTAAACTGTATTAAGGGGATTTCGTACTTTTCACCAATATTGTCCAGAAGGCCCTCCCAATTACTCCGGTCTGCACCAGCCATACGCCAGAAACCATTCTCGCCTTCCAGAATACTAGTTGTCCCTAGAAAACCTCTACTAGTAAGTTCAGCAGCAAGAATAGCCCCCATACAGCTCCAACCAAAATTATTTTTTATAGTATTCATGGGACGATCTCTGTATCCCACCTTGGCCAAAAATGGTACTGAAGCATGTGTAGCAGCTATGCCAAATGCTGTGGTCATTTGTTGGGTATTAAAATTCATCAACCGACCAGCAACTGCTATTGAGCCAAAAATCATCCAAGTGCTTTGACCTCTGACACTTCTGGTAAGAATACTCATTGGGAGCATTGACTTGCCTACCCTAATTGCAATCTCATAACCTGCCACAACAGCTGATATTAAATCAGCACCGCTTAAACCTTTACTTTCTCCCAAAGCCAGAGCTGTGGGTACAATAGCTGGTGCCGGATGACCCATTCCAAAATAATTATCATCCATATCACAGGCATTGGCTAAAAAACCATTAATATAGGCTGCGTAAGGTGCCGGAATAGGAATAGGCTCTCCTATAACTGTTGATTCCTTTCTACCTCCCATAGCAATTATAAGCTCAATTACCTGGCGTCCAGGTTTTGTAGTAGTTCCCCCCAGCATACAGGCTATACTATCTTTAATACAGGATTTAGCTGATAATACAATGTTATCAGGAATATCTTCAAATTTAATGTTAGCTGCATATTGGGCCAACCGCTTGGTAGCATTATTCATGACATTCCCTCTGGTTATAATATATATTTGGCCTTCCCTGAAAGATAATCTCTCCTCCCTTTACTATAATTTCGGGATTCCTTAAAGCCAAGATATTATCTAACGGATTATCTTCTATAACTATCATATCCGCCCAGTTGCCTTTCCGAATGGTACCAATTCTCGACTCACCTATAAGCTCTGACGCCAATGAAGTTGCTGCAGCAATTGCTTCATAGTTAGAAAAACCACATTCATTATAGATTTTAAGCTCATCAACGATATGGCCAAAAGGAACATACGGACAACCTGCATCAGTCCCTGCAGCCATTTTTAAGCCCTTCTTATATGCATTTGCTAGTAGGTTACGCTTATGATCCGGGTTTTGCTCTTTTTTCTTGGTTAGAAAGTATTCAGGCGCATCCCATCTTTGTGCACTGGAAGCCCATAAAGGATAGGTTACCATAGTAGGCACGCAAAAAATACCTTTTTTAACCATAATTTCCAGATCTTTTTCATCTTCCGGGATGAAATGCTCTACACAGTCAATCCCAGCTTCAAGTGCTGCTTTAAAAGCCCTTTCATTCCCAATATGTCCGGCTACCTTTCGGTCCAGTTCATGAGAGACCTCTACTGCTCTTTTAAGAAGGGGGGCATCGTACTGCAAGAAGTAGGGCTGACTGCTTGCAGTTAGTACCCCACCACTGATTATCATCTTAATTAAAAATGCTCCCGCCCGAACCTGTTTTTTAATTGACTTTTCAACTTCATCCTCAGTATCTGCTTCTTCTCCTATTTTCCACAGATGTCCACCGGTAGTTGTAATAACTTTTCCTGCTGCATAAATTCTGGGACCTATAATATGGTCTGCTTCAATAAACCTTTTTAACTTAAGTTCAATATAATTCTGTCCGCCAACATCCCGGACAGTTGTAACTCCGCTGGTGAGAGCTTTGATAGCATTTCTTACAGCAAAAAAGGAAATGGTATTGTCATCCATTTGCCCTATGCCTTGTTCCAGTTCAAAGAGCGTTGTTGTCATACATAAATGAGTATGACAGTCAATCAAGCCTGGAAGAATATATTTTCCTGCCAAGCATATTTCTTCCGCCCTATCAGGAATTTCAATATCATTATAATTTACCGAAACTATGTTACCATTTTCAACTACAATATTCCCTTTCTTTGGCTCCGAATCAGAGCACATATCAATTATCTTTGCATCTTTAAATACTTTCATAAATCACCCCCATTACATTACTATTTTTCAATTAATCATATTCTCTATTTCCCCAATCGTCATAATCTGTGCCCCTCCATTCATGTATTTAAAATTGATATGCCAATATTTACTTTAAACTTCAACTTATTTTTATAGGCTTACCTTCCTTGATAGAGACATGTAAAGCTTCAAGGATCTTAGTTACTTCTAAGGCTTCATTTAATTTGACTACGGGTTCTAAATCTTCTTTAATTGACCTCAAGAAGGAATTAAAGATAAATAGTTCCCTACCACTGCTCGTCCCGTGAATATTAATTTCGGAAATTGTCGTCGGGAAAGAATATTTTTCTTTTGTAGCCTTCCGAACCATCTGTTCATGTTGATTGACATAAAAAACTCCTTCATTTCCAATGATTTCCCATTGATGATCCACCAGACTAGGCATAGTATCAGGTAAAATCCAACCAGCTTCAAAAAAGCCTAGAACCCCACCCTGATACTCAACATTTACATGCATATGATCATAAGTATCAATACCCATTCCGGTTAATTTTCCCTTAATGCCTTTTGCATACACGCTTTGCGCCTTCTTTCCAGTTAACCAAAGAGCAAGGTCTAATGCGTGACTCAGCAAGAACCAAGCAGGAGTCGTTTTACCCGCCCAATTAAGCATTTTTGTAGGTACATAAAGAGTATCAACACAACGAACGTTCATACTTATAATCTTTCCAAGTTCGCCAGCATCAACGGCTTCCTTCGCCCGTATGAAGTTCGCATTCCACCTATTGTTAAATGCAACAAGACTTTTCACTCCTGCCTTTTCTATGGCTTCTTTCATTTTGAGACAGTCAACTGTTAAAGTTGCAAATGGTTTTTCGATAAGTAGATGTAACCCTCGCTCAGCAGCTAATATTACCGGTTCTTTATGTGCATAATCTGGCGTTGCTACATAAACAGCATCAAGCTTTTCTTTGTTTAAGAGATTTTTAAAATCTTTATAACCCTTAACGCGATATTTTTTTGAGGTATCCTCAAGTACCTTTTCGCTGATATCACAAACCGCTACTAATTGAGTATCCTTGTGCTGACTTATAATGCGAGCAAAAAGCTTTCCGCGAATACCCATACCAATTATTGCAAAATTTATCATAAATCACCCTCCTCATTATTTAGTTATTTTATATGCTCTTAATTTATCTCAAAACAAAACTATCAATCTCTGCTTTTAAAATTATGCTTGATCACAAAACAAATAAAATATCACCCTCCTCCAACCACTGGTATGAAAACTATTTTATCTCCTTCATTTAGAAGAACATTCTTCTTTGTAACCAACTTACTATTAATAAAAATGGAAAATATCTCGCTATTCGGTATTTTAAGTCTCCTTGACACATAGCTTACAGTAGCGTCATAATTTAAATTAATTCGTAACTGTGCTTGCCCGTTTGTGAAACGGCTTAATTCTCCTAATAGATGCACTTGGACTTTCACAATCCGTTGCTCCTTTCTGCCTTCATATTATATTTTGCAATCAAGCCTTCAAAATATTCCTATCGTCATCCTACTATCTTTCTACGTTTCGGGTCTAAGATTTCCTGAAGTCCGTCACACAATAAATTAGCCCCAAGGACAGCGATCAACAAAGCAAGACCAGGTAAAACAGGTAGCCACCAAGCAACAATCATGTAGTTCCTTCCATCAGCCAACATATTACCCCATGAAGGATATGGTGGTTGTACTCCCACACCAATAAAACTTAAACCTGCCTCAACAAAAATTACCCGTGAAATCTGAAGAGTAGCTAAAACTAAAACTTGATGTATAATATTAGGGAGGATATGTTTGAAGATAATACGCATATTGGAACCACCAAGAGCTTTAGCAGCTAGAACAAATTCCTGTTCCTTAAGAGATAGAACAACCCCTCTAGTAATCTTTGCAAAGATAGGCAATCCAACAATACTAAACACCAAGATAAGAGTTTTTGCTCCAGGAATGAAAACTGTAGCTAATAATAATGCAATTATTATGAATGGGAATGTCATTATAGATTCAATTATGCGCATCATTACATTATCCAAAAAACCTCCATAATATCCGGCTATAGGTCCTATAATACTCCCTAAAATTGCAGCACCCAATACTGAACACCAAGCAATTAAAAGAGAGACTCTCGCTCCATATAATAGACGGGAAAGCATGTCTCTTCCAAATTGATCAGTTCCCAATAAATGTCCTGAAATTAAAGGGGGTTTCAAAATCTGGTTGTAATCCATTTCCAAAGGATCTACCTTTGCAATAATGGGGGCAAAGATAGCACTCAATATTATAAACAGAGTTAATAATATACCAATCAATAACTCTGGGTTAGAAAACAAAATACGTTTACTTTTTTTTAATTTTCTCAAGAACCCGTAATAATCCGTCCAACTTTTTCCATTTAAAAATTTGTTAAAAGTTTTCAATTTTAACCTCCAAATCAATTATAACGAATACGTGGATCAATAAAAGTGTAAATAATGTCTATAAATACATTCACAAAAAGGAATAGAAAGGCAAACACTAATACACAACCTTGGATTAATGGATAATCACGGCTTTGAACCGCTGCGACCATTAAACTTCCTAACCCAGGCCATTTAAATACTGCCTCAACAACTACTACGCCACCTAAAAGCCATCCAAAACGTAACCCCATATCTGTAACTAAGGGTATCAACATATTCCTAAATGCATGTTTATATAATACTACTCTTTCACTCAATCCTTTACTACGAGCGGTACGAATAAAATCTTCTTGCATAATTTCTAATAACCCAGTACGTACAAAACGTATTACACGAGCTATTAGTGGAAAAGTTAACGAGGCTGTGGGTAAAACAATATGAGCTAAAGTACCAGCACCAAAACTAGGAAAAATTCCTAGTTTCACGGAAAAGACAAATACAAACATAATACCCAGCCAAAACTCCGCTGTAGCCTGCCCAGAATAGGCCAAAATAAGTAACACATAGCCTATTAAAGAATTTCGCTTAACCGAACAATAAATTCCCAATGGAACTCCAATTAAAATAGTGCTCAATACTGCCATCAATGCAATTTGTAAAGTATAAGGCATGCGATATAAAATCATACTGGTTACTGGTTTAGAAAAAAATACAGATTCCCCTAAATCTCCTTTTAAAAGCCCTTTCAAATAATCAATGTATTGCAAATGAAATGGGCGATCAAGCCCCATAAAACTTCTTATCGATTCATATTCATACACTGAGCCCATCTGTCCAGCCATCACTGCAGCAGGATCTCCTGGAGCAAGACGAACAGCTACGAAGACAATTGTAACAATTATAAAAACAGTAATCAAAACTTGAATAAGACGCCTGATTAAATAATTTACCATTTTACCTCCTAGTTCATACTACTTTTTATAGTATAGTGCTCCCTTTGTGATATTCAAAAAATCCTTGTCTATATAAAGATATTACCAAGGATATTTATTTTTATTCTCTTTCCCTTTCTGTCCTTAAATATTTTTTTTATCTCTTTTATTAAAAAATGAATCTCCCCGCAGCAGAGCTACGGGGTATCTATTACTCTCTAAAGCAAACTAATTGATCGCAGCAGAGCTACGGGGAATTAAACCCTAAGAGATTAAAAAGAAAAAGGGACTATCCTATTATCTATACTATCCAAGATATACCATCCTTAATAGGAACATCGCAAAGATTCTCACTTTTTTTTCAATAATCTTATCATAGCCTTTTCCAAAAAAACTCAAGCTCGGGTTTTCCGGTCTCAAAGTTTTCTCGAATTCGAGCCCCATCACGAGATGATTTAGTAGTAAATGCTGGTCAATTTATATTTATTCCCATATATATTTAAATTTTTCAAAAACCCACCCAATCTCAAGTTCATAAAGCTTCCCAATTGTAGGAATACCAGTTTTAGAATTCCAACCTCTCATTTCATAGTATCTAGTCAGTGCCTCGGTAAATTCGCTTTTATCTAATTTAAGTCCTTTATTTTTGCCACCTCCTAAGGGTTCAAACATACGTTCAGGTAACCAATCATCTTTACGACGGAAACCCTCTCGTATATTATAGATCCGAGCAAGGTTGTCTGTCCGATCTGCCACGTCCATCAATTCTCTAAGATTAGTATTATCCCATCCTGTGGTATCCTTAACTATTTGTACCAGATCTGGAATACTTATTAAGGATCCAGCAGTAATGGAAATAAGGCATACGCCGTAAGTATTAACTAGTGTCCCAAAACGCTCCATAATTAAAAATTGACGAACTTTCTCAGGGCCTAAATACATTCGATCTAAAATTCCTCGGATACCAAGGTGTGAAAACCAAGTGATTGCCAGGCTAGATTTTTTTTCAAACATAGTGTCTGGCAGAATACGACAATGCTCTGCCCCGGTAGGGGAAAGTGCATAACCGAGTCCCATTCCTACACCCTTTCCACGAGGTTCATGAAGAGGAAATTCTTGGCCTTTAACATGCATAGCATATTTTTTAGCTCCTCGGCCTATCTTTTTCGCCGCACGCATCACACCTTCAGCTAATATATTTCCAAATCCTGTCCTCTTTGCAATCATTTCTGTCATTTTTAACATTGCTTCCGCATTTCCAAATCGTAGCTCGATACCACCAGTATCTTGAGAGTTGATAACTTCGTTTTCAAAACACTCCATAGCAAAGGCAATGCTAACCCCTGTGGAAATTGTATCTAACGAGTTCGCAGCACAAAGTTCATTAGCCTTTGCTATAGCTACCAAATCATCTACTCCGCAGGCAGAACCAAGGGCTGCAATAGTTTCATACTCAGGTCCTCCATAAGCAGAATCTATCTGATACGGCAAATTAGCTTCTACTGCTCTTTTACAATGAACAGGACAGGCAAAACACCCTTCTTTAGATTTTACTAATGTCTCATTCATTCTCTCCCCACTTATTTTTTCAACTTCCTCAAACTGACCTGAATTAAAATTTCTAGTAGGAAGCGTACCCAAAGCATCATTCATTAAAACCCCATTCGAAGTTCCTAATTTGTTCATAATATACCCAACTGGAGTATCAAGAAAACTCCGATTTATTCGCTTAGCAATCTCTCGTATTGCTTTTAGATTCTTACACTTCACCTTTCTATTGCTTCCGTAGACAACAACAGCTTTGAGGTTCTTTGAACCCATTATAGCGCCTAATCCGCCTCGCCCATTGACATGCTTAAGTTCGTTCAATATACATGCATAGCGAACTAACTTTTCCCCACCTGGGCCAATAATAGCCACACGGGCTCGGGGTTCTCTTATCTCCTTTCGGATTATCTCTTGAGCTTCTTTGGTAGCTTTACCCCATACATTTGAAGCATCACGAAATTCAATTTGACCGTCATGAATCCAAAGATAAACTGGTTCCTCAGCCTTCCCACTAATCACCACCGCGTCAAATCCTGCAAATTTTAATTCGGGACCCCACCAACCTCCTGCTTCTGAAGCAGCTAACCCTCCAGTAAGCGGAGATTTAGAAACTACTGAAAAACGACTTAGTCCTGGAATCGGAACTCCAGTAACCACTGAAGTTGCAAACACAATAACATTTTCTTTATTAAAAGCATCAATACCTGGGGTGGTTTCCCTGATTAAATAGTATGTACCAAGTAATGTACCACCAATATATAAACGATAGAATTCTTCATTAGGTTCTTCTATTTGAATCTTTTTAGACGAAAGATTCACCCTTAAAATCTTACCCGTAGCCCCATATAGCATGATAATAATTATCCTCCCCTCTCAAACATTTTTTTGCTTTTCCGTATTTATTTTAAGCCAACTTTAGTAGTTTCTTATCTTTCCTTCTCTTACAAGTACGGAGTTCTAGATAGATTACATACTTCCGGTAATACTATGATTCTATTGTAATTACCTTTCCCTTTTCTGCTGATTCGCATATTGCCATGGCAAGTTTAACTGCTTCCAAACCATCTTCTCCAGTAATTAAAGGTTTTTCGTCATTAATAATACACTCAATAAAGCTGCATATCTCTTCCTTCAAAACACCTACTGGCATATCCCAAACAATAGGTTTCATTACAGTATCGGGATATTCTACCCCTTTTGAATCATAAATTTCCAATTTTCGATCATAGTCATCAACAAAAACCACACCTTTAGTCCCTGTTATTTCTAAACGGGCTGTAGATTTACCTCGGCTTTTGGGTAATATCCAATAATTTTCCAAAAGCGCTGTTGCTCCTTTTTTAAATTTTATTACCGTAGAAAATCCATCAACAGTTGGCAGATTCTTAAATAGAACTTTAGTTGATTCAGAATAAACCCTTTCTACATCTCCAGCTAAAAATCTTATAAAGTCAAGATCATGTACTGCCAGGAAGAATGCTGGGTTAGTCTTCCCGGCGAATCGTATCGCTGATGTTTGCATGTCGTTACGACGACAAAATATATGAATTATCTTCCCAATTCTTCCTTCTTGAACAGCTCTGTAAGCTAGATAGTATCTAGGGTCAAAGCGAAGAATATGACCTACCATCAACTTGATACCTTTATCCTTGGCGGCTTCTACTATTTTCTTCCCATCCTCAACATTCTGCGCTAAAGGTTTTTCAACAAAAAGGTGTAATCCTTTCTTAATGGTTGAGAGACAGGGCTCCAAATGTGCCCAGTCGGGTGTACAAACAAAAACTGCATCTAGTAATTCCTGATCTAACATTTTATGATAATCTACATAAGCTTTTGTTTTTAATTCTCTCGATAATTTATCAACTAACTCTTTTTTAACATCAGCTACAGCAACCAGCTCTGCCTGTGATATTTTAGATAGAACATATGCAAAATTTGAACCCCATGAACCTGCCCCTATAAGAGCAACGTTAATTTTATTCATCTAATAAACACCTCCTAAATATTGTACTGTGAACTTTACAAAATACAAAAATCTTTATTTAGCAACCTTTTTCATAAAATATTTGCTTTTTAAAGAGCATCCCAGTCCAAAATTTTTACAAATAAAGAACTGGGATGCTTAACACCAATTTTAGCTACCTTCTTTCTACTGCTCTACTGAAATATTAGTATAGTCTACAACTCCATTTGATGTAGGTTTAAAACCCTTCACCCTTTTATTAACAGCATAAATTTCTTTAAAGTGGACAAGGGGAAGACGAGTTGGATATTCCCAGATAATTTCCTGGGCCTTACCGTAGACTTCTTTACGGACTTCTTGATCAACCGAGAACCTCCCTTTTTCGATCAATTCCTGGAGCTGTTTTCCTTCCTTATATTTTTCAGCGCCTTCACGATTACGACCTAGCGGATGAAAATTTGCCCAAAGATAAAAATCAGCATCTAGGACGTAATTATTCCATGATTCGAACCAGATATCGAAATTGCCTTGATTCAAGTACGGACCTCCAACTGCAAAATCTGGAGCAACTCTAATATCTAAATTAATTCCTACCTCTTTAAGCATGGAATGTATAAGGACAGCTAAGTTAGCAACATTTGGAGAGCTGCCTTTGACATACCAGGCTTCCACCTTGGCTTCAGGATCCCAACCAACTTCATCTAAAAGTTGTTTTGCTTTTTCAGGGTTATATTCTCTCCATTCTATAGGAGAGTATCCAAACACAGATGGAGACATGATAGATGTAGCAGGTACAGCGTATCCATAATATATCTCATTAGCTATTCTTTCACGATCGATAGCATATTCTATAGCCCTCAGAACTTTACCATCATGACCACCAATAGGTGCACGTCCAAAACCACCTAAAGCAAGATGAGGTGTATTACAGCTGATGACAGCCATCAGATCAACATTTGGTGAAGCTTCCACTATCGAAGCCATATTACTTGGAATAATAGAAACTATATCAATTTCACCGGTCATAGCAGTTGCTACGCGGGTAGCCTCTTCATGTAGTGGATACCATATAACCTTTTCAACCTTAGGAGGTCCTCCCCAATAATCAAGATTAGCTTCAACCGTAAGATGGTCCCCTCTTACCCATTCAACAAATTTAAAAGGACCAGTACCAACAGGGTTTGCACCAAAGGTTTTTAAATCATATGAAGCGGGAACCATAGCGCCTATAGTTAGATTGGATAAAAGATTCCCCATGGGCTTTATTGTATTAATTCTAACGGTAAAATCATCAATAATCTCTATATCTTCAATGCCACTCCAAAGAAAACCTTGTGCCTGTCTTTGTGTAGGATCTAATAACAAATCAAAAGTTGCTTTAACAGATTGTGCATTAAATGGCTCACCGTTGTGGAACTTTACACCTTTACGAAGTTCAAATTCCCATGTAGTATCATCAATCGCCTTCCAAGAAGTAGCTAGAGCAGGTACAATTTTATCATTTTCGTCCCGTGTGAGCAACGGATCGAACATCAAAGGCCGGGTCATGGCAATAGTTACTCTCATGGTAGTAGCAATAGGGTCTAAAGTTAAATTAGATTCGTGCCCAGAAATAGTAAGTGTTCCCTTTGGTACTTCTGCAGCCCCAATCTGCGATGTCCCTACTAAAAACATTATCAGAAAACAAATAACTAAAAACAATAAATTTTTTCTTCCCTTATTCATAACATTCTTCCTCCTTATTTGATCAAATTTAATTTTATTTTCGTTCACTCCAATTAAAAACATTCTTCTACATTTCTAAATCTGAATAACTTACTTACAAAACAATTTTACCTAACAAATCACCTCCTCACTTAATTTACCTTGCCTTAGTAGTTAGCTGTGGAAACTCCGCGCCTCGCGGGCAAGCCCGTGGCACCTTTTCCACTTTTCGACCTTTGCTCGACGCCTTTCGGGCGAATTTTAGTTAAGATAGTATGAAAGTATATGGATTCTGATAATTTTTTCTATAACACTATAAAACATTAACTCATAAAATATTAACTAAAATTAATGTAACAATTAATACATATTCTTAATTTCTATTTAATTTTTTAAATTATAAATATAATATATCTCATTTCCTCAAATGACAGGCTACATTATGTCCGCCATTTATATCAGCTAATTCGGGTTCTTCCTGGCTGCAAATTGGTTTAGCGTATTTACATCTTGGATGAAAACGGCAACCCTTAGGAGGGTTAAAGGGGCTTGGAACATCTCCTTCTAAAACAATTCTTTGTCTGTTTAGAGTGGGATCAGGGATGGGCACCGCTGAAAGGAGTGCTTCAGTATAAGGATGCTGAGGGTTATCGTATAACTCATAAGTAGAGGTCAGCTCTACAATCTTACCCAAATACATTACTGCAACTCTATCAGAAATGTGTTTTACCACACTCAAATCGTGAGCAATAAATAAATAAGTAAGCTTAAATTTTTCTTGTAAATCTTCCAATAAATTTATAACTTGAGCCTGAATGGAAACATCGAGTGCAGATACAGGTTCATCACAAATTATTAATTTAGGATTCAGAGCCAAAGCTCGGGCTATTCC
>SDBU01003818.1_pt1 | contig 18938 bp, 48 predicted proteins | sample 2277071 | NCBI WGS metagenome assembly SDBU01 (sample SAMN10397929, study PRJNA504765) | marine sediment metagenome | isolation source: marine sediment core GS08_GC12, 126 cmbsf | place: Arctic Ocean: Gakkel Ridge, Loki's castle | collected 2008 | reverse complement strand
AACAGTAGTCTCTACTGGATTTCCATTTGAAATAATCAAAGAACTTGCACCATCAAAAGTAATTTTTCCAAGTTTAATTACATTATTGTTTCCATCTAAAATAATTGTACCATTTCCAGAAGTTATATTTCCTGTTGCATTGATATCTCCTATAACATGTAATTTACTTGTTGGTGTTGTTGTGCCAATCCCAACATTACCTCCTGTATAAACAAGATTGCTTCCAATAATAAACCAAGGAGTTATATTTTGTGAACAAACAGAAGTTGTCATGTTTGTGGAAATCATTCCAAAGTTTGTAGAACAAGGTACTGGTGCATTGATTATAAGAAGATTATCAAAAGTTCCATTTGTTGCAGTTAAATTTCCTATAATCATATTAAATTCAGATTGATTTAATTTGAGACTTCTATCTCTTTTTCCAGAATAAGGATTATAGAGATACTCATAATTTGCATTTGCAGCTACTACTATTGAAATTAAAAAAAATACAATTAAAAAATAAATTATTGTTTTACCCATTTTGAACGTGCTATCATCATCCCATCTGTATTATAAGTAAATGTTCTTTTATAAGAATCTCCATGAATTACAACAATTTCATCGTCTGGCTGTCCATCTTGTCGAGTAATAGTCCAAGAATGATCGGGGTTGTAAAGCAAATCTATTCCAGATGAAGAAACTGGTAAAGGTCTTTCTCTTGTAACTAACCCTCCATCATAATGAACAGGCATAACCATACTAAATGGATATCTATCTTTTAGATCAGATTGTCTTTCAAAATCAAAATCAGAAGTCTCGGCAAGAGTAAGATTATGAGTTTGTCCTCCTCCACTTGTAATAGGAGTAGTTAGAGTTATTCTTCCTTCTGCAGTCTTATTTGCAGCTATTATAAGCTCTTCTCCAATGCTCCATTGTTCGTCTAAGTTACCTAAATTTACTGTATAAACTCCATCTGAATCTGTAGTATCTGTTAGAACTGGATCAATAGTTGTATGCGAAACAGAAACAGTAGCTCCTACTAAAAGATTTCCAAAAATATCTTTTATTGTCCCAGTAACGTTATGGGGTGAAGTTGGCATTATAATATTCCTTCTGTTTGTTCTCCAAAGGACTTAAGTTCGCTTAGTTCAGTTTTATCCAAATCAGAAAGAGGAAGATTTAAACTGAAATTTTCATCTGGAGTTGAAAATACTGCAGAGAGAATATTATTTTTTATACTGAAATAAAGATCTCTTGTTTCTGAATTCTTTACCCATCTTTCGAATTTTCTGAAGAAAAGGTCTTTGTTGCAAACATGCGTTATTTTTGATTTTAATTCAAAGGATTTTAATCCAAGTTTCTGGTCTTGTGGAATTTGGTTTGCTTTGTCTTTTCTTATTTTTTCTGTTGCGCCTCCGCGTTGATTTCCAAGTTTATCTTGCTGCAATGGGGTTCCGGACATATTCCCAGGGCCTTCTCCCATTGGAGGTTCTATTGGTTCTCCTTTTTCAAGATCCTCATCTCTTAAATGAAGATACCTTTCAAAAGTTACAAGTTTAAGTTGTTTTTGATATCTTGAACTTAATTCTTTATTTACAGTCATAATATTATTAATAGCAAATTGATCTCTTTGCTGTTCTTTTACTTCATTGGTTATCCAGACTCTATTTGTGTGCCACTTTACATCAAAATATTTTTCCCAAAGCTGGGTATTAAACCAAGTCTCTAATCTATCTACATGTTCGGCCATCTTATTCCAATAGCCTTCATTAGCTAAATCATCTCCTCCGGCATTTACTTTAACTTCTGCGCCTATTAATGAAGCAACTCGGCTAACTGGCATATTGTGGGCCAAAGCAAGAACAGATGTGAAGTAGATAGCATTGCTGCTTATGTTTATTTTATCCAAATCACTTCCAATTTGAATAGGTTTTACATCCCCTGCAAATACTAAATTTCCATGTTTTCCTTGAGGATTTTTATATTTCTGAAGCATTGCTATTAAACTTTTATGATTTGGGCTTCCAGCCATTTCATTAGGAAGTATAAAAGCCCAATCTGGAGTTCCTCCATTCTTGAAGAAAGTTCCGGCAAAATCTTTAAGGTAGCCTATTATATTCATCTCAGTTAAGCAGGCCCAGGATGGAGAAAAGCCATAGACTTTCCCTTTATTTGGAAGTAAAGCTCCATGAACTACATCTTTGACTGGCCATTCAATATCTTCCTGTCCATTAACTTGCTGCCTGAATTTTGTTATATTTTTTCCATCATGCAACAGATTCATTGTAGTGGCAGGAATATACCTTATTGCTCTTGGGATATCTTCATCTAAATCTGTTAAAGATATATCCAGTTTTTCTACTGCATCTAAAAGTGTTTGGACTCCACCAATCCACATATAAGCATCTCCATATTTAATCCAGTCCCAGAGAAAATTAAAATATTCTTCTGCGAAGAAGTTGGTTTTAGCAAAATGTTCTGCTTTTTTTATCTTGCCTTTATCGCCTTCAAACCAATATCCATTTGACTTGATATCTGTGCAGATTGCATTTATTATTGCTATTGATTCAGGAGTTCGCTCAATCCAGAAATCCAGATTGTCATAAGTAAGCGCTGGCTTGGTTGTTATGTAATCTACAGTTGAAGTAGATTCATTCAAAAAGGGATATTTGCTTGTTGCCGGAACTTTCGATTTTATATCAAATAACATTTAACCTCCAAATACTTTTTTACTTTTTCATATTCTGCTCTCATCAAATCATAATGATTTGTTAAATAATTTTTAATCTCCTGGAGAGATCTTCCATTAAGGACAGAATCTTTTACATTAATTGCATGGAATAAATCTTCTTTGAAATAATTATTCTGCAATTTCATATCTTTAAGATTCATTTCGTATATGATTATTGTTCTTGGCAATTCTGTTTTTTTAAGTATATTTCCAAATTTATCTCTTTGTGTTATATTTCCTGAATCTACTTGGCTTCTCATATCAGCAATATGTCCTGTTTGAAGTTTTATTGATGTTTCTCCATCTTCTATTTGTTTAAGCAAATTTAAAATCTGTCTTCTGACAGTAAGATCCATTTGCAATTTTTCATTAACTTTTTTTATTGTTTTTTCTTTTCGTATGTCCTTTTCATTTCCCATTTAAATCACCTTTTCGTTTTTTTTATTTCCTGGATGCTGTAGCAACTTTGCTAAAGCCCGTTATAATTCCATTCCAAGTCATAATAATGATATAAACAATTAATCCAAATGAAAAAATTGCATATGGAATTAATTTTAATCCAGGATTGTAAAAAGGGAGTATAGCTAATTGAATAAGCGTTCCAGTCATTAATATATCAAATAACCACACCAGTATAGCTTTTATCCATATCATTATAACTTCATCTATATTAGTTTCTTCTTTAATTAGTATTTCTCCAGATGAATCTCTGAACTTAAACCATCTAAGAAGGCCTTTTAACCAGTATTTAGGGTTCCAAGAGAATGATTTTGGTGTTTTATTGTAAATTTTAGTCTTTTTTTCAGAAAAATTCAATTTATTTAGTATATTTTCAAGAAATTTCATCTTTTTTTGAATTTAGTTTAATATTTATTTAAATAGTAATGCATTCATGTTCTCGATTATCCCAATAATAATCTTCACATTTATCACAATAAACATAGTTTCCTTTGTTTTTATAAACTTCTTTCTTTGGTTTTTCTTTTGATTTTTCATGAGAAACAAAGTCTCCATGGACAGGGACTGCAGAACCGCGCATTGCTGCCCAACAGAAATTAGCTAATGCATCTGCCCAATCATCATGCATACTTTCGCGTTCGTGATGAATCTTAATCTGAGGCTTTGATAAATGCCCTCCCTGAGTTCTTTCAAATCTAAGTCCAAGAAGCTGTTCTCTTAATTTAGTCAGGCCTGGTGGTAGGAGTATTTTCCTTTGCTCAAAGAGGTGCTTTAGATTATAGTAAACATCAGATTTATTTGGAAGAGAATAAGTAAGGGCCTCTATTTGATATTCTGCAAGGATGTGTCTATCCACTAAATCGTTCTTAATGGAATCTCCAACTCCCATCTTATCGTAAGCAAATTGTGCAGTATTATTTTTGAATCTCTCAAGTTCTCCATATAACACCTCTTTTTTAGATCTAAGGGGAAATTCATTTGTGTATTCTACCTTAGCCTTATCAATTTCTGTTTCTCTTATTTTTATTCCGCCAATAAGAACTGAGCTATCTACATCTCTGCTTACTGTGTCTTCTCCTGCTACATCTGCACCGAAGTAAAGAGGGACAGTAAGCGGAGGAATTGGAGTATATTTTCTGATTGCATCATCATATTCCTTAGCTGTAATAAATCCTCCTGTTGCAGAACTAAAGACAGCTGCATAAACAGAATCAAATACATCTGAACTTTTGTCTTTTTTAAGTTGATGCCATTTTTCTATTGTATTCAGGGGGTTAGCAAGCCAGCAATAAGTATATTGATGATAATCTTTATTGTTCCAAAGACTCCACATTATGCCCTGCTGTGCGTTAGTAGAACTTATACAAAAAACTTGGCCCATAGTAAAGTAATCAGCTAAATTCACTCCATTGATAATTGGTTTCCAATGAACTGTTTCCTGAATACGAGAAATTACAACTCTCTCATAGAATAACATAGGATCTATTCTTTCAATATTCCAGAATCCTATTTCGTCGCAGACAATTAATGTGCCTGGATAAGCAAGGATTCTTTCTGTTGGCGGCAGGGTTCTGATTACTGAAACCCCTTTGCCTCCCCAATTTTTTATATGGAGTTCAGTTCTGTTTTCTATTTCATCTATTGCTTCCTCAAAAGAAATTTTTGCTCTTAGAAGCATCCATCTGATTTCATCAAGAATATACTTAGCTTGATCATCAGATCTTGAAATAACTAAAACTGAAGCGTTAGGAACAAAGAAAGCATGATGAAGTATTTTAACTGCAGCCGCATGCGTCTTACCAGCTTGATTCGCTGCAGCGCATATAATAAATGGATGCCGGTCATTCAAGAGTTTATCCTGGAAGCCCCTTAATTTAAATGGATTTCCTTGCTTGTCCTTTAGATGAGTGTATGCCCAGATAGTTGGATCAAACATAAGAAAAGAATTAAAATCTTTTTTATCAATCTGCCTGTTTAGCTGATTTATTTTTTCTTCTACCCTATTAGCGCCTTCTGCTATCTTCTCTGCAAAATTTATTTCATTTAGTTCTTCTATGAGCATTTTACATTAACTTGGTTCCGCAATGTTCGCAGACTATTCCAGCATCTTCTTCAGATAAAGTTTTTTTAACCTTACCTTCAACTGGGGCCTGGCATTTTGGACAATACATTATTTTTGCCCCTCTACATCAATAGGAACCATATATTGGATTTTACTAATATTGATTATACAATCAACTTTTTCCAGGGCTTCCATTATTTCCTTGATTTTCGCTGTTTTTAGTTCCATCTTTTTCTCCACGTCCACCTCTATCCAAATCTTGTGATACATCGTCATTCTTCTACCTCATATTGTATTTCTGTTTCTTTATTGAGTTTGAGGCAATCATCCCAAACAGTATCGAGCATTTTCCTTGTGCTTACGTGTTTTTCTTCAGGAGGATATTTAGGCCTAAGATAAATCACTTGTTCAGGCAAAGATTGATTTAACTGCAGCATCTTTCTAAATAATCTAATTCCTTGCATGCCTTCTATTACCCATTCATCTTTATCTTTGATATCTTCCAGGATTTGATATATTTGTTTTTCAAAATCTAACTTCATATAAGAATCCGTATGAATTACATTTTTAAATCTCTCTGAGAATTTAGTTTTTCCGATCTTAGGATAACCTACAATCAATATTTTTTTAATGGTGTTGAGAGAACCAAGAGGAGTTTCTTTTGGTTGCTCTTCCTCCTTTACTTCTTTTATAGCTTCAACATCTATTACAGTTTTTTTTGCAAAAACCGCATTACGAATATCAACAGCAGTAACTCTATGCTCAACTACATGCTTATCTCCATGCTTGAGCTTGTAAGTTTCAACCAAAGTATCTTTAAGAAGTTTAAGGCTTTCTATATCTCGTTTGCTTAGGGACTCTCCGGAAGTAACTTTATCAAGGATTGTCGCAGCGGTATTTTGTTTGATTAGCTTATAGAGATTTTTCAGCTCAGTTAATTCATTTAGTTCTTTTGTGTCAAATGACTTAACAAACAGAAAAAGCTCTCGGACTTCTTCCGGGATCTCAACTTTGCCTTTATACGCGTTCAGGCTTGCCTTTAGCTTTCCAATCGGAGTTAAGGGTCCGGGCTTCGGCGCGCTGCTGATTTGCATATTAGGGGTTCCAGTAGGATTCATAAAAAACGAAATTGATAGAGGAATATATAAATAGCAGTATAGAAATACTTATATACTTCAATCGATTACTAATCTATTGGTGATGTAATATGGTAACAATTGGACCGGTAATATCTACTATAAAATTCCGGGGAAGAAAATCTGTTATGGCTGCAGTTACAGTGCCGAAAGCTTTGCTGGCCGAAGCTGAAGCAAAGAACGAAAAGCTGGAAGATTCTGACCAGGTAAGGATTTGGATAGAAAAAACTGGCGTAAAGACGCCGCCGCGTAAGAATGCTTTCGGAAAATACAATAAAGAGCCAGAGGCTTAAATGAATGAAACTGAAAAGGCCCAGTTGCTTGAGAAGTTTCCGGAGATCATAAGTTTAGTTCAGAAGATAAAAGCTCTTAGCGCGCTGGATATTGACTATTATAGGGATAATATCTTTATGACTTTGCTGGCTAATACGACTTCTGGAGATAGAGAAGCTTTAGGAACACTCACGCGTCTATCCCATAAATTCAATAAGATGATAGATGATAGCGAAAGGGATAAGGCATTAGGGCATAAAGGGTAACGCATGACGCGTTAAATGTGCCCTTATATATCCGAACTTTGAAAAATATTATAAATTTCTTTTGATTGGGTCTTCCACTCTCTATATAAGAATAATCCACCCCCACCCCTATGTAGTGGTAATAGCTTACTAATAGATTAGTAAGCTATATGCTATCTATTATAATATATATACCATTAGTATAGTGAGAACGATAAGTTTATATAGTGGTGTGCCTAAGCTATCCATAGGATAGCGATAAGTAAGCTATGCCTAAGCTAATAAAAGAACATAGAGGATATACCCTATATGAGTGGGTGTATATCCATACCTATGTGTGTAGTGGTTAACTATGTGTTAACTACGTGTTAACGTGTGGGTAGTGTATGCTTAATGGGAAGAGGGGAGATATCCTCATCGGTAAGCGAAAAGTGGTGCAAATCCACATCTTCCCCACTCATAACATAACCTCTCCAATAGCTATGGGAAGAAGATCAAGGGAGTAATTTTCCTTATGTTCTTATTGTGAGGTAACGAATGGTAACAAGCATACAAACTAAAAGAAAGCAAAACAGAAGATATAGAAGAACCAAAGGAATGAAAGAACAAATTACTAATGCTATGAAGTTCCCAGAATTAGTTAAATTAGCTTTTGATAAGCTATGGGGTAGAGATTGAAATGAATAAACCAATAGAGGAACAGATCATAAATAGCTTATCTTGGAGTATAGTAAGAGATAGAAAAGGATTAGAGCTTGTTAGGACTGCTATGCTGAATGATGATACCTTAATGTAGATTGTCCTTCGGACTTAAAAACGATAGTTAAACGCGACTTGAGAGGTGTGAAAAATGAATCAAAAAGACTATAAGGAAATCAAAGAAAGTTTTAAAAAACATTATCCTGCTGAATATAAGGATGTGTTTATTAATAAAAAGAAAGTAGATATAAAGTATTCTTCAACTAAGTGGCACTCATTTAAAATAGGTTATAGTATTGCTAAGGGGTGGTTTAAATGAACCAAATCAATTACAAGGAAATTGCTGGGATAATAAAGAGAAGAATTGATGAGTTAAAAGAAAATAAATATTATAGATATTGTCATCAACACAAGAATACAGATGGAAGTCATAAATTTAATAGTCCTTTATATCGTGAGATAAATTCAGCAATTAATGAATTAAAGTTATTTGCAAACAAATTAGCCGACTATTTTGAGAGAGAAGATAAGAAATGTGATTGTGTTGATTTTACTGGGGCTGTTCAGTTAGATCGCAAGATTTGTTTAGGAACAGGAAAACCATTCAACAAACAGAAATTCAAAGAATTGTGTGGGGTGAATTAAATGGAGATCTTTACAGGCATTATGATTTTTGTAAGTGTTTGGTATGCTATTAGAAAACACAAGGAAATTCATAATCTCTATACAGAAAGAGAATTAAAAGCCGCTAAAGAGAAAGAAAGTTTGAAAGCACAATATAAAGCCCTTGCAGGTGGAAAAGAGGGAGATGAAAAAGATGCAGTTAAACAACGAATATGAGGTGTTATAAATGGAAGAAATGTCAAATGAATTATTTATTAAAGAAATTCAAACCCTATGGCAAAATGTATCTGTTGCTAATAGGAACTTATTAGGAGATATAATAAGAGATTACTTTGAAGGAGACAGAGCAGAAAGGATAATAAATAAATTGCAAATAACTTTATGAGGTGTTAAAATGATTAAACCAATCGGAAACAAAAGAACTGATAATATTATGTATAATGAAACTAAAGCTGGAACTCTTTGGGTTACTCAAGACTCTGGGTTTAAATTCTATGATAATTGTGCTAAAGCACAGGAGAGAGTTTAAATGGAAATAGATAAAGATATTCCAACAAAATATTTAAAAGAGTTTAAGATTTTAATTAGTAAAAGATGGGGGCATAGTAAAGAGAGTGCATTAAGTCATTTAAATACAGCTTATTCAAATGGCTTTATAATTTGTTCTAATTGCAAAAGTGTTAATCCATTAGGCAAAGGATTTACTAAAGATGTAGAAAGTAAATGCCCTTTATGTAAGCCAAAAGAGTTTGAATATTTTATGTGTAATCCATACATAAGTGAGGGTGGTTTGGGAGAAGCTGGAACAGGAGAAGATAGAGGATTAAAGAGAGCATTTACAGAAGAAGAAGAATATTATGTTTCTGAAAGTGGTTTGCATTTAAGGAAATCAAAATTAATCAAAGGTGAATAAAATGCAACATAAAGATTTAGATTATGAAAAGTTATCAGATGTAATTGAGCATATTGATTTAAGCCAAATAGATACAGAAGATTTAAATTTCAGATTACTTAAAGGCAAATTTGATTTAAGCAAATTAATTAAGCCAATAGATATAAACAAAGTAAGCAAAATAAATAAAGTTATTTTGGAACTGAACAAAGAACAGGATTTCTTTATTGATTTAAAGCTGAACTTACAATATTGTAAATATCATAATTCTGATTATGTAAAAAGACTTGTTGTTTTTCTAAAGAAAAACATAATAGAGGAATTAAGTTTCTACATAGGAGAGCAGGAGAACGAGTTAAAAATAATTAAAGGGGTTTTGTAAATGAAACAAATAATTATTTCAAATATAGATATGATGACGGCAATAGAGGAAATGCAATTAAAGGATTTTTTAAATTATAAAAAAATTCAATTTGAGGAAAAGGTGGTTTAGATGGGTAAATTAACAATAAAAACAATAAATTCTTTTTTGAAAGAAAAGAAAATAACAAATAAAGAAGTTACAAAATATAAAGGAGAATATTTGGTATTACACATTTGCAAAAATGGTGTTCCTGTTCCTTTATTTCATCATAGACTTATAAGTGAAGCATTTTCTTACTTAAAGTTAATAGCAATAGAGAGTGCGAAGCACAACCAATTAAAGAGCAACAAGAGGACATAAAGCAAATGGAAACTAAAGAGGTTGGTTTAGAATGAAACAAATTTACACAATTTACACACCAACAAAAGACAAAATTAGAGAATTAGAAGAAAGATGTGCAAATAAAGATTGTGGGAGTGTTACACCAAGACTTATTTGTAAAAATTGTAATATTAATATTGAATATAAAAGAGTTGTTGGGGTTGGTTTAAATGAGTGGCTATGAATTAGAGGAAGAAGGAATAAGAAATAAATGCCCAGAAGGGCTTGATAGCTGCAAAGATTGTCCAAGATATTTAGATGATTGTGATGGAGATGGTGGTGAAGAAGCATATATTAATGAGGAAGGTGAAGCGAAAGCTGATCTAAAAAAAGATTATGGAGATGATTAAATTGGGTGAAGAAAATGGAATTGTTGCTGAAGCAACTTATCGGGTAAATATGAAGCAAACAAGTAAAGGTGAATGGTATGCAGAGATGACTTGTCGTGCCGACAGCATTGAAGAACTTAAAAGCAAATTTGAAGAGATGAAAGTATTTGTATTAGCGGAAGTTAAAAACCTAAACAGTGGTGGTTAATGTGGACAGAGTAAGTGAGAACTTACAGGAAATCATAAAGCAGAATAAAGAGATAATTAAGCTGCTTACATATAATAAAATTACTCTTGAGCAAATCAAAAAGAATACAGATAATATAGGCAGTTATACTGATTAAAATGAAAGAATTTGTAACTTCTGAACTTAAGAAAATAAATGAAGGGGAAAGATGAATATAACACATTTATTAAAATACCCATTAAAAAGAAAAAAAACATTACTGACAATAGTATCAATACCAGTTTATTACGTTGTGATGATGGTTGTAGTTGGTATAATAATTGTATTTAAAATACTGCATATAAAGTTTGAGGAAAATTAATGAACCCAAACAAATGTATAATAAATGGTTGTATTAATTTAGTTTTTTGGACATTATCTAAAGAAAGATGTTTAACACATTTAAATAAACAAGAAATCAAAGAAGGAAAAGATAAATATGAACTCAAACAAAGTAGTTAAGCTTCTCGAAGAGAAGCAATACGAAAGAGTAATAAGAGTTTGTGAGTTTGAGTTAAATCAAAAACAAGATAAATTAGATAATTATTTGTGAGGTGAAGTATGACATTTGAAGAAGAATTTCCAGAATTAATTAAATGCAGAAGATATAAATATGAACTTGCAATAAGTAATATTCTTTTGCATTCTGCAGTAGATAGGGATAACATAATAAAAATAGAAGTTATGGCTACAACAGATGATATGAATAAGTGGATAACAGAAGGAGGTTTCTACCATTCATCAGTAATCCAAAAACATTGTATTGACAAACAGAAAGTTCTGAAATTAATTCAAAATTGGCAACCTAAAAAAATAAGTGGAGTGTATAAAAGTTCTTATATCAAAGCAAGATTAAGTTATGAATATTGGTTAGCTTTAGAAGATTTAAAAAAAGAATTAGGATTAGATGATACTTTATTTGGAATGAAGATTAAAACAGATAGCAAACTAAAAGAAAATGAGTTTAGGTTAGAATGAACATCACACAAACTAAAGAAAATTTAAACGGCCAAGGAATAGACACAGCTAAGATAGATTGGGAGAGTTATTCTGATGATATTCCTTTAGAAGATTGGCTTAAAAACGAATATGGAATTGATTTAGAAGATAACTTAGCTGAACAAGCCCAAGCAATAAAAGACAGGCAAGAGTATTTAGATAGCCAACCTAATGATAAGGATCTTCAGTTTGTTAAACTTCTTTCAACAAAGTCTATGATTATAACAATACTTGGTAAAAGAGGTAGTGGTAAATCTGCTTTAGGATTTAGACTTCTTGAAGATTTAAAAGGACTTACATTAAAACATCTTTGCACAGTAGCATTTCCAGAAGTTACTCCATTTAAGAACTACGATAGTATAGAAGATGTTCCATCTAACTCGATAGCTTTAATAGATGAAGGCAGTATGAAATTTGATGCAAGAAGATCTATGTCTAAAGAAAACATTGGTATGAGTTCTATACTTAAAATAGCCAGGCATAATGATATTTCTGTTATTTTAGTTACTCAAAATTCAGCAGATATAGAAGTGAGAGTATTGAGAATGTCAGATATTTTGTTCTTAAAAGAACCAAGCTTAATGCAGGTTTACTTCGAGAGAAGCATAATAAAAAGACTGTATGCTTTTATTTCTCCTATTTTTATGAATAAAGATACAGATCATACACCTTATTATTACATATTTTCAGACAAACTACAAGGATTATTTAGAGCAGACTTACCAAGTTTTTGGACAGAAGAAATAAGCAAGGCACACAGAAAGAAAGAAAAAGAAAGTAAAGAAGTAGTTCCTGATTTGTTTGATAAAGTAACAGATAAGTTTAAAAAGGCAAAAGTGCCAAAAAAAGAAATTAATTCAGAGGATCTAAATAATGATACTCTTGCTTCTCTGAAGCTTAAGAAGGTGGTGATGTAAAATGCCAACGGATTGTCCTTTTTGTAAAAATTACTTTCCTGCAGATAAGCAGCTTTGCTCCTGTGGGGCTTACCGGGTTACTAAAGAAAACTATGATATTCCTCTTTCTGAAAGAGAAGATTTAAATTAATTTTTGAGTTTCTGTTGGTGATTGATCTCCCCATACATCCCAACCTTCTATTTTTTGTCTTGCAAATAACTCTATTCTTGGTAGATCTCCTGCATATTCTAAAATTAATTTTCTCATTTGCATATTCTAAAATTAATTTTCTCATTAAATCTGGCTTTCTACTATGTCCTTTTGGTTTCTCTGTAATTAAAGTTTTAATTCCAAATTTAGCAGGTTTTATCCATCTATTTTTTAATTGGGCATATAAACAAAATTCAGTAGACCACATAAAACTAAAAGGAACAAAACCAAATGTTTTATTCCAAGTTAAAGTGCAATGATATTTGAAACCCCAAGATTCAATAACTTCAAAAGTGAAAGGTAAATATGATTGTGTAGTCCATAAGAATAAATGACATCCTGTTTCATCAACTATATTTTTAATTGGTAAATTCTTTATTTCTTCTAAATCCATTTGTTTATAAGGAAATTTCTTTTGAAGTGGTCTAACTGTTTTTGAAAATAATCCAATCTTCCATGGTGGATCTGCATAGATGATCTTATATCTTTTTTTTGGCAAATCCATTCTCTTTAACTTCTTCCAGATACTTTTCTCTTATTAAGTTCCGAATTTCGGAACAATCGTTGCAGTTAAATATCTCATCTATTGGTATTGCTGTTCCAGCTACATTTAATTCCTTTTTTGATATGTTTTTTACTTACATTGTGCTTCGCACCTCGTTTTGTTTTAAAGTCCTTTGATGTTATGTCAAAATCACTGCTAATTGCACCTATATAGCCAATACATTTCCAATTAAATGGTGTCATATTTTCATTATCAGATTTCCAGCCAGCAACTTCAGTATCTGCAAGATACAATCCAATTCTTTTATTCTCTTTATTGTTGCAAATAGCTTTAATTTCTTCAATTGCTCTTTTTTTGTTTTTGTCCATTTTCTCCCTCCTGATTGTTACCCAAGTTATTGGTTCCCAAATATAAATCATTCTTCCTCTAATACCTGTTTTGTTTCTTTTCTGATTATATCTTCAATTTCCTTATCAGTATAATGACTTGAAACTGTGACATTTTGTCCCGGGTTGAAGAATCTTCTCTTTTCTTTGGGTATTTCTATATGAAGCCTATCTCCAGCATATTTTGAGATTAGTGCTTTAAATTTCATATTTCCTCCAGTATTTGTAGTGCTTCTTTGATTAGCTTAACTATTCGCTCATCTTGCTGCTTTTTAGCTGATTTAAGCCAGTTATTTATGCTATCGTGTAAATCTTCCTGGATTTCTTTAAGTCTCTCAGAATCCTTTCTAATGGCTTCAAACTGCCTAATTAAACGTAGTATGTGTTCATCTGAACTATCTGAATAGTGAGGTTTGCTGCCTGCCTGGGACTTTAGGCGCTTTACTTCTTTTCTAAGGCCCTGTTGATCTATTTTTTTGTCTTCGACAAGCTCAAGAACATCATCTCGTTGCTGTTCCGGAATCTGAGATAATAGGTATAATTCTTCAAGTGAATGGGACGCAGATATTGCGTCTCTCTTTAACCCTTTGGCAATAGCAATATACTTTTGGGCCTGGCGATAGCTAAATCCAAATTTCTCTCTGCTTTCATTGGATTTTATGTATTCTTCCATGGAATTATAGCCTTCTTTGTAGAGCTTGTTCTCTTGAATGAAAAGAAGATCTCCACCTAAATCCCAAATGTTTAGTTTAAGAGATCTAACTCTGTGCATTATTATTTGTGTCTGTTCGTTTAGATTCATTTCAACCCCATGATATAACACAAATATTTTTCCATAATGTAACATTTCTAATTACTTTTGTAAATGATTTTTTTGTATAACCTCTCCTAATACAAACATATCTTGATTTGTCTGCCTTTTCATAGATTTTTTTATCTCTTACTGTATTGGATTTTCTTCCACTAACTTCATTATCATAATTTTTAAATGTTGAAATTAGATACAATGTTTTCATTTTGCCCCCTTATTCTATCCACCAGTACTTTTCATAGTAAATTATTTTCTTTCCTTGTTTTGTCCTTTGACATTTAAACTTCTCGGACCGAAGGTCAGAATCTTTTTCTTCCTTTAGTTTCTTTAGCGTATGAAAGATAGTTTGTTCGTTTTCTTTTAAGTCTTGGATGATTTGGCTGGCACTTATCTTAACTTGTTCGAGTTGGCTGTCTGTTATTCCTTCTGTTCTTTCTTTTATATAGTTATAAACTTCATCTTTTCCCATCTTAATCTTCTCCTTCTCTTGAGGTAGAGAAACCCCCGACTTTAGTCGGATTTATTTGGGGAGTGTGTCATATAATTTGAGGGATTAGGAAATGTCTGACCTTCGGTCTTCATCCACTCCTAACCCTATCTCTTATAATCTTGATAGTTTCTTTTATCCTCTTAACATTTTTACTTCTACAACTTCTATGTTTTAAGCATAAATGAAATATCTCTGCTACCCTTTCAATAAGATATTCTTCTGTTTCTGCTATTTCTGGACTTGCAACTAATATTACATTCATCCATTGTCTTTCTTGATTTAAACTAAGTTCTTTATATTTCATATTTGTTTATTTTATCTTTTAAGTTTTCAAATTCTAACTGAGTAAGTGGAATAGAAACTGAAGTATTGCTTCTCTTTATATGCAAGTCTATGTTATTTCCCCATTTGGTGTCCCACCTTTTGAAATATATTTCTGACTCTTGTTCTGTTGGTCCTAAAGCTGGAATATTTAGTCTTCCTGTTCCTTTCTGGATTGGTTTCACCCTGATTTGTTTAATAGGAAATGGATAGTCTTTCGTCTCAAAGTATTTATCGGTTTCGGAAATCATTATTTCTTCAATTAATGGAATGCTTGGAAGCAGAATATCAGCTCTCTGTCCATTCTTGTCAAAAATCACTTCCGTAAAGAACGGAGTTCCATTATATAGATACTCTAAACAGCGTTTTATTATCTCTATATTATGCTGATGATGTTTTTTGTTGGGATTAAGTCTAATGCAGTTGTCATGTAATCCTGAACGATTGCTTATTCTTACTTGCTGCAGAGATTCATTTATTTTTCTTTGAGTTTCTTTATTAATCATTTTCCCTCCTTGCCTACGAGTTTATGAGTAGGTGTTGAACTCTGTTTTAGATGTTTTTGTTTATCTATTATTGGTTTGTGTTCTTCGCAATATCCCCTTTTATGAACATTATAATATCCTCTTTTATTAATTAAACTTGTTCCAAATTCATAAACATACTTTGCTTCTTTTCCACATACCCTACATATCCATCCCATTTAAATCATTTTTCCTCCTTGATTTGTTTTTTGTTTAAGGTGTTCTAAATACTTACTAAAATTATTGATTAACTTTACTGGTTCATCTTTCCAGAATGTTAAAGCCCAGCACCACTTCTCAAATATCTCCTTTCTTTGTGTGTGGAGTTGGTGTTTGAGTTTTGTAAGTTGTTTATAATAATTATTACTAATAGTTATAGTTAAAGTTAATCTACTTTTCAACTCCTCTATCTTGTTGTTTGCAGAGGAGAGGGCTTTGTAACAATCTTCACAATAATGTCTTACTTGTCTTAATGATTTACCACTTGCTACACCAATTACTTCTGTTACAATATAACTTTTCTTGTGGTGTGTTCCTGTTCCACATCCTGTGCATCTTGCTCTTTTAGGCATCTTCATTCTCCAGAATCAATACAAGGTTCTCCTTCTTTTACTCCACATATAGGACATACCTTTTCTTCAATCAATTCTTTATTTGTGGGTGGCATTTTATGTAATAGGTCTTCCAGCATTTCCATATCTTATTGTAGTTTTACAATGCTTACAAACATATTTCTTATGAAATAACCTATCAACAGCTTCTTGATGGTATTTTGGATGATGTAATCCGTGCCACCCTTTAGATGAGTGTCCTGCTGTGCTTGTTGGAACTAAACCACTCTTCCTAAATTCTCTACCACCACATTTAGGGCATTTAGGCATTCTCTTTTTTTGTTTTGGTCGTGTTTTAATTTTCATAATTCCCTCGATTGATTATAATGTATGTTGTTTTGGGAATGTTGCTTTAGCAATTTACTAAAACAACTATTCCACGACAAAATCTATGATTTTGCTTGAGTTTTTTTGTGGGCGTTAATCACATAATAAATCACAATAGTTTCCTCTTGGGTAATATGCATCATAACCAAAAGCATGACCTTCTATTCCCTTAATGTCTGCTTGTTCTAATACATAATTACAAACTCTTTCACAATCGTTACTAATATCATCATCTGACATTAAATTGTAATCAAAACCATCATTACAATCTATTCTTAGTGGTTCTGTATTTGGGAAAGCATATATGCCATCATGTTCTGAACAAAATTTATTTACTTGCTTTAAAAAACGAAATTCAAACCAGAAACTTGAAATCCACAGTAAAGCTATAATACCTATAACGATTGCAACTAATAACATTTTTTCTTTTTTAACCATTTGTTTTTCCTCCGATTCCAGCATATAGGTTTAGGACTTTCATCTTTTCATCACATCTTCTGGTTCTGGTTTATCACAATGACCTCCCCCAATCTTATGTTCCCAATATCCGCAATGACAAATTAAATTAAATCCACAATTTTTACATCTTCTATGTTTTGGCATTTTCGTAGGGGGGTTTCCGATATTTCGCTTAATTGTATGCCGTTTTCAGATTGACGGCTGTATTATTATGGATTGCCGTCTTTCTTAAAACGGCTATTAGGCGACAAATCCGTAGGATTTGCTTGAGTATCGGAAACCCCCGTTGTTTTTAGTGTGTTTTGTTTTTCTTTAATTGAACATTGAAGAATATGTAATCCTAATTCTGGATTTACTAAATTTCTTAACACTTGGTCTTTTCTGTATCCTGTTTTCTTCCCAATCAAATTAAATCCAAAATGTGTGTCAGTTCTTCCTATATTACGAATATTATCATTTTGTAATCTTATGTTTGGTATAATGAAATTAGCCCAGAAATAATGCCTATGAACTTCTTGTGGTTTTATTAATGGCTCATAATAACTTACAACATTCTCAACAACCCATTTACCTTTGAAATGGTGTTTTAAAAATATTATTTCCTCATATAATTTCATATCTGGAAAAACTGGTTTGTATTTATTATTCATTACTCCCAATTCTAATCTAATATGACTATGACTTGGACAAGGAGGGCTACTCCAAATAAAATCAAATTCTTTGAAATGTTCTAAAAGGTATTTGTGAGCATCCAATACATATACATCATCATTTTGAAAAAACTTTTGATAAATATTTGCTATCTTATCATTATTCTCAATAGCAGTAACCTCTACATCTTTCCACAACTTTCTATTTCCACCAATTCCAGCGTAAAGGTTTAGTATTTTCATTTTCTTTTTATTCTTAAATACCATTTATAATCTGTCTCATCCCTTACAAGATATGTTTTCCCATCCTCTTTCATTTCCTTTATATCTTTTCGTGTAAGATGTATTAATTGCTTCTCTTTACCCTTCTTTAATAAAAAATTAATTAATTTATTGTCTGGAAATAGCTCTTGATTAACTTTACAAAAATCCTGAATTTCCTTAAATAATTCTTTCTTCATTTTTTCGTCGTGGGGTTTCCGATATTTCACCTAAGTTACTATATAACGCAATCCCACTTATTAGTGGTTATTCTGTCCATTTTTGAAGTAATTTAATTTGAAAGCATAATATAATCCAAGTATGTGGCTGCACATTTGTGTTCTTCCTGCCTGGCAGTTGCAGTCAAATTCTCCTGTATCCGGATTCTTTTTGATTGTATAAGTTCTTGTGTTATATCCTTCGATTGGCCCGCATCTGAATAGATTCTCTCCGACATATTCGTAACATTTGTGTTCCACAAACTTTTGTGCTTTATGGACTTGGGTTTGTGCAAATTGCTGGGTATGATGGCAAAAATATTGGACATTCTGAGATGTTATCTCTTGAGGTCCTAAATTTTGTTCTTTGGCTTTTTCTTTTATCAATACCATTTTTGGTTAAATTGGAAGTGCTTTCAGCACAGCTATTTTATAAGAGCAAAGAGTTAATCTGTCTTCGCAACGAATTGAGCGAGCTCCATGAACAGAACAATGAATACAAGTGCAGGAATCGATGAATGTCTTTTTTCCATCACTTTTGATAGTGATATCAACTCGTTCTCTTAATTTTCCTTTACCATGACAAATAGTGCAGGGAAGATCTTCTCCTATGTCTAATCCATCTATTTTTTGTGTTTTTCCTGTGCCATTGCATGGCTTACATCTTTTATATAGGTCTTTGAAACTAAAATAACTTGTTCCTCTTGCTTCTCCTTCAAAGATTACTTTGTCTTTGAGGATTTCTCCTCTTTTGAATATGCTTAGTCTCATAATTCGTGCCAAAGGATACCCAATACTTTAGTGTTGGGAGGAATTTGGCTTCACCTCGTTATAATGTTCACACATTTCAGCACTTTGTACACTAT
>SDBU01003817.1_pt1 | contig 18939 bp, 18 predicted proteins | sample 2277071 | NCBI WGS metagenome assembly SDBU01 (sample SAMN10397929, study PRJNA504765) | marine sediment metagenome | isolation source: marine sediment core GS08_GC12, 126 cmbsf | place: Arctic Ocean: Gakkel Ridge, Loki's castle | collected 2008 | reverse complement strand
GTTTCGATTGTTATTTGGTTTAACATTGGAGCCTTTGGTATTAAAGATCTTTACTATGAAATAGCTGCCTTCATTCTTTTCTTTATTTTACTTGGTAAATATCTGGAAGCTATAACTAAAGGAAAAACTTCTGAAGCTCTAAGAAAACTTATCTCTTTGACGCCAAAAAAAACAAGGATAGTGCGAGATGGAAAAGAGATAGAAATTTTAGCAGAAGAAGTTAAAGTTGGAGATATTGTTATCATTAAACCCGGCGAGAAGATTTCAGTTGATGGAAAAATTATTGAGGGATTTTCAACTATTGATGAATCAATGATTACTGGTGAATCAATGCCAGTTGATAAAAAAATAGGTGATGAGGTTATTGGCGCGACCATTAATAAAACAGGCGCCTTTAAATTTAAAGCTACTAAAGTTGGCAAAGATACGGTACTCTCTCAGATTGTGAAAATAGTCGAAGAAGCCCAGGCTTCAAAAGCTCCCATCCAACTCTTAGCTGACAAAGTTTCTTTATATTTTGTTCCTACTGTTATGATTATTGCTGTTTTGGCATTTATTTTGTGGCTTTTGGTTGGTCAACCATTTGTTTTCGCCCTCACAATTTTAATTGCTGTTTTAATCATTGCCTGCCCTTGTGCTCTGGGACTAGCTACACCAACAGCTATAATGGTAGGAACTGGCCTTGGAGCTCAAAACGGAATTTTATTTAAAGGAGCGGGATCTTTAGAAAAAGCTCAAAAGATAGCCACAATTATTTTTGATAAAACCGGAACTTTAACTAAAGGCGAACCGGCGGTAACTGATATTATTTCCTTTAAAAAAACTGATCAAGAAATTCTACAGCTAACTGCTACTTTGGAAAAGAATTCTGAACATCCGATTGCCAAAGCAATTATTCAAAAGGCAAAAAGGGAAAGGGTAAAATTTTTGAAAACAAAGAGCTTTAATGCTATCGCCGGTAAAGGGATTGAAGCAGAGATTAAAATCGAAAAAAGATGGTCAAAAGTTTTTTTGGGTAACAAATCATTGATGAGGGAAAATAAAATTGATCTTTCTCAAATTGAAACTGAATTAGAAAAATTAGAGAATCAAGGGAAAACAGTGATGATCTTAGTTTCAATTAGAGAAGTAATTGGAATTATTGCTGTTGCTGATACCCTGAAAGAACATTCTAAAGAAGCAATTTCTCTTTTAAAAAAAGGAGGTAAAAAGATTTTAATGATGACTGGCGATAATAAAAGAACAGCTAAAGCAATTGCCAAAAAGCTTGGTATTGATGAAGTTTTGGCTGAAGTTCTACCTCAAGATAAAGCCAAAGAAATAAAAAAGCTCCAAGGAAAAGGAAAAGTTGTAGCTATGGTGGGCGATGGGATAAACGACGCACCAGCTTTGGCTCAGGCTGAGGTTGGTATCGCTATGGGAGCTGGCACTGATGTAGCTATGGAAACTGGCGAAATTATTTTAATAAAAGATGATTTAAGAGATGTAGTTATAGCTATTGATTTAAGTAAATACACTTTAAAAAAAATCAAGCAAAATCTTTTCTGGGCTTTCTTTTATAACGCAGTTGGTATCCCTATCGCAGCTGGAGTTCTATATCCTTTAACCGGTTGGCTTTTAAGTCCAGTTATTGCTGGAGTTGCCATGGCTTTTTCCTCAGTTAGTGTTGTTTCCAATTCACTTTTGATGAAAAGATATAAACCATAAATTAAATCCCACCTCTTGAGTGGGAAAATATGGAACTCCCCGTGGCGGACGACGTTAGAACCTGTTACACAATGGTTTAATAACTTCTAACCAATATTTAACATTTTCTGGACCGCTTAGATGGTCTCTATCTTCGTAGGTTATTAGTTTGGCATCAAGTCCTTTACTTATATCCACCCCTTGTTGATAATCAATTGAACTATCATCTTTGGAGTGCATTACAATAAATCTATTGGCAAGCTTTTTAATTTTATCTAAATTAAGTTGATGTTCAAAAAAATCAGCATAATTTCCGTTATGTCTTTTTCTATTATTTTCAACATCATTATTAAATGCAGCTATAAGAATTACTGTATCAACCTTCTGTTTATATTCATCTAAATATAATAAAGCTGCTCTTGAACCAAGACTATGACCAACTAAAATCACAGGTTTTGAGGCGGACTTAACGTCTTTATCAATAATCTCTAACCATTCCTTGCTGTGAGGATGCTCTCCACCTGGTAAAGCAGGTATTGAATAATCTACCCCAAGAGCATCAAGCTTTTTTGAGATAATGCGATATTTTTCTTTTTTAGGTGAAGAATCGTAACCATGAATAAATATAATTTTTTTCATTTTATTTTTTAAACTTTAGGATTTTGAACTTCTCTTGTAATTTCACAACAACAAAAACTATGCCTGAAATTACGAAAAACACTCCTGCCACAGATTCGATATGGTGGAAAAATTGATTAACAGTTACTTTAATCAAATCAGATATAATTGAATTCATATCTGCTGGCAAGCCAAAATTGCTACTCTGCATTATATCCCTCAAAATCAGGTTATGACTGATTAAGGCAAAAATCAAAATCAAACCAGAGGCGACTAAAATCGGTAAACTCAAATATTTAAACATTGCCTTAATATTCTTAAATTGGATAATAATTATCAATACAGCAAGTGCTAATAGAACTGCAAGCGAAGTCCACATATAAATTGGAATTTTTTCAATGAATTTTTTGATCCTAATCGCCGGTTTTAAAGTTTGTTCTAATTCTTCGCTAATATTAATTTCATTGACTGCCATAGTGTCGACAGCTTTTTTGGTTTCTTTAATATCTTTCTTGATTTCATCAAGATTAACATGCATTGTCTCGCAATTGATAGAAACATTAATAAGCTGGGTGATTTCTGTGTCGACTTGAGTCTCAGCGCAAGAAGGAATAATCTGATACAATATTGCCAGTGAATCACTCACTTGATGTAAAATTTTCTGTGATTCATCTAATTCAACCTTGGCATTTAAATCCTTTTGGGGTTTGGCAATAAATTCAATAGTTTCATCGATTATGCCCTCTGTTTGTTTTTCAAGCCAAGCTGGGGAAATTGATTTTTTAATAATAAATTTAACTCCTTGGCTGGCTAAATAATTTAATGATTGCTCATCATCGCTGTCTGAGCTGTCTAAAATTAATGACGGAATCCCTTTGTCCACTAATCGATTATAAGTATCGGCTTTCTTAAGATTGGTTTTATAAAATTCAGAATTGATTAAAGTGCTTTCAATAAAATAGGAAGAAAGAAAAATTAAAAATGCCGGAATCATTAAAATAGCAAAAATCCATGATAAAGTTTTTTTAAGATCCCGCAGATTATACTTAGATCCTTCCACAATATCTCTCCTTTGAAAAATTAATACACAGCATAAATAATATATAAAACAATCAGAATTATTGGCATAATGATATCATAATATAAGACAAGGCCAGCATTTCCATGAGCATAATTTTTGTTGACTATTATTTCCCGAATATGGCCGGCCGCTGCCACCAACATAAAAACCGAAAAACCAATTATGGTGGCTAGCCAAAAATCTCCTTTAATCCAATAAGACATAATACCGAGTATACCCATTGCCAAGCTTGTACCTGCTATTTCCCATTGAAAGGGACTACCTTTGGGCCAGCCAATATTTTCTGCCAATTTGTCGCCTCGAAAGCCGTGTAAATAAAAAGCAACGATATTTGAAAACCCGACCGAGATGAATAATAAATATTGCAAAAGCGTTTCAACGACAGGAGTATGGCTGAATACAATTTGAATAACTGCAAAGGTAATTGCCATCAATGGAACATAAACAAAATTCCAGTTCATAAGCCCCTTCTTTCATTTTATATTTCTTGAGTTTTTTGTTTAAATGGTTCTCAACTTCTTACCATTCTAATTTTTGTGTTGTCGCGCACCAGCTACGCCAACCAATATAGCCACAAAGATGGCTACTTTCAAGGCAGTGAGCCAAGAAATTGTTCCAACCACTAAACCCTGTTCAACAGCTCCGGGGAATAAATCAGGAATAGTCCAAGCCCATAATAGCTTTACCAAGAATAATGCTACCACAAAAACCACGATGGTTAGAATCATAATACTTGCAAAAGCAAGTCCCCATGAATCTTTTATAATTCCTCCTTTATTTAATTTCATATATTAACAAATTCGGTGTTTTTTGCCAGTTTTCTTGGGAGCTGAGGTGATTTCACTTTTGTCGGATTCTTTAAGTTTTTCGCAAGTTGCCATAATATCATTGTACAAAATCTCCGCCATATCGCGGCTAAAATTCTCTTTAACCACCATTCTCATCACGGTTATTTCTTGAGCATTTGGAGGTAATGTATAAGCGGGAATAATCCATCCCCTTTGGCGAAGTTTTTCAGTCAAATCAAATAAAGTAAAATTTTCTTTATTTTTTAATTTGACCACCACCACAGGCAAAAATTGGCTGGGATTTAAACTGGCAAACAATCCGCTATCTATCAATCTCTTTGAAAGATACTGGGCATTTTCTACCACATTGGTCATAATTTTTTTATAGCCTTTTCTGCCTAATCTGAGAAAATTATAATATTGGACCAAAACCATAGAACTGCCTCGAGAAAAATTGAGAGTATAGGTGGGCATTTCACCGCCCAAGTAATTGACCTTAAAAATCAAATCCTCTGGAAAATCTTTTTCATCTCGCATCACCAACCAACCCAAACCCGGATAAACTAAACCAAATTTATGACCGGAAACATTAATTGATTTTACCTGCTGCAGACGAAAATCCCACTTTAATCTCGGATAAACAAAGGGGGCAATAAATCCGCCGCTGGCAGCATCAACATGAATTGGAATATCCCAACCTTTGCTTCTTTTGATTTTGAGCAAAAAATGATTAATTTCTTCAATCGGATCGATTTGGCCAGTAAATGTAGTTCCAGCAATGGCGCCGACACAAGTAGTATTTTCATCAATTCTTTTGGCTACTTCTTGGACAGAAATTGTATAACGGCCCGGTTCCATTGGAATTAGACGCATCTCGACATCAAAATATTTGGCAAACTTTTCCCAGCAAACATGGACATCAGCCCCAAAAACAATATTGGGTTTATCATAAGATTTTCCCGCTTTTTTGCGGCGATTTTTCCAACTCCACTTGTGACCCAAAAGACCAAGCATAATCGCTTCAGAAGAACCAATAGTGGCTGTGCCAATAGAATTGGCATCTTCGGGAGCATTATATAGCCTGGCTAACATATTAACAATCCGTTCATGAATTATTTCAGTCTGGGGATACTCATCATGGTCAATAAAATTTTTATGGATATTTTCGGCAATAATTTTCTCAGCTTCAGGCTCCATCCAAGTAGTGACAAAACTGGCCAAATTCATGGCCGGATTGCCGTCTAAATTAAGTTCATCTCTGACCAATTGATAGGCGGCATCCGACGGCATACCCTCTTCGGGTATCTGATGCTTGGGAACGGTTTGGGAAAAATATCGGGTACTATAGGTTGAAGCATGACCTTTTTCTGAATCTTTCAAATCTCTCAATTTTTTCTTTTTAGACAGCATTTAATCCTCCTTTTGGATATTGGAATTTTGCTTCCAACTTGGTTTTCTTAAGGCAAATATAATAATAGGGGCAAAAATCGTTATTATCATTCCAATGATTAAAAATGATTCATAAAAGAATAATCCGCCAGTGTCCAATTGTGATGGCGGGAAAAATCCTAAAAGAATCGCGCATAAAGCTCCTAATATGCCAATGCCAGCCACTAACCACATACCAAAATTCCCGCCCGGCACCCTATAAGCACGCGGCACATCTGCCCGAGAATATCTCAACTTAATCGCCGTAGCAAACAGCAATAAATACATTGTCAAGTATAGCTGTGCAGTTAAGGCGGTCAAAATCCAAAACGAACTTGAGACTGAAGGCATAAATAGAAAGATTGATGCCAGAATTGTCACAACTATTCCCTGTATTATTAAGATATGAGTTTGAACACCGTTTTTGTTAACTTTTTGAAAAAATGGTGGCAAGTCTCCATTTTCAGCGGTGACCAACAAACCCTTGGAAGGACCGGCGATCCAGGTGCTAATTTGGGCGATCATGCCTGGCGCCGCCAACAAAGCCAAAGCTGCTATTGCCCATTTCATCTTAAAAGTGGTAAATATTATTGAGAAAGTTTCCATAATACCGGCCGTTAAACTGATCTGATCTTGGGGCACAATCACTGCAACTGCCAATGATCCCAAAACAAAAATTGCAATAATTATTATTACTGACAAAAATATCGCTTTGGGATAATCTTTTTGGGGGTTTTTTACTTCTTGTGCATGGACACTAGAAACTTCCATACCAGCAAAAAACAACATCACCCCAGAAAAGAAAACAATATTTTTAATATTACTAAAATCTGGGATCAAGCCCTTGGCATCAAAAGTAATTTGTGAGGGATATCCTAAGGCCAACCAAACCAGGGCAAGGATTACAATCAACGCTCCTGGAATTAAAATTCCTGTGATTGTACCAATAGTAGTCAACAGTGATAAGGTTTTCATTCCTCTAAAGTTTATTAAAGTTGCACCCCAATATACTATTATAATAACTGCAAGTGTAAAAATTTTGCTATCTGCCCAATCCGGATGAAATAAATAGGCTAAAACTGCGGCGGTGGCTGCTAAGGCGGTGGGATAAAAAACAAGATTTTGAACCCATTGAAGCCAAATAGCAATAAAACCCCAGCGTTCACCAAAAGCTTCTCTGACCCAAATATAGACTCCACCTTTTTTAGGCCAACCCGTAGCCAACTCTGCCGAGACTAAAGATGATGGTATCAAAAAGATCAAAATTCCCACTAATAAAAAGAATATCAAAGATAAACCATACTCTGCCATTAAGGGCAAGCCTCGTAAACTGGCAATCAAAGAAACATTAATCATTGCCAGCGCGAATACTGTTAATAAATGTTTTTTACTTGACCGGTTTTGTTCTTTTGCCATAAAACCCCTTCAAAATTTTTAATTTAAGAAGTTTTTGCCATCCAATAGAAAATAAAAGGCACTAATATATATGGAATTGTACTCCATTAAGGATTAATAAGGGCAATGACAATTGCAATCAAGGCCAGAAAAGGAATAATTAGATTTTTTCTTCGCCCAGTCATAATTGTTTTTGGGCTTAAATCAGGATCAACTAAACGGTGATTCTTTGTTGCATATGTCCAATTAAAGTAGAAAATTAAACCGCAAATCATCAAATTCAACTAGTATTTAGCCAAGATTCTGTATTTTGAGTGTTCTTTTCTTCCATAATAAATCCTATGTATCAAAAATATGCTTTATTTTTTCATACTTATCACTAATAAAATTATGCCTAATATCAAAGCCCCTAATGTTATAAACCATTTAATGAATTCAGGTGCTGAGATACTATTGGCAATAAATAGACCAATTGCTGCACCAATTAATAAAATTCCAATATATTTTAATAGTTCGCTGTTGCCGGATTTGCTATTTTCTTCTTCGGCCATATCCCTCCTTTTATCAATATAATTATAACAAAGAATTTTAAAAAACAAAAATCCCACCTGAAAGGATGGGAAAATCACGAACTCCGGGGGTCGGACATCTCACTCGCTTTGCTCTCCATAGGGCTTCCGCCCTCTGGCGTCCCGACTCATCGTCGGGACTGTCACCCCAAGCGGGAAAACAACTGTTTTCCCGACCCCTTTCGTGTTCGAGTCCTCCCACCAAGATAATAACGAAAAAACCAGCCCAAAAGGACTGATTTTTTGTTGGCTTGCCACTCCGGTCTAGAACCTTCTATCCTATCCCTTAGTCTTTTACCTATATAGAATGGCGATTTGATTATATTGTATCATTTTAGGGGTTTTGAGGCAAAATAAGACAAATGAGACACTATAAAAAGGGATGGAGGCATTGTCTTATTTTTTGCGAATTTGACTTTTTAAAACTTTTGTAAGGTTATATGGATTGCAATGAGAAAGTAGGCCAAGATATGAATCTATATTATCTATATTTGCCTTCTCAAGCATTCTTTTCTTGGTTTTGGTTCTTAAAACTCTGTAATGCGGCAAAACTACATAACCTAAAAAATCAATTCCTTTTTTTAATTTTCGGATAATAATCTTATTCGGATGTAAACTTAATTTTAAGCGTTCTTTTAGAAAAGATTGAATTTGATTTTTAGTTTTAATAAGACTGACTGGATTATTGTCTAAAATAATAAAATCATCACAATAACGGCTATAATATTTAATCCTCAGTTGATGTTTAACAAATTGATCGAGTTCATTAAGGTAGATATTGGCAAAAAGCTGGCTAGTTAAGTTTCCAATCGGCAGGCCAGTTCTACTCTCTCTCTCTCTCTCTCTCTCTCGATTTGAGAATTATAACTAGAAATTATTTCCCAAATCAACTCCAAAGCATCAGAGTCTTGAATCTTCTTCTGAATCTGGTCAAACAAGATTTTATGATCCACTGAATCAAAAAAACCTCCTGATGTCACACTTCAAAGCCCAACAAGATTCTGAGTAATTTTGGCTTAGCGTTCTAATTATTGATTTTTTCTATGACATTCTCGACAATAAATTTTTCGATTTGGATCGGGCTCAAAGGGAAGTTCCTTGATATCAGCTCCGCAATCAGCACATTTAATGCCTTTGTCGGAAACATCAATCATCTTTGTTTGTGGTCGATCCTGTTGTGAAAACTCTGCCATCAAAATCTACCTTTCTATTTTTTTATATCCATCTTCAATATTAATTCAATTAAAATTGGTTGTCAACCCCGCACCTACGCAATTCGCGAGCCTCCGGCGGACAGAGCAGGCGGGCAAAATTTCTTTGATTTCACTTAAAACTATTTTAATTTTTAGGCTTTGATTTTTGTTCATTCTAACTTAATTATACCACGAAAAAATAGCTTTAAAAAGATAAAAAAATAGGGCAAAATTGGCCCTAATTTTAATCCTGACTAATTATACTTTCCTGACGGAAACCGGTTTTCCAAAACCCAATAAGTCTACTCCCCTCTCCGGTCTAGAACCTTTCACCCTATTCCCTTAGTCTTATACCTATATTGAATGGGGATTTGGTTGTATTGTATCATTTTTAGGGGGTTTTGAGGCAAAATGAGACAAATGAGACACTATAAAAAGGGGTAAAGTTGTGTCTCATTTTTTTAATAAAATTTGAAGTAAAATTTCCCCAGAATCATTAATTAGAAAAACTGTAAAGGCCCGGTGTAGAATTCCTTTACCCTGATGAGCTATGGTTTTTTCTTTTGAACCTAAAATATTATTTCTTTTATCAACGATTAAGACTTTTTCCATAAATGTTTTCCTTCTTAATCATATCAAAAAACCGCTGTTTTCAAAATTACTCAGCTATTATGACAACAATATCTACATCTGGTTTTTCTTCTCCTACTGGCAATGAGCCGACTTCACCACCCAAAACATCAGCAATCTCTTTTGCCTTAGAAGTATTAGTTCCAGAAAGATCTATTACAATTGTCTTAGTATAAGTAGTTTTATTGGCATTATCTTTTTTGACAACTTCAATGTCTTGAATATCCTTAATCTTTGTTTCAGTAACACCAGCAAGCCCAACTGTTTCAGTTCCATTATATAAGGCGATTTTGATATTTTGGGCTGCTTCTTTTTTGTCAATGACAATAGGCATTACCTCAATTATTTTATCAGCTGAAGGACGATAAAGAATTGCCTTTTGGGCTTTGGTGTAGATTAAAATTTTGTCTCCATTTTCTGCATCTTTAAAAAAGGGCTGGTCTTTAAGTTTATCCCTGTCAAGAACTGTGGCTATTGAGGGTTCTTCGCCCTGGGGAAGAGACATTAATCTACTCACTTTTTCTATTAACCAATCTTTTTCTGCCTTAGTAATAATCTCAGGATTTTTTACTACTTGTCTATACTTAGTGTAGAAATAGGCAGCAGCACCACCTGCGCCTAAAAAGATAATTACCAGAACTAACCAAAGAATAATTTTTGATGTTTTTCTCATTAATCCTCTTTATAATTATTATTTAATTTTTAATCCAGGCCAAAGGCGGTCCAGGAGAAATCAATTGGTTCTGCTTGGAGATCACTGAGTTCAATAGTAAAGCCGTTGACTTCAACCTCAATTTTGTATTGACCTTCCAAGAAATCAAGCGGGGTAACATTAACAACTGGCTCTTTTTCAAATGGTTTTGTAAAATTGACCCTTATCGTAGTTTCTCCAGCTACAATCTTGGTTTTGCCGGCTGTGTCTTGATTAAAGCTAACTTTATCTTCAAAAAATACCCTCCCAGCAAATGTGTAATCGCCTTCAAGATATTTGTTTTTAATAGCAGTTTGGAGTTTGGAAATATCAAGTTCCAAGTTTCCAAGCTTAGTATTTATGCCGGAAATATCATTTTTAATATCGCTGATTTCAACCCTTGAGACTTTTAGAATAGCTTCTATACTATCCAAATCTTCTGTTGTTCCATCCACCTTTACTCCCAGATGGGCAAGATCTATACCCAGATTTTTGCCCAGATTACCCAAACTTTCAATCTTGATCTGCTGGCTGTCTACCATCCCATTCAAATCATTGATAGATAGGGCATTTCCCTCAATCTGTCCGCCCAACTGAAGCAATACTTTACCATCAGACAACCTGTAACCGATAAACTGTCCATCAGTAGTATATACGATACCATCTTCATTAATAACATTATCAATAATTGTTATTTGTCCAACTAAACCAACCAAAACATAACCATTAGCAACCATATCTTCTCTACTATTTTCTGCTTCAAGATTGTTCCCAACAAATCCTGGGTTAATTGATTGAACTCCAATAAAAGGGTCGCCTTCTCTCCAGACTCTAACTTTACCAGTTTCAAGATTTAAACCAATTAACGAAGATTCAGGTATTTCTTCTTCAGATTTGAACCATTCTGCATAATCTGCTCCACCACCAGTCCATGAACCATCAGCTTTAGCAGTTCCATTTGTCTGAAAATTGAATTGTCTGTCAGCACTACCACCATCTACATCAGAAGTCATTGCTAGAAAATATTCTCCAGAAGCAGCGCCAGCATCAGTCGTAATCCTAACCAGGATTTCTCCAGACGTAAGAGAATCTCCTCCGGAGAAAGTCGCTACTTTAGATAGAGCAGTAGCTAGTGTTGTTGCATCTTCCACTACATGTAATTTAGTTAAAGGATTCGTCAGCCCGATGCCGACGTTGCCGTCTGGCATCAGTAAAATATCGCCCTCAGCCGCATCATTATCTACCGTCGTGATAGTCAACGCTCCATCATCACCAACTTCGAACTTAGAGTAATCAATCGCACTGCCATCTGCATCATTGTAAGACAAACGCATTTCTTTGTTTGTGCCCATATTAACCTCTAAAACACCGTCCGGCGCTACTGTCCCAATACCAACATTGCCTGTAGTCTGTTTTATGACCATTGCATTTGTAGCACTGCCAACAGAAATTAGTAAATCATCATAATTTGCGTCACCAAATATAATATCATCTCCTGAATCTACATAAAGAACGTTTCTTGCTGAACCAGTTGCAGCATCCTTCATCCTAATTGCTCTGTTGTTGTCTATCTCAAATGAACCACCAACAAGAGTTAATTTTTGTGCAGGACTCGCCGTCCCGATGCCGACGTTGCCAATTCCTGTTATTACAAAATCAGTATTCCCACTATAATCTTGAACTTCAATGGTGAGCTGTGTATTATTAGCTCCTCCTTTAACAAATAACGCCCTACTATCAACAAAGTTGCTATCCATATTAATTATGGAAACCATCGGCACTTCACTATTATTCCAAGCTGATGTTTCTACATGAAGTTTTGATGTTGGACTACTTGTCCCAATACCAACCTTGCCAGTATCACTTTCCACAACAAGACTATTTGTATTGACAATAAAGTCGTCTCCAGCGGCTCCACCTAAGTTAATATTGAGAGCACTCCCAGTAGATTGAACGATTGCACCATCAGTTAGGGTTAGGCTATTACCGGCAATAAATGAACCATCTGTATAAATATTTCCCTCAACACCAAGAAGATCACCGACAAAGAGATCGTTATTTCCGGCCAAAGTAAAACCTGGATTAGAAAGGGTTGGAGCCACATCCGGACCAACAATCACTGCAGCGTCATCTTCGTAACTGCCATTAGTTCCAGACTCCCAGAGAAAATCAGAAAGGAAGGCAACAGTGCCTGTTTCATTTTTAAAAGTAATGATTTTGTTTGTCAGGGTTGGGTCAGTAATGGCAAAAGTAGTAGTAATACCATTATTGGTAAGCCCTTCAAAGACCAAAGGTGAAGCACCAAGAAACTCTGCTCCGGTAAAATCATAATCACCGGTGGCGGTGTCGCCATCGTCTAGTAGAAGCGTATCGCCAATCAATGTTTCAAGTTCTGTTTTAGTATCAATCTCAGTTCCAATTATGATGTTAGTTCCACCCCAAGCTGTTTCTACTTCTGATTCTGAATCCCACTCTGTATCACGGGTAATGCCAGCCGCGAGTGTTAAAACGCCATCAGCAGCAATGGTAAGTTTCTCTTTTAATTCAACTTTTTCAATTTTGCCTATTTCATATTTAACAATAAGCCAGCTTGAAAAAAGAATTATTAGAACTAAAAAAAATGCAATAAAAAAACCCGCCCTATATTTTCGCCAAGGCAACGAAGAAGCGGGATTAGATGCTTTTAAACTATCCATTTTTTCCTCCTTGTGAGCAAACAAAAAGTCCTTTCACTTAGATTATTTTTAAGTTATTTTATTATACCTTTTAATAATTCTATTATATTTTATATTATAAACTATTATTTTTAAAAAGTCAAATAATTCTGTTTTTACTCTATTTTTAATTTATCAAATCAAAAAATCTTGTCAAGTCCTATTTTTATTATATTAATTCTAAATTAAATCTTGTCAAGCCCCGCAAATCCCGACTTGTCGGGAAAAAGGTAGGAAAATTTTAAATTATTCCTATTTTGTTTTGGCTATGAGATAAATTGAGCTGATAAAGGAATCTCAATAGGCTTTAGAGAACCTCCAAATTTTTTTTCAAAATTCAAAATCATAAACCCAACTATCTCTTGAGTTTTAGGGTCTTTTCTAATAAAAAAATCTTCTTTTATCTCTTCAGAGATAGCTTTTTGAGGCTTTCCAATAGAGATATCTAAAATATCTCCTTTTTTGTCATAAGAAAAATTTAATCTTTTTTCCATGATATTTTCCCTTAAATCTTTTGATGAATTCTCCCTGTGATGGTCGTCCTGGAACGATAAACTTTGAAAATCCCCTAAAGATTTTCATTCCCTTATTGAATAAATCTTTAAAAGCTTCCGAATAGGAATAGTCCTTGAATAACGGGAAAAGCTTGCTTTTGAAAGATTTTATTCTAAAAGCGTTATGCGCTATTTCATTCCTCATCTTACGGTAATCAATTAATTGTCCTTCCAACACTTTATCGATAATTTCCTCTGAAGCCAATTTATCAATAGCGCAATTTAATCTATCATCTTTTTCTATAAATTTTTCATAGTCATTTTTCTTACCTATAACAATAAAGTGGACTCTTAAAGCCATGAACACCAGACCTTCAATTAACACCATTAACTCAAAATTGGCTGCGGTTGGAGATATATCGTAAAGCATTTGCAGGGTATCTTCAGTATATTTTCTAAAATATTTACCGCCTTTTTCGTTTATTTGAATATAAAATCTAGACATATTTTTTTCAAAATTATTAGTCATTCTTTCTCCTTGGTCTTCCTATCCATACGAAAAATATAACCGCAATCTTTACATTTATGAATATATTTTGGAGAATTTTTTTGATTCGCGGTATAAGTTAAACCTTGATCTTTAATATTTTCGCTTTCACATTTTGGACATTTAGCCATTAAATTCTCCTTTGATATTCTTCATTATTTTCCTCTCCTCTTAGTCTTCCACTTAGGATTCCTAGTTTATAGTCTACACCATCACTCATTAAGTGCCAATTAGTATTTTGCAAAGCTAAATTTACAGCTTTCTTTAAGTCCTTTCTACTATCATATTCACAACGGTCTTTTTGCTTATCATAGACAGTAAAATGAATAATTAGATATTGGCCTATTTCTGGATCAGAGGTTTTGAATTTAATATAGTTCTCTTTTTTAAGAGCTTTAGATAATAGCTTTTCCACCTCAATAATCTTTAATTTTTTGATTTTTCTTTTGGGAATAGCTTTTTTAAGACTTTGCTCTTTTTTGAAAAAATGTTCTAAACTCAATTTACGGCCTAAGTACTCTTGGCCCTCTTTTTCTGAAAGGCAATATTTGGCTCGATCAGCTTTAAAATTAGGATCAGGCTTTTCAGATTTATATTCTTTATCTAAATCAAGTACTATTTTATCTTTGTATTTACAATTAGGACAAGATAAATAGGTGGTGAGTTTGTTTTTTGTTCTCTTATCTTTTTCTTTTAAAGGAATTTGGCAGGTTGGACATAATTTGACCTTGGGTTTGTATTCTTCTCCATTATCATGGATTAGTTTTGCTTTTTTGCATTTTGGGCAAAGATAGAAAAAAAGAACTCGACATTGTTTTTTATCAAAATCTTCTCTGAGATGTTTGAAGCCAAATTGAAGTTTTGAATTACAATTTTGGCAATAAAGATTATCTTTAGGGATAGCTTTTTCTAATCTTTCGTCTCTTTCTTGGTCTCTGGCCATCCATTTTCTGATTGTTTCAGATTTTTTGAGATATCGTTCACCTTTGATGAAATAAGTTAAAAAATCAAATGCTAGCTTATATCCATTTGATTTTGTTTTATACGCATATTTTTCTGCTCTTTTGCATTCGCTAATTGTAAAACGATCATAAAGATCCTTATAATACTTACTGTCTCGACAGTGTTTCATGATATTTGCGTCTCATCGATATGAATCTCGGATTTTTTAAAATCATCTATTAATTTACAGATCGATTTATATTCTTTAGTCCTTTTTAATTTCTCTCTTAGATTTTCAACCGAAATCCACGCTGGTTGGGTTGTGATTTTTTCATAATCTTTCAATTTTAGAAGCCAACTATGAAACCATTGCGAAGCTAAATTTTTTTCGTGATCAGCAGTAATTTTTAATATTTGCGAAATGCCAAACTCTGTCCCTTGCGAAAACGGACTTTTCATTAAATATCCGATATTTTTTACTAATTCTTTATTATTTAATTGGTTAGAATCTTCATCTAAAATTTTCCAAAAATTGTAAGCAATTGTATCTTTGTTCTCAGTATTTTTCTTATTTGTCGAATTAATTATCTTTTTTAGCAATTTAATTGCATAAGCAGGCGAATAATCAAGAATATCCTTATTTATCTTAGTGACTTTATCGCCGGATTCAGTATTTTCCTTATAATGAGATGGACGATATAGCGCAAAATATATTAAAATAGGCATTGCTTGATCAACATAACATATTTTTTTAAGAACAAGTGCAGTCTCTTCTGTTGTTAAATCTTTAAAAAAGCTAAAAATATTTGCCATATATTTAGCAATTCCGGGAACATGACCATATTTAACAACAAGACCTTTATTCTTATCTAATAACAGTTTCCTAAATCCTTTATAAAGCTTAATATCTGTTTCCAAAATCCACCATCTTTGGTTCGTAATCTCAATCAATGGAACCATCCATTGCTGAATCACATACAAGTTTTTTGTAGACTTTAATACTTTTTCGGCGAATTTGAAAGCTTCAATTGAATTGCTTGGATCTTTTTTAGTACTTTTCCGAGCTAATGCTTGAACTGTCCATGCAAGATGCCCTATAACAGTAGTAACAATGGTTGGATCCTCGTTGTTTTCTAATTGTTTATGATAATCAAATTTATCGTCACCATTGTATTTATTAGGTTCGCCAGGGTCTGGATCATTAATAAATTTATCAATCAACCAAATAGCATCATCAGTTCGATTATTTTCAACCAACCAAATACCAAGCCGAACCATCGTCTCGCGCTTGAACTTGTCGGGGAATATTTCCTTCGGTTTATGCTTTTCTAAAAACTTTTTCAATGCATCAAAAAGTTCTTCTTGTTTATTGCCCATTTTATCTAAAGCCCAATACCAGAGTTCAAATTGTTCTTGATGTAATTTATTGTCTGATTCGATTTTTTTGGCATCAAATTTAGTTAAAAAATCCCGGCTGTAAATTTGTGTGTGTATAAATTTACCATTCTTAGTTTCTTGCTGGAACCAAATCTCATCAATATTCTTGTGGGTTAAAATATTATTGTAATCATAACTTAATCCTTCAACTGCTTCACTTATACGATCAGCGAACATATATTTATTAACAAGAAGGATAATTTTTTTTGTGACCCGATGATCTTGATAGTTATAGCCAAGTTGCTTATTGGCTGTTTCTAGTTTTTTTACTATATTTTGATAAATCGTCCCAGCAGGATTGATTGATCCGCCCCAGCTACTTGAAAGATAGACTTCATCATATTTTTCATTTATTTTATTAATGTCAAAGTTAATACCACAAGAAATGACTTTTTTTTGACTAGCTTTGATTCCCTTGATGATATCAGATGCGACTTTTTCAAAATTACCTTCTCCTATAAGCTTGTAGACTCTTGGGGTTTCGACACCATATAATCCTTTAATCTTTTGTATTTTAAACTTATTAGATAGAACTTCCTGCAATTTATTAGTTATTCTGCTCCATTGATGAGATCTGTCAGTTTCTATCCCATCATGTAATTCTTTAATCTCAATGAATATACCCTCTTTTGCGTAATAATCGGGTGTATTATAATCTTTTGTTTCAGAAATAGAGTAATCATTAGAATTAATGTTTCTTTTTAATATCTCTTCGACAAATGGTTTAAAATATTTATTTTCTTTTTTAGTTGCGTTTATCATAAATACTCCTTGTTGTAGAATTATAAGGGACTAATAAATCACTACTTAATTTATGCTCTGAAACAAATTCTGCCGAAGACATGGGATCAAACGATTTCATTCCAAATTTATCATTAAATAAGTATTGATCAAAAAGAATCTTATAATCACGATACTTTCTCCGGTATTTGTTATATTGATCAATCAAATTATAAATTAAATTATATTTTTTCTGGATTTCATTGACAAATACAGGTTCCCAATAAGTGTACTTGAAATCGTCAATTATCATTTCTTCGTCCATTTCTTTTGTGGTAATTTTTTTAAGAGTGTATTTTAGTAAATTGGAGTTTATCGGTTTTTTCTCTATTCGATCGGTGATTTCTTCCATAAATATCTGTTTAATCCTATTTCTAAACCTCACGGCACTTTTGTTGCGATGGGAGGTTTGTAAGAACTTTAAATGGCTTATATGATTACTATTCCATGAGTGAAAAATTATAAATCTTTTGTTATCGAGATCTTCACTAGATTCTTTAAAATAATTGATTAATTTGTAGAAATTAAAAATCGCTTTACAAAACTCTTCGAAATTATTTATATTTCTCCCAGCCTTAACTTCGATATAATAATCTATTTCTTTTTCGTCAAAACTTCTTTTCAGATATATATCTATCGGCGGAAGAAAACTAATATTAGGTGAATATTCTACGCTAAACCTTCTTAGCTCTTTTTTATTGATAAATTTTCCAAGTAAAAAGAGAAACAATTCTTTTTGAATAATTTTGTTACTTTCGCTATCGACAACGCTTTCAATCCCACCACTCATTTTACTGACCTCTCCACAATTTTTATTTCTTCGACTGAATTCGTAATTTGTTTTCTATGATTTTTATCAAGCGCTTAGCATATGAAGAATCCTTTTCATCTCTTCCCTGGGAAATATCTAAGGCTTCACCATAAAAATGAGCTAATTTAAGATACCTCTCATTATTTTCTTTTTTGATTTCTTTTAAAGATCTAAGGAAATTAGCTCCATCTTTATCTATTAAGGTTCTTTGAGCAAACTTTTTGCCACAGATTTTTACAATAAGAAAAGAAACCAACCATAGTGCTATACTACCGATAATTATAAACCATAAGTTTATATCTCGACCCTGTTTAATAAAATCCGTATTAGCAATGAATTGCAAACTAAAGCCCAATAATAGATAAACAAATCCCGTTCTTGCCTCAATGCGTTGAATGATAAAACTTGGAAGTAAAAAAGGATTACCATCATAAAAAGAAGATGCTTCCTTAACTATTCTTTCTGTCTTTTTCAAGAGAAAACTCTCTGCTAAGAAAAAAGCGCCAATAATGTCAAAAGCTATACCTATGCTAGTTGTAAAACCCGAATTGATTTCAAACATTTTCTCCCTCCACTATCTTAATTTCCTCCGGCGTGAGGCCGTAGGGTTTATAAAACCGAGATACATGTTTATAGTTTAATCTCTAGATTTTTCTCGTCGGTTTTTTTCAGATTCTTCGATCGAATCTCAGTAGGTATATGTATAGAATCAATTTTGCCATCAATCTTAATATAAAATCCGCCATAAATTACCTCAACAGAATCTCCGACTCTCAATAAAGAAATATCAACTACAATCTCTCGTTTGTTAAAAATATTAATATTTCGTTTAAATGGTCCCCTGTTGTCTCTTACTGGATACATTTCTATATTTTTTGGCATTAATTTCGTAAGGCCAGTTTGTGGTCTTTCGGGTAGCCTTGGTTTGATTCCTTTAATCTCCTCACTTGTTAAAAATGTTAAGTTTTCTGGAGCCTTAATTGTAATCTCAATATTTTCATCGCTTTCAAGGCCAATATTAGTAATTCTAAGTTGAAGGTGGTAGGTGTATTCGTATTCTCTTTGGAATTTTTGAAGTTCTTGTCCATAGTCTTCTAATTGTTTTAGATATTGACTCCAGTCTTCTTTCGAGGGA
>SDBU01003816.1_pt1 | contig 18951 bp, 23 predicted proteins | sample 2277071 | NCBI WGS metagenome assembly SDBU01 (sample SAMN10397929, study PRJNA504765) | marine sediment metagenome | isolation source: marine sediment core GS08_GC12, 126 cmbsf | place: Arctic Ocean: Gakkel Ridge, Loki's castle | collected 2008 | reverse complement strand
GCATATTGTCGCATGAAGGTTCGCGTGAAGTATCTTTGCCCACACCGCAAATTATCAAGGTCGGTGCTGGGCACGATTCAAGTACGGTTCGGTGGGACAACTACAAAGAAGAAATCAGCATCTTTGTGGACAGGGTTGTTATCCCGAAACACACCGCTGACCTGCAACCGGATTTCGCTGCTTTTCGGGCGAAGACAGAGGACAGGCACGCCGAGGGATTTGGTCAGGGCGTTTGCAATCACGTCATATACGGCACGTCCGTAGCTTCGCCGGAAAAGTTTGACGGTCTGGACGTAAGGTACAATGTGCCGGATTCAACAGACCCGACAAATCCCTCGAGCGCAAGTGCCGACTTTGCGGTATTTGATGCCGGTGGTAGTGGCGGGGATACGATGTCGATGTGGCTCATACAGCCAGGGCTGGACAAGATACATTTCATTACGCCCATCAATGACCCGATGATGGGTCTTCAGATGGAAGCATCTAATGGTCTGGTTTATGCGACTGATGCGATTTCCAGTAAAGAGAGGCAGGAATATCGAACGGAACTTGAATGGAAAATCGGCTTGAACATCGTCGATATTCGCTCCTGTGCCAGAATTAGGAACATTGAATCCGCCGTATCGAACCTCGATGCAAGTGTTCTGCAACTGGTATTCCAGGCCGAAGAGGAAACCTTCAAGGGCAGCGAGCAGATATTTCTTTATTGCCCGAAACGTATGATGACTTTCTTCCACATTATGGCAGAGGCCAAGATGAACGTCATTTACGACCGCAACAACATCTATGACATTCCGCTATACCGTATCGGCAAGATTCTCATTCGTCCGATGGATGCACTGCTCATTACTGAAACTTCGGTAGCGGCTGTTTAACTGAACAATAACAAATTTTTTAGGAGATATTCTTATGGGAGCTTATTCAAATTTAGGCGATTTAAGTACAGCGCAAGTAATCAGTGGCGCTGCTTATTCTGAGTTTATGCTGGATTTGGTAAACACTATTCCAAAGCTCGGCGTTGGTCAACATGCCCCGTTTCTTTGTATTCGTGTGAATACGGACCCAACAAATTCGTCCGATAGCCTTAGCATTGAGCTTCTTTGCTCTGCAACTGAAAGCGGAGGTAGCCTGAGTGCAACTATCAAGTCGGCTGGCATGGTTCTCGCAGGCGTTACTAACGCCAGCGGAGTTAATGAGGTCATTGCGACAGATGCGAGGCTTGCTACGGCTGGCGCGTGGATTTTCCAGGGACAACTGCCCTATGGATTGAATTTGCGTTATATGCAGTTGTATTACAACAACTCAATCTCCGGCGGCCAAATGGTGATCGATGCTTGGCTCAATGATGGCCCTGCTTCAGAATTCCGGGGCAGCCAGATTATTAACAGCAACGTGGGCAATCCTTAACAGAATTCGTTGGAATTAAACAAACAAACTTAAAAACAAAGGAGTTTAAAATGAAGAAGTTAATTTTAATAATGTTGCTTTTGCTGATGTTTACTACATCGGCTGACGCATACACTGCTGCTGAATACCTAAGAAGTGGGGCAAATTTAGGGTCGAAGAGTAAACTTCTTGACCCTATGTATCTGCACATGATACACGCTGCCGCGACTTACGGCGGCACTGAACTCGGAACGGGCGATATATTTTATGTCGATGCCGATGCTACTGGTGAAGCTGATGGTACAAGTTGGATTGATGCGGTGACTACCGTTCAGGCATCAACTGCGTTGACTGCCGCAAATAACGGCGATATGGTACTCATTGCTCCGGGGCACGCCGAAACTATCAGTGGTGCAAAGGCGATTGACCTTGATATTGCCGGTGTTACATATATAGGTGTAGGTGTTGGTGCGGATATGGCTAAGTTTACCTACGATACCAATACCGACTCTATAGCTATTGGTGCGGCGGGCGACAGTACTGTAATTCAAAATTTCCGCTTTATCTCAAGCGTAACGGCAGTGGTAAATGCCATTATCGTTGAAGCGGGATGTACTGATTTTGTTATCGAGGACTGTGTTTTCGAGAACGAGGCAACTACTGTAGACGAGTTTATTGATGCAATTCTTGTTTCTGGAACAGCAAGCGACAGAGGTATAATCAGGAATAACAGATTCTTAGGCGACCCCGGTGCTAATGGTGGACCTAAATCGTCAATCAATTTTGTCGATTGTGATTATCTTCAAGTTTACGGCAATGAGTTCTCTGGCGATATTGGCGATGCTCATATCTTCAATGAGACTACTGCCTCTAACTTTATTACGATTAGAGACAACAGTATTCTCTGTGGTTATATCGGCGATGCAGCAACTGTCTTGGACACTACACCTGGTATATCGCTTGTGGCGACAACTACTGGCTGGATTACCAACAATTTCATTGTTACAAATGTAGCAACACCTGACTTGGCTATTGTTGCCGCTGACTGCTACCTCTCTGGTAATACTTACAACGAACTTCAGGGTGGTGCATTTTCGGATATAGGCGTTGGCCTTGTCCCCGGACAGACATACACGATTGTAAAGGTCGATGGTGCAGTTGCATCTAATACTGATGACCCATTGTTTAATATCGCTGGCGGTCCGATTGAGGTGGTAGGCTTTTATGGCGAGGTTACGACCGTACTCGCTGGCGAGACCTCTCAGGTAACAATGAAGGCGACCGATGCCGTAAGTTCTACTCAGTTGTCTCTATCGACTACAGTAGATATTGAAGATGACGCTGACGGGACTACATATAGTTTCTCAAGTGCCAATCCGAGCGTTTTGACACCAGTGTTAGGCAATCAGGTTTTGACAGACGAGTCTCCCCTCTGGTTGATTATGCCCGGAACAATGGAATTACATTCTGATGTAGTCCAAAGCGGCGTAATTTCTTGGTATATGATGTTTAGACCGCTTGTACCCGGTGTAATAGTAACGCTACTGTAAGAAAACAGAATACAATGATAATTTATTCAAAGGGCAGGTAGTCGACTCTGCCTGCCCTTTTTTAAGAGGTTATTATGAGCGTAAGTATTGATGATCTGGATGTGGCAATATCGGCTTTAATGGTTAAGGAGAAGTTTGATTATAAAGAAGGCGATATTGAGGTAAATGGAAGCGACCAACTTAATGCACTGATAAAAGCAAGAGAATCATTGCTTAAAAATCCTGATGCCGAGATGGATGTTATTTCTTTTGATTTTGACATAAACGAGTTTGGACAGGACAAAACTCAATATGAGCTATAATGTTATATCGAGTCGGATCACATTTAGGAGTTGGAACTGTTACCGTACCGACTCCACCTACGGAAATGTGCGAAGATGCAACTGAGTTGATTGAGGATTACAAAGAGACTTTAAGTGTTTACAGATTGACAGCTACTTATGACGATTCTGGATTAGGAACTGAGGTATGGAATTTACAAGGAAACTTCGAAGGCGACTGGCAACCGAGGTCAGCGAACACCATAAGACAGGAAAAGGGATTGGAAATAAAGTCAGTGGCTTTCATTATAGCAGGATGCAATATTGATGTTATAGAAAACGACAGGATTTTTCGTGCAGACAGTTCTTTTGAATATGTTAATTACGTCAAAATCTATCATGGACATACGACTATATTTGTTAAGAAACAGGCGGGATCGAATTAATGGCTAAGGTTTTTCAAATATCAGGTGCGAGGAAAATTGCCAATAATATTCTTATTCAAAAGAATAAAATGCTTGGCAGGATCGCCGTTGCTGTTGAGAAAACCGGTGTCGATGTTAAAACTCATGCTCAAGCTAATCATACAGAGGGCGTTGCTCATGGAATGGGTAGGTTCGAAAGAAAGTCTGGTCTTTTACAAAAGAATATCGAGGTTGAACTTGAAACAGTAACTTTCAAAGAAGTAACTGCAACGGTGTCGGCTATGATGGAATACGCAATACCAGTTGAGTTTGGAACATCGAAAACCAGAGCATATCCGTTCATGTTTCCTGCTCTTATTGCTAATCAGGAGAATCTTAAAAAGAGAGTTGCAGAGGCTAAGGTTTAATGGCAACACTAAAAGAAGCAATAGTTGCGATATTAGAAACAGATGCACAGCTTACCGGTGCAGGCAAGTTAGGCAATACCAGTCTGTTAGGCCGGTCCGCTGCCGATCCGTTTGGTATTTACTTTACAAATCCACCTGAGACCATCGATCTTGCTGATGGAAATTATATTACATATTTCGTAAGTGCTCAAGGTCAGAGAAAGCCAAGGGATTTATTTATAAACATAACCGCTTGGGGCAATAATTTTGAGATCATATTAAAAAGAGTCCATGACTTACTCCATGATGCAACGATTGTTTCAACAGACTTTAGAACCTTAATGCTTAAATATGATTTTTCCGGGCCTGAGTTATTCGATGATGACAAAAAATGTTACTTCCGGCAGGATAGGTTTTTTGCGAAAGGATGGGTAACTTAATTATAAAGCAAGAGTCATTATTGAAGAAACGAGCATTGGCCCGTAAATGGGACGTGCTGTTCGTTCTTGATGCCTGTCGATTCGATATGTTCGAACAGGTCTATGAGTCTATGGGTTTATCAGGCAAGTTGAGGTGTGTTGATTCAGAAGCTATTGAGACTGATCACTGGTATCAAAAGCATTGGAGCGAATACTATAACGAAATAATCCTCATAACGCCTCATGCTCGGTTATTCAAGAATAGTCATTATAAAAACTTCTACAGTGCGATAAACACCTCTCGCATTCCTGGGCAGGATGATTGGCGTTCTCCTGAAATGGCAGTTAAGGTATTTACAGACTTGCAAAAAGAAAACAAAGATAAAAGATTCATCATTCACTTGATACCACCACATCTTCCGTTTTTAGGCAAGAACGGTAGGGCGTGGCTTGAAGATATAGGGCTTTTCAAACACCCGGATTACAAGAGAATAGCGGCCATGTGTCATGCAGGCGATATCAAGTGGGACAAGATAAAAGAATACTACCTTGAAAACATAAAATTCTCACTTGGCTTCATTAAAGACTCATTACAAAAAATACGAGGAAGAATTGTCATTACAAGCGATCACGGAGATTTGTTAGGAGAAAATGGTTTATTCGGGCATGGTTACGAAGATGAAAATGTAAAAGAAATATTGACAACAGTACCTTGGCTGGAATTAAACAATGAAAAAGATACTCTGGATAGTTGATGGTGTTGGATGGGGATATGACAACCTGTCGAAAGCTGTCGAAAAAGCTCTTCCAGAATATCATCATATAAGAATATGGCGAATATTTGTCAAAGTTTCTATAGAAGGAAAAAATGGTTTTGTTAGTGAAGATGTAGAGAGTTATCAAAAACGCATTGATGATATGAATGCAGATATTATTGTGAGCATGAATCCTGAAAGTGAGAAATTTTTAACAAACAAACAATCAGGTATAATGAGATTGTCAGGCGAAAGATCGATGAATGGATGGCGTAGGTAAAATATGCTGGTTGTGCGATTGTAAGGGTTGGGCTTTTGAGAATAGAGCCAAAGCCCTCAGTAAGTTATTGCCCGGCTACGAGCATGATATAGTTATTTTAAGAAAAGCTGAAATGTTGGCTTTAGATGAATATGATATTATTGTTTGCGATTTTTTACCTTGGTTAGATTTTATATGTCCGGGAATAAGCAGGAAAAAGATATTGCTCGGTTTAAGAAGTTTCAGGGCATTAGATATTTATCAGGCTATGGCAGTGTAAGGAGTTATAATGGAATCTTTACAAGATATTGAATTAGAGATTATAGAAAAAACCAGTCATATAGTTGAGCAATACAAAGACGTGCCTTACAGCGAAGGACCGATTAAATACATCCGGGACATACCGCTTTATGTCAAAAAAGCATATACACGTTTTAATTTTCTTAAACTTAACGAATCGAAAAACCTAAAAATCCTCGATTTATGTGCCGGGGCAGGATTCTTTATATACGTCTGTAACAAACGACACAATGCGGTAGGTATCGACTGGCCGGAATATTTCAGTTGTGGTTCTAAAGAACGCATTGAGTATGTACCGTCTTTTTCTGAAAGCGATATGCCTGTTAGATTGTACGAGGATTTAGCAAAGGCATTGGGAAATACCATCTATGATTTTCGGATTGAAGCAGGTAAGTCATTCAGGATAAGACGGAAGTTTGATTTAATAACAGGATTCTTTCCTTGTTTCAATCATGTGCATGAAACTAATTATTTTTGGTCGATAGAAGATTGGGATTTGTTTATTAAGTATCTTATAGACAAACACCTGAGCCCGAAAGGGAGGATAGCTTTAACTTTGCTCAGACGAGCAGAGGGTGCAACTGAAAAGGAAATCCGAGACCTGTTTCTAAAGAAATACAAAGCTGATTCAGGTCCGGGTACATTTATTGTCTGGAAATCTAATGCCTATTAAACGAGAAATAAACTTGTTATCGACTTACTGCAAGGGAGTAGGTTTGAATATCGGATGTGGTGATATTCAGATCGGAAACTCTATCGGCGTTGACCTAACAGATACTAAGGCTGCGATGGTGATTGCCGATGCCTTATCTCTGCCTTTTAAGCATGAAATGTTCGATTATATAATTGCGGCTGCTTGTTTTGAGCATCTTGAAATAGCACCGATTTTAGTTTTACGACACTGGCTGCAATTCTTAAAGAAGGACGGAGTGATTGCAATACTCGTGCCGGATGCTGAATATGGTATTTGGTCGATGACAGGAGATACAGGCAAGGTCGGAGAACTCTGTAAGCCGAGGCGTGAAATGGAACACTTGCACGCTTTTACACAACAGTCGTTAAAAATGTTATTTGAATTTGCAGGAATGGATGTAATCACCAACGAGATCATAGATCGTAACCCTGAAAGAAAAGAGAGAACGATACTTTTCGCTGGAAAGAAAAATGATAAATATACTATCAGTTGAAAACGCAAGAGGTTGGAGTTGGGGTTTGAATATGCACCAACTCACAGATAGACTCTCTGGATATAAATTCATCCATATTGTAGGGCGACGTGCGATAAAAGTAAATAAACAATGTGAGTGCGAAAAAGTCGTAGAGCTAAGGATTGACCCCTTACCTATTGCCGATGATATAGTGAATCATTTTGATTTAACCTTACTTCAAAATGTCGAGAGCTTGAAGCTCGTTAGGACAAATTTCAAAAAAGTAATATGCAGGTCAGGAGGTATGATCGTGAATGATGACAATAATGGTGATAGATATAATGACGAACTTGCGAAAGTCGGTGCGGTTATTGCTACCAATAACCAATTACATGACATAGCAAAGAGTTGTAATCCTAACACCTTTTTAATACCGAATGGTTGCGATCTTGACCATTTCAAACCAGCAGACCCGAACCCTAACTTCGACAGGAAGTTTACTATGGGATTCGCTGGTAATATATGGGGTCTCGGACTCCATTACAAAGGCTATGAGTTTTACGTTAAAGCAATGGCCCATCTTTTCGGTCAAATAAAGAACAAGATGTTGCTACATGCACACTCACAGATACCGCATGAAGAAATGCCGACAGGATTCTATCATCAAATCGACTGCCTTGTACTGCCGACTATCGGTGAGGGTTGTTCTAACGTAGTTATGGAAGCTCTGGCTTGTGGAGTGCCTGTGTTGATTACTAAGGCTGGCTTTCACGGTGAAATGCTTGAAGATAGAAAAAATTGCATTTTCATCAAGAGAGATTCTCAGGACATCGAGGAAAAAGTTTTAGAGTTACTCAACAATCCAGCTTTAAGAATCGACTTGGCAGAAAACGGAAGGGAATTTGCTGAAAAACACCATGACATTAAAGAAATTGCAAAACAATACGATGAAGTATTTCAATTAGTCTTAAAGGAGTAATACAATGGCTTCAGATACTGACCAAGTAACATTAGGAAGTGGTACGCTGTATCTCAATGAGATAGATGTTGGCCACTTAAAAGGCGATGTAGTTTTGACCCATGAAGGAGTTTTTGTTGATTTCAAACCATCGAACATGACCGGTATAGTTAAGAGATTCGTAACTTCTGAATCTGTTAAACTCACAGCTTCGCTTGCCGAAATTAAAACTGCAAATATGAGACTTGCACTTGGCGTAACTACTGCTTTGGGTGAAAGCCAAAGTTTTCCGAGTTATGATCCGAGCAGTTTTTCGATAGGCACAAGCTCAAGTTATGACGTCATCAACTTCGGTGGCGACAAAACGGTTAGCGAAGTTTCATTAAGGTTTGAACACACAAGACCCGGTACGACCAAAAAGATTGTAGTAGTTTTCTACAAATCTGTTTCAGATCGTATGTTGAATCTTCCATTCCATGAAGAAGATATTATTCTTTCCGATGTAGAATGGATGGCATTGGCGGATGCTTCGAGAACTGCCGGCGATCAAATGGGACTCATTGCGGATGAAGTCCAACAAGGTGCTTAATTAAGACAGGAGGTTTATTATGAACAGGACAGGAAAAGGTCTATCAAAAGGTGTGTTAAAAGTCGGTTCTTTGGTAATTGACTCAAGGCTCAAGGTCGGTGCGTGTTTATGGCTTGCCGATAAGTATGATGTTGATTTCGGTGAAGTTATGAACGTATTCAAAGGCGGCAAGATGAATGATACGATTAACCTCATCATTGCCTTAGCAATACAACACGACCCCGACATGACCGAAAAGGAAGCCAGAGCAAAAATCGCTCAATTAGACTTAAACGAATTGAGCGAAATGGCGATGAGCCTGACAACAGCTTTTGAAACAGATGTAAAAAACTCGAAACCGCCAGTCCAAGGGAATCTGGAAGAATAGACTGGCCGGAAATTTTTTACCAACTTGGCAAAGAGTTTAAGTTTACGCCAGACGAAATACGAGGTCTAACATTGCAGGACTTCGGCTACTTGTGCGACCGTCTGAATAGAGACAGAGAGAAAATAGCACCCTTGGATATGGCTCTTGAAAATATTAAACAGATCTTGATTACTGGCTTTGGGATTAAGGTTAAAGATAAACCCAAAGACATTTTAGATCAGGCAAGAGAAGCTGGTATGCCGACTTTTACTTTTACAACTGCGGAAAAAGAAGCATGGCTAAAAGCTAAAATGCCTGAACCGAATAAGTTTTTAAGACAGTACAGGAAAAAACATGGCAGTTGATCTTGGTGCATTAGTTGTAAGATTACAAGCTGATATGAAGGGCTTTAATTCTGGACTTAATAAAGCTCAGGAGAGACTCCGTACATTCTCTGCACGATTACAAGGGTCTATGCAAGCAAACGCTCAGGCCATGCAGCGATTCGGCAGGACTGCTGTATTAGTCGGTGCTGCTGTTCAAGGTGCTTTAGTTGGTATGGTTAAGAAGTTTGGGGACTTCGAACTTGCTATGCGTAAAGCTACCACAGCGACCGATATTACAATGCAGGAATTCGGGGAACTTACTGAATTCGTCGAAGAACAGGCAACGAAGTTAAACATAGCAGCGGTTGAAGCTGCCGAGGGGTTGAAATTTTTGGGTTTTGCGGGCCTTACCGCAAAGCAACAGATGGAAGCATTTCCACCGTTGCTTAAATTATCAAAAGCTGGTATGGCTGAAATGGGGTTAGTCGCACAGAGAATTCTTGGTGTCATGGGGGCACTTGGGGTTAGTTTTGACGAAACAGGTAGAGTTGCAGATCAGGTCGCAAAGATATGGGGAAGTTCACAAGCAACGTTGGAAGATTTAACTACTACTTTTAGTTTTGCCGCTGCCAGCCTTAAAGGTATGGGTTTATCTTTAGCAGAGATTGGGGCTTTATCTGCTATAATGGCACAGGCCCATATTATAGGTTCAAGAGCAGGAACTACCCTCAGAAGAACATTTCTTAACTTAAAAGCTCCGACATCTGAATTGAGAACACTTTTAGCAGACCTCGGAATTAAAACCGAAGATGCTAACGGTAAATTTAGAAACGGCATTGATGTTTTAGATGATTTTTTCAAAGCTACTGAAAAAATGGGTGATGCTCAAAGGGCAATGGCTTTCAAAGTTGCTTTTGGTGCGAGGGCTGTCGAGGGCATGACTGTAGTAGCGAACAAAGGAATAAAGTCTTTAAGAGATTTCGCAGAAGCTGTAGAAAACGCTGACGGTACAGTCGATATAATGGTTGAACGCAGGATGAAAGCTCTTAATGAACAACTTGGTATTGCTTCGAGACGATTTGCTAAACTATTCAGGTTAATAGGGTCGCAGTTCGAACCGGAAGCGAAATTGCTTGCTGATACTATGCAGGATGTTGTTTCTGGGATGACTGATTGGATTAAAGCAAATAGCGACCTTACAAAGTCCATTGCAGCAACAATCTTTGTGGCAGGTAATTTAACATCAGCTATGGGCTCACTCGTTTTTGGCATGGCTGCTTTAGGATTAGCCGCTACAGCGTTAGGCACTACTATGGGGCTTTTGGCAATTAAACTCGCTGCTGCAACTGGTGGATTGACCTTAATTGCAGCTTTAATAGCTAAGGTAATTATTGATAATGTAGAATTCAGAGCGGAAGTTAAATTAGCCCAAGAGGCTTTGGATGCTTTGAATAAGAGTCTCGATGCAGGCGAGGTCAAGTGGAAAAAATGGGATGCTGCTTTGCGTTCATCGGCAGAGGGGTTAGGTATTCTCAGAAGAAAAATTACAGCCGAAGCAAATATCAGAAAAATAGAGGAGGATTTAGCCACTGTTTTAGCGATAGATACAAGGGCTGGGATGGATAAAGTTATAAGACAACTCCTGCCTTTTGCCGAACAGACTGGAACTAAATTTGGACTTCGATCACTAAAGACTACACAAAAGCAAATTATTGAAACAATCCGGTTACAGCTTGATGTTGCCAAAAAGGCTTTTGACGCAATAGGAACAGAAGCAAAATCTGAATTCAAAAGGGTCGAAGATGCGGCTGCTGCACTTGTACCGGAAGTTGAGAGAAGTATGTCGGCGTTGGAAAGGGCTTTTACAAAAGTCGGAGAGTCAATAGGCGATTCTATGGTTGATAATCTGGCTGATTCGTTGCTTGCGGTACAGACTTGGAGTGAAGCTGTATTGAACATAGTAAACGATATGACTCAGCAAATCACAAGGGCGTTTACCAGAATGTTCTTACAGGAAGTTTTTCAAAGTACATTTTTTAATACGCCCGGCGGTCTCAATTTTGGCAATCTTCTATTTCCTATAGCTCAACCGGCAGCAACACAGGCTTTCACTAACGGCGGGGTAGTCCAACCTGCGTTCGCAGCGAATGGATTTGTAGCAAAAGGGAAAGACACTGCCCTTGTAATGGCAAGTCCGGGTGAGGTGCTATTAAATGAGGCTCAGTCAAGCTCATTATTGAACCAAAGGCAGCAAGATGGTGGAGTTAATATAACAATTCAAGCAATAGACACTCAAACAGGGATTCAATTCCTTTTACGGAACAAGAACGTGATCGCCTCTGCACTTCAATCAGCAGGTCAGAATAATCACCCATTCAGGAGGGGGCAAGGATGAATTTAGTAATAAACGATTTTTTAGGCGATGCAGCTTTTACCGGTTGGGATGAAACAGAACCTATGAGAAAAACCTACGAATGGGTTACTGATAAGGTTTCATTCGATAGTCGAAAAGAACAAAGGAACCAGATTTTAAGTCAACCTGTAAGGCACTGGTTTCCTAATTGGGATGTTATAGACTCGGCTACGAGAGAAAAAGCAATAGAATTATACCAACGAGCCAAGGGGAGATTTGATACTTTTCTGTATAAGGACAGGCGTGATTTTCTTGCGGACGAGATTACTATCGCAACGGACGGAACAACTTTAACTTACCAGTTGATTCAGGAATATTACGATGGCGAAACAGAGGGATGGGATGAGATTAAAAAAGACATAGTACCGGGTGGGACTTTTGCACCTGTGGTAACTCATAATATAGACGGTGCTCAAACAGAAGACCCAGCACCGGGTGCTAATGAATATTCACTTGACGACCAAACTGGGATAATGACATGGAGCGGAGGGAACGAACCATCGGCAGGAGTTTTAACTTGTACTTTTCAATTTTACTTTAGAGTAAGATTTGATTCAGACCAGTATATTGACCTGCAAACTACACCAACTCCACTGTGGAAATTAAGCAACCTTCATCTGGTGGAGGTACTTTCATAATGTTAGAACCTGATGCCGCATTTGTAACAGCGATTGCCGAGGGAACGGTCAAGATGGCCGAACTCTACCAGATCACCTTGGCCGATGGGCAGGTATTTAGGTACACTTCTCATAACGAAGATATAGAATGGGGTGCGGGTTCTGAGGTCTGGACTTCAATTCCTATAACAAGGGGTTCTATTTCCACTAAAATAAGTTTGGAAATGGATGCTGTTGTTCTGTCGTTAGCGAATATCTCCGGTGATCTGTTCGATGTCGTTCAAAAGAACGCTTTAGATTCTGCTTCGGTAACTATCAAGAGGATTCAGTGGGATGATACTTTCGCAGCCGGCAGGGAGATAACTGTATTCGTAGGGACTGCTGATGTTGAATTTGATAGAGAGATATTAGTATTAAAATGCAAATCAATACTCGATACACTTAATATGCAAGTGCCAAAACATATCTATCAAGAGCCTTGTAACAATCAACATTACGGAACTACCTGCACACTTACAAGAACAGATTTTGCATACGCAGGAACAGCGACAGGTGGCTCAGATACGACTTTAATCGACACTACAAGAGGAATAGTATTCAAGGGAATATTTGACGCTGCTGTTGATACCATCGCAATCGGTGAAACGATTACAGGTGGAAATAATGCTTATACTGCCGTGGTTGTTCAAGTCGTTTACACAACAGCATCGACAGGGTTTGTCTGGTATGTCGAATTGAGTAATTCAGCGAACTTTGAAAATAATGAAGTCTTATCCTCGGCAGGTGATTCAGTAACTTTAAATGGTGTACCAGTTGCCGATCCAACATTTTACGAACAGGGAGAATTAGAAATTACTTCCGGTGATAACTCAGGCCAGAGACGACCGGTTTTGAAAGATTCTGTAAATACCTCAACAGTGATCTGGCCGTTTGTCAGCGATATAGTTGCAGACGTAACTTATAACCTCTTTCCGGGCTGTGATAAAACGACTGAGCAATGTACTAATAAATACGACAATGACGATAACTTTAGGGGATTTATTTATATCCCCAAAGTTGAAGAAACTATAATGTAAACCGCCGAGGTTGAAATGACCCATACTATCACCCTAAAAACAGGAGAAAATCAAACTGGGGCTAATCTGGTGGCCATACCGGCCTTACAGAAGGCATTCGCTCAGGAAGCTCGTAACTGGATTGACGTTAAATACCGACATCGTGGTACTACAATGCGGGGTTGTGATTGTACTGGATTATTGATCGGGATCGCCCGGCAGTTAGGATATTTGAGGGTGTATGATTTAAGGAACTATCCGAAAGACTGGAACTTACACGCCGGGGCGGGAAATTATATCTGTGAAGAACTCGAAAGATTCGGATATGAGATACCGAACTCAGATTGCAGTGATGGAGATATACCGATTTTCAGGTTTGGAAAATGCCTTGCACACGCAGGAGTAATTGTGGATATGAGCCAAAGGTTAATGGTTCATTCTTTTATGACTGCAAAGAAATGTCAATATGCGATTTTAAGAAATTCTATCTGGTCGAAAAGATGGATGAAAACATACAGGTTATCTATTGAGAAAATGGCTAAATACAATTAGATCGGGACGAGCTTCGATACCTTTGGTTGTTGGCATAGGTGCGGTTGTCTTAACAGGTGGACTCGCTGTGCCTGCTTTTCTTGGTTCTTTGGGAGTAACGGCTACTATGGCAACGTCTGCTATGTTCATGGCAGGTGCTATGCTTGGTACGATTCTATTCGCTCAAAAGTCAAAGACAGGAGAGATACCTTCAATGGCTTCTTATCCTGTCCAACGGTCGAACAAGGGTACACCGATTGAAAAGATTTATGGAACTGCGAGGAAAGCAGGTAATGTACTTTGGATGGGCGAAAATCATCCTTGGGTACAAAAAGAATCCGCAGGAGGCAAGGGCGGTAGTGGTGGAAGTCAAGTAACCGACCAAGGAAACCGCAGGTCTTTTCTAATTGGTATATGTGAAGGCCCGGCAACCGTACTGAGGATGTGGCGAGGCAAGGATGAGATTGATTTAAGCAATGCAACCTTTTTCACCGGTGATGGGAATTCTGGAATCCCTGCATTGACTGGTGAGGTTTATACTGAATATCCTAATCTCTGTTGTGTGTTTTTCGATGAGACTGAACTTGGTACTTCGACTGCACTTCCTAATTATACTTTTGAAGTAACAAGTTTTACAACTGGAAAGATAGGCATTACGACTCCACAACAATTACAAGATATGCAAAATGATACAACTGCGGATTATGAGTTGTTGACTGATATTGATATGACTGGATTTGATTGGACTCCGGTTGCTGATGGTACTCCTAATTTCTCCGGTTCATTAGATGGGAATTATCATACAATATCTAATTTAACATTTACCCATACCGCTGGCACGAGAACAGGAATTTTTGGAAGAATATCAAACGGAACAGTCCAGAATCTTTTACTTTCTAACTTTGAAATCCATGCGGAAGATATTGTTGGGTGTTTGGCTGGATCGGTAAGGGCAAATTCCGTTATTAGTCGTGTTGGAGCTACGGGGAGTATCTTTTTAGACCAAAATTTAGCATTCGGAGGTTCTCAGGCTGGAGGTTTAATTGGTGGCACAAGTGAAATTGGGGGCGTACCCTCTATTGTAGAATGTTGGGCGAATGTGAATATAACTTGTAATTATAGTGGATTTCAAGACCATAGCATTGGTGGATTGATAGGAGACCTTACCAATAACATAACAGTTACAGATTGCTGGGCTGGAGGCTCTATAATTTTGGCAAATGGCGCTGACACGCCGGTTCAAGAAGGGGGGCTTGCTGGAGATGCTTTACAATCGAATGGGCAAATAACAAGATGTCTAAGTTACTGTGATATACTTACAACAGGTCAACAGGTTGGGGGCGGTGATGATGATGTATCTGAACGAATTGGTGGTTTTTTGGGAAGATGGTCTGCATTGGGACCGCCAATAGATTGTCATTGGGATACAGACGTATCAGGTGTAACTTGGCACGCACAAGGCGTAGGACCACCTGACGATGCAGCAGAGCCGGGAATTTTAGGTCATACGACCGCAGTTATGTATCAAGAAGCCACTTATACAAATTGGGACTTTGAAAATATTTGGGAAATAGATGAAGGTAATGGATACCCTACTTTGCAATGGGTAAATCTTGCAACAACAGCCTCAGACGAAAACCCTGCCGTTCTTATTAAAGACTTACTAACAAACGACCGTTACGGAGCAGGTATAGACGAAAGCACTTGGATTGATACAGATTCATTCGATGCAGTAGAAACATTCTGCGATGCAAACGGATTAAGATTCAGTTTTGTAATTGACGCACAAAAACCTATACTTGATTGGATAGACTTTATAAACAGCCACTATCAAGGTTATTTATATATGTCGGAAGGTAAAATTCATTTAGGAATATTCAAATCGGAAGATAACGTATTTACTTTAACACAAGACAATTTAGTTGTTGATAAAGGGGAGAATCCTCCACCTCCTGTATCTATTAAGAAAAGAACTTATTCTGAGACTTTCAATCGAGTAGAGATCGCTTGGAAGAACAGGGGTAAGAATTACGACACTTCGATTGCGATTGCTCAGGATGAAGTTGACCAGCGTGTATCTGGTAAGATAAGAAAAAAGACAATCCAACTCATAGGGATTACTAATGCTGATTTAGCTCAGGCAACGGCTTACAAAATCCTTTTCGATTCGATGTATAGGTTCTCGATTTACAACTTTACACTTTCGTATCAAGATATGCTTTTAGAAGTGGGCGACGTAGGGACTCTATCGGATGGATTTTTAATCACTGCACAGAAAATCCGCATGACCTCTATCGAAGAAGATAAGGACGGTAGAGGTTTAAGGTGTGAGGCGGTAGAAGATAAATCTCATGTTTACGAAACATTCTCATATACAACTCAGGACTCCGACAGGGTAGAGGATTCTGCTCCTACCTTAGCAAGCCCATCGGCGACATTTACTGAGGATTTGACTGAATCTGCTTTGGCTATTTCAATCGCACCCGGTGGAGCAGATACTAACGGTTGGCATATATATCGTTCTTATGATGATTCAAGTTTCTCACTGATAGGACAGGCAAATATCGTTGATGCAACCGATGAGACTACTAACTCAACAGGAGCTACCACAAGTCCACTGGTCGCTCATCCTACGGTAGAATATGACGGAGTAGAGAGTTTCCTTGTAAATATAGGAACGATCACTGATCTTGATACAGCGATTACAGACGCTTCATTCTTTAACAATCAAAGACTCTGCAAAATAGGAAATGAGATCATAGCATATAAGACTTGTGTCGAAACAGAAACCGCAGGTATATGGAGGATTACAGGACTCATACGAGGATTGTTCGGAACTGAGGCAATCGCTCACGCAGTAGGTTCAACATTCTTTACTGTCAATATCGATTTTACATATCTCTATCAGGATGCGGATGTCGGCAGGACTTTATATTTCAAATTCCTTACTTTTCACGGTAACTCGATTCAGGAAATATCAGACGTTTCAAGTGTGAGTTATGTTGTAAGTGGGAAGTATAAACGACCTCTGCCAGTTTCATTGATGAGAATACAGGACAGAGAGGGCTTGCTAACGTATGAGACGGACGATGTAGTCGTATCGTTCTACTTCGGCAGTAAGACAGCAGGGTTCAATTTGGGCGGTCATGGGGACGTTCTGTGGGATGCTTACGAACCGGACCCGTCTATTAAGACTATGAATGTAAAATTAAAAGAGACCGATGAAACCTTGATTTCAGAGAACGATTTTGACATCTTTGACATAGGTGAGCCGATGGCTGTATTCATAGAGGATGCAGACCGAGATGGAAATAATCCTTATGTAGTTGAGATAAAACCCGGAAGCTCTTTAAGCGGGATAGGTAGCCGAGAGTTACAGTTGGAGCAAGTGTAATGGTTAAAATGATACCGCAAAATCATACTGTAGCGAGTGAAATAATATTAATGATAGCAGGTTCGTTTACCGGCGATGTAACAGATACTCAGGTTTTGAACGATGGAAACTTATTGGAGATACAGGAAAGTGGTGGAACGCCGGGGTTTGATCTGCATTTGAGATTTGATAATATAATAAGATTTAGCGGTTTAGTATTCAAAGCCCTATACAAACCCGGAACTCATCATATAGAGGTACATTTGTTTAATTACGAGACTGGTGTTTCTGATGAATGGATGACAATTCAGGAAACAGAGGGAATGAACTACAGATTTATTGATATTCCTGATTCTGAAAAATATATAAAAAATAGCTCCGTTGTACTTGGATTCGACCATGTACCGGGCGGGATTGCTTCCCATGAATTTTTTATTGATTATGTTGCTTTAGTGAGGTGATAAAATGACTACAACTTTTACAGATAATTTCCTTTTAGGAAAACTTGACACAGGTTCGAGTAATTGGGGATCGGTTGCTAATGGCAACATAAATACTATAGACTTGGAATTAAAAGCTGCTCAAAGTCCTCTGGTTTCGTTATTGTTCGACCAGATACTTATAAGCAGATTAAATGGTGAAATTGTTTTACAACACTATCAATTATAGAAAGGATTTAAGATGAGCTTTTCAGAAGAATTAACAGAATCGCTATTGGCGAGGGTTGACGATGTCGATTTGAATATCGGAGCACCGACCACAACTACGCTCTTTACTGTACCGACAGGGTTTCAGTGTGTCGTTTCGAGAGTCCTTATCAAGCCTGCTGCGTCGGGATTTACGACCTTGGCAACGAATACAGATATTGACCTCGGCAAAAACGGAGCTCCTACGGATTACGCAAATGCTTATGATCCATCAGGATTGACAGGGGTTAACCTGCATTTAAGTATCCCTGCTGATGCACCTGAATTACCTCCGATATATGATGCAGGTGAGGTGTTTCAGATCGTAAATAATGACACCTCTGCTGCTGGTGCTCTTGTCGATATATTTGTCATCGGAAAATTAATTGTAGCATGATAGAAACAGTACATCACGATTTCATAGCTGGCTATGTCGGCGATGAGCATATAGACCATACGGGGGTCTCTGTTCTTGCAGGGACACTCTTAACTGGTGGAGGGACTATAGACAGTGATGTAACTCTGAATGTTGATGAAGGTTCTATAGACCATGGCAATTTAAGTGGTCTTAGTACAGGAGCAGACCATTCTTACATAGACCAAGATGTAACTATAGCAGGAACGCCCACTTTTGGCTCACTTGAAATTACTAACGGCCTAACCGTAGACACTACTACTCTGGTAGTGGATTCAGTGAATCATAGGGTGGGAATAGGGGCAATAATTAATATGTTGGCACCTTTAAATATAACTGGAGATACCACTGATATTGGAGACCGCCACGAAGGTTTATGGATGCGTGGTAAAGCAGGAGCTTATATTGTTCAACTCAATGTAAGAGGTCCAAGATTAGAAATAGGAGGAGGTGCTACCTTAGATGCTACGCCTGCTATGTCAGTCAATTATCTCACAGGTAAAGTAGGAATCGGGAGAACGCCAGATTATATACTTGATATTAATGCTGGAGAGATAGGGGACAATAACTATGATGGTGTGAGGATAGTTGACACTGGTTGGAAAGCGACCAGTCATCCAATGCTTGAATTCTATAACTCGCACGCATCATTCGATGGTCCTTTAGCAAGGATATATGGTGAAATAGGAAATATAGGAGAGAATTCTAAGTTATATTTTGCTGTGGCAGATAGTTCTAAGAACCTCCAGGATAG
>SDBU01003815.1_pt1 | contig 18951 bp, 18 predicted proteins | sample 2277071 | NCBI WGS metagenome assembly SDBU01 (sample SAMN10397929, study PRJNA504765) | marine sediment metagenome | isolation source: marine sediment core GS08_GC12, 126 cmbsf | place: Arctic Ocean: Gakkel Ridge, Loki's castle | collected 2008 | reverse complement strand
AATGGAAAGAGCTTCTGGTAATGCTGGATGAATATAAGATAATTCTTTGATGTGAGGTTTCGCCTTGAAATTTCTGGATAGATATTAAGGAAAAGGCAACCGCAAATATGGAAAAAGGACAGAAGATAATGAAGATTAGAAAGGGCGCTTTATCGGTGTTAGTAATTTTTATGGCCACCTTTCTGATTAGCTGTGGATATGCCGAATCCGCAACAAAGAGTGATTTTCCAGCTGAATTACCGGGTAAGGACCCTCTTCAGAAAATGATTGAGTTAGTAGTAGAAGCCAATCCTACTCTGCAAACACAAAGAGGTCTTATTAAAGAAGTCGGAGAGGTACCCGGACCAGCTAGGGGCCCTGATATTGATATTGGCTTCAAAGCAGGAGCAGATTATACAAGTGATGATGAAGGAGAGGGAAGCGTTGCACCCACTGGAAAAATAGAACTAACCATCCCCCTTTACAGCTCAGCAAAAAGAAGAGAAATCGCCCTGGATAATTTGACTCTTCGAGAGAACCTTACCAAAGCCTGGCAGGATTATTACAGTTTCAAAAACTCTTTGATATCAAACCTCCTGGAAAAAGTTGATACAATTATTAACTTGGAAAACGAATTGGAAGGACAAGAAAAGCTACTTTCCCTTCTTCAGTACAACCTTGAAGCTCTCAGAAAGCAGGTTGAGGCTGGAGTAACTATGCCCAGTAGCCTCTGGAATATGAGTGAGCGAATAATAACCAGCGAGACTCAAATTGTCAACATTCTTAGTAATCTAATCACTCTCAAGCGCGAAACCGCCGTCAACCTGGCAGGCGACAGGTGGCAAGAACTCCTCAAGATGCTGGATGAGATCGCAAGCTAGAAGCATAATCCTATCCCAAAAACAAGCGACGAGTAATTCCTAAATATTTTGCTTCCTCCTATTTCCCCATAGAGACTGAATGCCTTGCTTTTCTTCAAATTTTTGCTATCTTTACTGACTGGAGCCGTACAACAAATAGTCTCTTAGAAGTTCATTCTCCACTGTGAAAATGATACCTATGCATGAGTTAAAGAGTAAAGAGATTATTGGCAAGTTCACGAATAGTGCGATGGAGAAATAAATCGATTCAAAGAAAAATACAAAGCTGAACGAATCGATTTCGCAAAAAATAATGGTTTGTTAGCTTCCTAAGGCTGTTGGTCTACCAATATAGCTAAATCTTAAGACCTCACATGAGTCGTGGACCCAGTACAAGCGTCCAATGCGATACTGGAGATAAAATATATGAAGGTTTTGGTAACTGGTGGAGCAGGATTTATTGGCTCACATGTAGCCGAACATTATGCTCAGCATGGCGAGGTAATTACGGTTTTTGATAATCTATCTCGAGGCAGGATGATGGGAAAAGATGGAAAGAACAGTACTTATGACTGGGAGTATCTGCGGAAATATGACAATATCCAGTTAATCAAAGGCGATGTTAGAAACTCAGGCGAAGTAGAAAAAGTAATTCATGGCGTAGATGTTATAATTCACACTGCCGCACAGACTGCTGTCACCACCTCGTTAGTTGATCCCAGGACTGATTTTACCACTAATACGGTGGGAACATTTAATGTCCTAGAGGCCGCTCGTAAGGTTAAACCATCTCCAGTCACAATTTTTTGTTCCACAAACAAAGTGTACGGAGACAATGTGAATTCTATCAAAGTAAATGAGGAAAAGCTAAGATACGTTTTCAGGGATGGTTTCCAACAAGGGATCCCAGAGACTTTTCCCATAGATTCATGTGAACACACTCCTTATGGTTGTTCCAAGCTGGCTGCGGATCTCTACACCCAGGACTATGCTCGATTTTATGGCTTGAAAACCGGAGTATTCAGGATGAGCTGTATTTACGGAACCAGGCAATTTGGGGTTGAGGATCAAGGCTGGGTTGCCCACTTTGTGATTTCTACAATCCTGGGAAAACCTTTGACTATTTATGGTGATGGCAAACAGGTAAGAGATGTGTTGTATGTCTCGGATTTAGTAGATGCCTTTGACAAATTTCTCAACGCTGATTTGAATCATGGGGTTTTTAATATAGGTGGAGGCTGTGACAATACGTTGTCATTACTCGAGCTCTTAAATATCCTGGAAGAGTTGACGGGAAAAAGAAGCAAAATTACCTTTTCTGATTGGAGACCTTTTGACCAGAAAGTTTATGTCTCGGATATCTCTAAGGGTTGGGAAAAATTAGGATGGAGACCCAAGACTAGTCCTAGAGAGGGCATTGGGGAATTAATAGACTGGGTTGAGGAAAATAGGAATATCTTTTTCTGAAATCAATGCAAAAAAGAACCTAAAAATAGATGGGAAGATTTCATTGCTAAACCAAAAAAAGAGTTTGTGGACCAACAAAAAAGTCGTGGTGACTGGAGGAGCAGGGTTTCTGGGCTCCTACCTCATTGAAAAATTACAACAAAGAGGCTGTAAACGTATCTTTGTTCCCAGAGGTGAAGAATACGATTTGAGAGAAAAGGAAGCCATTGTCCACATGTACCGGATCACGCAACCTGACATAGTGATCCATCTGGCGGCAGTATTGGGAGGGATTGGTGCCAATCAGACCAATCCGGGAAGGTTCTTCTATGATAATACCATTATGGGGATCCAATTGATCGAGCAGGCCCGGATTTTTGGGGTAAAGAAGTTTATATGCATGGGGACGATTTGTGCCTATCCAAAGTACACGCCAGTGCCGTTTAAAGAAGGGAACTTGTGGAATGGTTATCCTGAGGAAACAAACGCACCCTATGGACTGGCAAAAAAGATGCTGTTGGTACAATTACAAGCCTATCGGCAGCAATACGGCTTTAACGGGATTTTTCTCTTGCTGGTAAATCTCTATGGACCTCGGGACAATTTTGATCCTGAATCTTCCCATGTCATTCCTGCCCTCACAAAAAAATGCTTTGATGCTATAGAGAATCAAGAGGATAAAATAGTAGTCTGGGGTGATGGAACTCCCACCAGGGAATTTTTGTACGTTGAAGATGCAGCCGAGGCGATTCTCCTAGCTTCCGAAAGGTACAATAAAAGTGAGCCTGTGAATATCGGTGCTGGATTTGAAGTCTCCATCGAGGATTTGGCAGAATTGATAGCTAAATTAACCGGGTTTCAGGGCAAAATCATTTGGGACAAAACAAAGCCTAATGGACAACCAAGACGACGCCTGGATACAACTAAAGCCGAAGAAGAATTCGGATTTAAGGCAAAAACCAGTTTCGAAGAAGGACTAAAGAAAACCATAGAGTGGTACAGGCAGGTGAAAACACGTGAAGGTTCTGGCAGTTTGCCCCTAAATTTGAAACAACCAAAAAGGTTGAGTGTGTAAATGCAAGATTCAAGACAGGCAAATCAGAAAGTGGAGGAAACTCAGGCTTTAGCTAATAATGAGAGGTTAGGCCGGGCTGAAGCATTACCCACCATCATCATTGAGCCAACTCGTGGTTGGCTATCCCTGAAGCTAAGGGACGTATGGCAATATCGGGAACTTCTCTACTTTCTCACCTGGCGTGATGTAAAAGTCCGATATAAGCAGACAGTAATCGGATTCCTATGGGCCATTATTCAACCTTTCTTAAAAATGGTGGTCTTCAGCGTCATCTTTGGAAACTTGGTTAAGATGAACTCAGAAGGGTTTCCCTATCCTATTTTTTTGTACGCAGGTCTTCTTCCCTGGCAGTTTTTTGCTAGTTCTGTTAGCCGAAGTGGTGAAAGTGTTGTTGGAAGTGCAAGTCTCATTACAAAGGTCTATTTCCCAAGACTTATTATACCCATCGCATCTGTTGGAGCTTGTCTTGTAGATTTTGCCATATCATTTATAATATTGATTATCATGATGTTTTACTACAATATTATTCCCACGCTCTCGAGTCTCATGGTAATTCCATTAGTCCTGGCTACGATATTTACTGCTTTAGGAATGGGTATGCTTATAAGTGCTCTGAATGTTGCCTATCGGGATTTCCGTTACATTCTCCCATTTTTTGTCCAGATCTGGATGTTCTTAACACCTGTCATTTACCCGGTCGGAATCATCCCCGAAAACTGGCGTTGGCTCATTCTGCTGAACCCAATGGCCGGGATTGTGGATGCTTATCGATCGGCAATTTTAGGCAAACCACTTGAATGGGGGAACCTCGGGATTTCGATAGTAATAGCGGCGGTTATATTCTTCTGCGGATTAATGTATTTCCGGAAAACAGAAAAATCTTTTGCCGACATTGTTTAGGAGTAAGATATGTCTGACCTGGCTATAAAAGTGGAAGGTCTGAGCAAGCGCTACCGTATCGGCCAGTACGTTGGAAGCGGTAGGTATCAGTATAAAACTCTGCGAGATGTTTTGACTGATTTTGTGTACGCTCCTTTCCGCCGGCTACGAGTAAAAGGTAAGCAGCAGGCAGCAGACAGTAGTCCAACATCTACAGGCCGTGAGCCAACACCTAACCCCCAACACCTATCACCTAGCTTCATTTGGGCACTGAGAAATGTTTCCTTCCAGGTAAAACAGGGTGAGGTCGTTGGTATTATCGGGGGAAATGGTGCAGGTAAAACTACACTTCTGAAAGTGCTTTCCCGAATAACAGAACCCACCGAAGGCCGGGTAGAGATAAAGGGTCGTTTGATAAGCCTCCTGGAAATCGGCACCGGCTTCCACCCCGAACTCACTGGCCGGGAGAATATATACTTAAGCGGTGCAATCTTGGGAATGACCAAGAAAGAGATCGATCGGAAGTTTGACGAAATAGTGGCTTTCGCCGAACTAGAGAAATTCACTGATACTCCGGTCAAACGCTATTCTAGTGGCATGTGGGTCCGACTGGGCTTCGCCGTGGCTGCGCATCTTGAGCCAGAGATACTGCTCGTGGACGAGGTGCTGGCGGTAGGCGATATTGGCTTCCAGAAGAGGTGTCTTGGGAAGATGGGCGATGTAGCCAAGGAAGGGCGAACGGTGTTGTTTGTGAGTCATAACATGGGCCCAATAGAGAGTCTTTGCCAGCAATCAATTTTGCTAGAGTCAGGCTCTATAGCTTGTATGGGAAATACGAAAAATGTTATGAATGAATACTTAAAACAAAGTAGTCGTGAAATGGAGGTGCCGATAGGTGCCAGAAAAGATAGGCGAGGGATAGGGAAGCTCAAGTTTACAAATATTATTGTAAACGATCAAAAGATCAGGGATCAGTTGTTGCAGATAGACCTTTTTATTCATAACGCAACTAGGGATAGATTTAATAATGTACTATTATCCATAGTCATTAACGACTACTTAGGCAGACAAATCAGTAACCTTGTAAATTACATTGTTAATAAACCTATCTTTATAAGTATCGACGGCAGTACAGTAAGGGTTAATATAAAAAATTTAAACCTTGTTCCAGGAACTTATTATATTAGTATTTTTATGTCCTCAGATAAACAGAATTCCGAAATTTTCGATTGGGTAATTAATGCTGCAAAATTTGAAGTACCTGACTATGATTACTACCAAAAAGGGCGCTCCCCTTACATTAAAGGCGAAACAATTTATATGGACTATGATTACGAGAATTTATAAGCAAATTAAAAAAGTGATGCCTGTAAAATTTAAAAGCATGTTGGTCAAAGTATTTAAAGCTGCCTATGAGGGCCTGCGAACAGAATTAGATGAATTTGCAAACGTAGCCTATTCCCAAGAAGGCGAAGACAGGATTTTATACTCTATATTCGGAGATAAGAAAAGTGGGTTTTATATTGATGTTGGAGCCTATCACCCAAAACGTTTCTCTAACACATATATCTTTTATTTAAGAGGATGGAGGGGAATTAATATAGATGCAAATCCACAGTCTATGCCATTATTTGAGAAAACGAGACCAAGAGATATCAATGTAACTATGGGGGTAGGAGAAAGGGCGGGTAAAGTTCCTTTCTTTGTTTTCAATGAACCTGCATTTGATACGTTTGATGAGAAAATTGCTAAAAATGTAGCGTATAACAAATATTCCGAAATTTTAAAGACGCAAATCATTCAAGTCATGCCACTATTTGAAGTTTTAGATAAACATATACCTAAAGAAGTAAATGAAATTGACTTCATGTCTGTAGATGTAGAAGGAAAAGATCTTGAGGTTTTGAAATCTAATGATTGGCTAAGGTATAAGCCTTCATGGATTTTGGTAGAGTGCTACGGTGAATTTACCCAAAAAGAGGGGTTCTCATTAGAGGAAGTTATCAATAATGAATTTACTCAATATTTAAGATCCAAAGGTTATGAAGTGTTCGCAAAAACCCTTAAGACTCTTTTCTTTAAGTTTAAGAGATATCAAATTGAAATAAAATTGAAGGTTTTTTGCTACGATCTGCCTATGGAGTATCAATCAGTACAAGGGGAGTTACCCCTTCCTTCAGAGACATTTTATTCAATCTATGATTTTTTCAGAAATAGCATAGGAACGACAGATCCAAGTAACGCTGACTATTTCTTTGTTCCATTGAACTTGATTCAATTTCAGTTTAGGAATGAAGACCCGAAAAAAGTTTTAAAAGAATTAAAGTACTTTACGGGTAAAAAGAATCACATTATAGTCGCTACTGGGGATTTTTCTCAGAGGAGCAAAAAAAATCACTTTAGCCATGCATACAAAAAAACGTATGATTGGCTAGAACCCTTTATGTTATTGGCATTAGAATCTACCAGCGACTTAATGCCTGACCAAGACATAGGAATCATTCCCTTCAACACCCTGGTCAATATTCCCTACTTCAATACCAACAAAAGAACATACTTATACTCCTTTCTAGGCGAGTTAAACCCCAAGTTTCTACCCAAAAACCATGTACGACATCAATTAAATTATCTGGAAAAGAAACCCGATGTGCTAATAGCCTCAAAATTAGACAACAACCTTAGGGAGGTACTCAAGAAGAGATGCGGATATGAAGTCAAAGACGATTACGAGCTAGTGGCGAGGAACAGCATATTCGCTCTGGCCCCTGCTGACTGCGGCAAGTGGACATATAAATTTTTCCATGCAATCCAATGGGGATCCATTCCTGTGCTTTTCAGTGATGACTACATAAAGCCATTTAGTGACAGTATCCCCTACGATTCATTCTCGCTGACATTACCCGAGAAAGACATTCTCGATGTTGATAGAATCTTAAGAAATATTCCACTAGAAGAGATTAAGCGATATCAGGCAAATCTGAAGGCAAATCAAGCAAGATTTACTAAAAGGTCTTTTCTTGAAGAGCTTGTTCGAGCACTAGAAAAACTATCGAATGCGAAGGCTTGCCAATGAAGATGTAAGACTGATGAATGTCAGAGATTTACCGCCAGTCATGCTTCAGACTACCGCCGATAGATACTATAAATATGCAGTGCGGCTATATCGTGCGGTAAGAATCCGAGGGGGGATATCAACGGGCTGTATTGTGGCGTCTTCGCTCGTTGTGAACGCGGGATTCACAAATGATATATAGAGAATTGCCATTTTTGGGAGATGGAGCTGAAAGAGCTCCCGAGATTTTTTTTGCAAAGGTGGACATACAGCCCGGGACAATTGTATTTGTTGGAAATATTCATATTCCTAGTATACACCCGGATTTTTGTGTTGAGCTTTATGAAGGTCCCGTCAAACAAGATACAAGGACGTATGTACCTGCAGAGAAATACGATAACGTTATTAGTATCTCTACAATAGAGCATGTCGGAATGAGATGTATTTGATCCGCGAGGTCCAAAGGAAGCGATAAAGAGTATCGTTAATTGGGTGAAACCGGGAGTTTTTCCATGTCACGGTTCCATGAACTTAAGGGACAACCGCTAACCCAATGGCCTAACCCGTTACGGAACTTGTGGCATAGATACCAAAAGGAGCGAAAATGAGAATTCTGATTGTCTCCCCTATTGGTGAAACAGGACATATAAGAAAGATTCCTGCCGTTCTTGGGCAGAATGGTCAAATTGAGCTGACAATCGTGGCGCCGGAAAAGGTCGCACTAGATAGGATTTATAGCCTCTCCGGATGGCTGTGCATGGAGCACGAAGAGACAGTTGTGCAGAGGTTACCGGTCAGACACGAGCTGAAGTTTGATGTGAATGGAGATCAAAGAAGGTAGAGCATGTCTATTTACACAGATACTGTCCCATGTGTAGTGTTCGCTTTCAATCGTCCGGACAAACTGCAAAGCGTTTTTTCGGCTTTGAAAACGCAGGACATTGAGCGCCTGATTGTCTTCCTGGATGGCCCGCGTGACGACGCGGATGTTAATCTAGTCGAAGAATGCATAACCATTGCCAGAAATGTCGATTGGGTTGACAAAAAACTCCACTTTGGAGAGCAGAATCGCGGACTACCTGGTTTAAGTGACAACATACGCACGGTCCTGAATGTATATAAATCAGCGGTGTTCGTAGAAGATGATTGTTTGCCTATGCCCGGCTTTTATTCATTTATGCGGCAGGCGTTGTTTCATTACCAAGCAGAAAAAAAGGTGTTTTCAATTGGAGGATATCAACCAATACGACAGAAGTATTTCAGGAACTACCCGTATTCCCTTGTGAGTACTGCGAGATTTCTCTGTTGGGGATGGGCTACCTGGCAAGATCGCTGGCAGTTGGTTGCCCCACACTTGTCGAGGTACTGGGAACTATTTGACGGCTTGAAAAATGTACCTGATGTTGCAGGTGATGATTTAGCAGTAATGGCGAGAGCCTGTAGTCAAAGCAAATTAGAAACATGGGATGTTCAAGTTGCTATTTCGACGTTATGGCTCAAGAAAGTGCATTTGTTGCCAACTAGAGGGTTGATACGTAATATCGGTCTGGAGAGTGGTGTCCACGGCAGAGGAGATCCATCTCATGTCCATAATGTAAACCTCTATAATGAAGATTTATCTGAAAGTATAGTTTGGTTGGACGAGGTTGAACCAGATAGTTATTATGTTAAGCAACTGAAACAATCTATAAATCCTCCCAATCGATTCCGAAGGTATCGTAAGATTTTTCGGAAACTATGGAATAAATGTGGCGTATGAGCGACGACCTAAAAGTAATTGTCGAGGGTGTGATCTATCAGATGCATTCATATGGGGGGATTTCACGGCTTTTTTCCGAAATTCTCCCTCGTTTGTGTGATATGGACGAGTCGCTTATTATCACGCTATTGACATCAGGTCCGTGCAGACAGACTGTCCCGGTTCATCGGCATATTTACCACCGTTCAATCCCCTCCATTGACCGATTTCTCCGCCCTCGTCGCTTGTGGAGGCCGATTGTACCACAAGCTAAGGAATTTGTGCACCGATTGTGGATGGGAAGTGGAAAAGGGAAAATCTGGCATTCGACATATTATACAATGCCTCCACTGTGGGATTGGCTGTCGTGGGATGGTCCCTTGGTTGTGACGGTGCCGGATATGATTCACGAAAAATTCCCAAAGTATTTTAAGAATTCAAAAGAGTTTCTTAAGAGGGAAAGAAAATGTATCGAGCTAGCAGATAAGATAATTGCAGTATCGGAGAGCACAAAACGTGATATCTTGGAATATTTCAAGATATCTGAGGACAAAGTCTCTGTCATTCATCTGGCGGCAAGCAATCTTTTCAAAGAGGTCTCTCAAAACCAGAAGAATAAACTGAGAAAGAAGTTTGGATTAAATAAACCTTTCATATTTTACGTTGGCGACAGAGGGAAATATAAGAACTTTCTGATGTTGTTGAAAGCATATTCCTCATGGAAAAGGAAAAGAGATTTTGACTTGATTTGTGTCGGAGGAGACAGTGACTGGTCAAAAGGTGAAATTGAGATAATTACCCATGCTGGTTTGGATAATTCGGTGAAACTATTTGTCAATGTCAAGGATAAAGAACTTAGTGCATTCTATTCATGCGCATATGCTTTTGTCTATTCCTCTCTTTACGAGGGATTCGGTCTTCCCCCTCTCGAGGCAATGGCTTGTGGGACTCCAGTTATAGTCTCAAATACGTCTTCTATTCCGGAGGTAGTTGGAGACGCTGGATTATATTTTGAACCCTCTTCAAAAGAAGAATTATTGGGTTCTTTAGGTAAAATTACAGATGATACGATGTTACGCGGAAAGTTAATAAGGAAGGGATTGGACAGGAGTAAAAAGTTCAGCTGGGAAGAGACAGCCGCCGGAATATATAAAATATATAAAGAAATATCATGAAGAAACGAGTGTTAATTGCAGGTGTAACTGGTTTTGTGGGAAACCATCTGTCAGGTCTGCTTGTAAGTAAGAAAGCAAAGTATGAGGCATGTGGGATTATTAGGGAAAGAAGCTCTCTCGAAAAAATTGGCCATAATGCCAATTCGTTGAGGCTAATAATTGCGATTTAGTTAATTTCGGTTATGTCTTCAATATTATCGGAAATAAAGCCCGACTTATATCTCTCACTTGGCTAAAGAGAGCTCAGTTGAACTAAGTTGGGGATGATCCTTTTCTTCGGTAAATAACAACACCGTGACTACTTTAAATATTCTGGAAGTATTGAGAGCTATGGATGAGGATCGACTTTTGTTCAAAACTTGCCGAGTTTGGTAACAGGCACTTATCTTGGTATTAGCATTAAAATATTTGAGATAAATCTCTGGTCGAACGATGGCTGATAAAAAAATAGATATCATTGTACCAACGCACAATAGTTCGGAGTATATTGCAAAATTATTAGAATCCATTAAACAACAAAGTTATAGACAATATGATTGTTTTGTAATTGATGATAATTCAAAAGATGATACAGTAAAAACTATTAGAGAAAGATTTCCTTGGGTGAAATTAATACAGCGACACAAAAATAATGGGCCTTCCAAGAATAGAAACATCGCAATTGAATTCGGTAATTGTCCTTATATTGTTATTTTAGATGATGATGCATTCTTGCTAGATAAAGATTGGCTGGTGAAAGGAATAAAAATAATGGAGGGTGATAAGAACTTAGGGCAAGTTGCCTCAATGATTGTTAATGGATATAATAAAGATGTTTTACTTGACTGTGGAATTCAAGGTGAAGGCCCTTTTTTTGGAGGGATCTTTCATAGAAAAAATAAGAATGATGTCTTTGATAAGCATAAGGTCTCAAGACGAGTATTGGGAGCATGTACTGCAGGCACAATTCTACGAAGGGATGTGTTTGAAAGAATCGGTGGATTCGATCCAAAATATTATTATTTATGTGAAGATTTAGACTTAAGTCTTAGAATTCATTTGTCGGGCTACGATGTTATGTATAATCCGTCTTTAGTAACCTATCATTATGAAAGTCAAACGATGGGCAAAAGAGCAAAACTAAAAAATTATCTATTTAATAGAAATTGCCTATTAGTTTTAGTAGAAAACTACCCTATAAAACGTCTTGCAAAAAAAATATTTATTTTCGTTCTTGAGACTTTCGTATTCCCAATTTTTTCTACTCTACACGTTAGGGGGGGGAAATCAACCTTGTTTGAAATAATAGAGAATGAGCTCAAAGTATTTCTATTTCTCATATTTAATATCCCAAATATCATCATAAAACGTTGGGGGGTTAGTAAATATAGAAAAAGACCAAGAGAATATCTGATAGAAATAAATCGCCACTTGTGTAAAGAAATTTCTCTACGTCTTCCAGTAAAGAGCCTTATTTATTTGATCACAAACAGATGTAATGCAAAGTGTAAGATGTGTTTCTTGTATAAAGATCTTAATAGAAACGTTCCACTTCTTACGCTTGATCAAGTTAGACGAATATTTCAATCACTGAGAGAATTGAATAATATTGTTTTGAGCGGAGGTGAACCCTTTTTGAGAAATGACATCGATCAAATATGTTACACGTTGATTAAGAATAATAGCAATCCTTCAATTACAATACCAACGAATGGCAGTCTTCCCGAAATTATCTATGAAAAAACAAAAAAGATTCTCAGTTACGGATGTAAAAAACTAATAATAAGTCTTTCTTTGGATGGTATGAGGAAATATCACGACAAAAATAGAGGAATACCTGAGCTGTTTAACAAAGTACAGCAATGCTATGAAAAACTAATGAGTCTTAAGATGATATACGGAGAAAAGTTGGAAATACAGATAAATACCTGTATTACAAAAGAAAACCTTTATCAAATAGACTCTTTATTTGATCATATTGTTACCAATATGCCTAAAGCTAGATGGATATTCGAGCCTGTCAGAGGATCATTTAACAAAGATACAACCTCGGCTCTGTCAAAGGATGATTGGGAAATGTTATACCAAAAGACAGATAAACTTGATAATAAACGGCTATCATCTCTTAATACATTAAAAAACCTTTACAAATATTCTATTACTACATTGAACAGAAAAAAACAAGTAATACCTTGTTACGGAGGTGAAGAATTTATCTTAATGGATTATTCTGGCAATCTTTCTCCTTGCGAAATTCTTCCGCCTGTACTAAATATTAAAGACATCAATTATGATATCAATCAACTACTTGCCAGCCCAAAATGGAAGGATGTTTTAAATAGAATAAAAGAAGGCAAATGCTATTGTACCCACTTCTGTTGGTTAGTTTATGGTCTAGCAAGGTATGGCAAATTCGTGTCTTGACAATGGGGCCAACCTTAACCTGCCCCGCGTTGTGAACCAGCAAGGAGACGGCCATGAATTTGGCCATCGGCTGGTGGAGTGATTTGGAGAATTTACCTGATGTTTCCATCGGTATTAAAAACGGTTATTCTAAAAGTTATTGAATGCACTTGGATTTGAGGTGCATAGAAGAAGTTCGAGAAGTTCTCTAACAGGAGTGTTGTGGCAGGCAAAAAGTGTAGGGCTATTGCCTAATACAGTGATTGATGTCGGGGCTGGGTATGGAGAGTTTACTTCAAAATGTCAAACCGTGTTTCCAGATGCCAAGTATATACTTATAGAGCCACTAGAAGAATTTAAACCTTTTCTCAACGTAGTCATTGAAACCATATCAAACGGGGAATACATTCCAGCCGCTGCTGCTGCTAAAAGAGGAAGGATTACTATTAACGCTCATCCCGACTTGGTAGGCTCCTCGATATATCTTGAGTCTGAGGATCCTAATGTCAATGGCGTTCCTAGAATTGTCCCCGCTATAACTCTCAATAGCTTGATAAACGGGAGAAGGATAGAGCCTCCTTATTTAATGAAGATAGATGTGCAGGGTGCAGAATTGGATGTCCTTTTAGGGGGAAAAAATTCTTCGGAACACCGAATACATTCTTCTCGAAGTATCCTTCTTCGAATTTTTTAGGGATGGCCCACTATTACAATGTCATGACATTTATGAAGTCAAAGGATCTTGTCGCTTATGATATTCTTGGATTACAGTATAGAGCTTTGGATAATGCATTATCGCAAGTTGACATAGCTTTTGTCAAAGAAACAGGATTATTCCGAAAATACCACTACTGCGCAACTCGAAGACAGCGTGAGGGACAAAATAGAAGATTCGAATTGCTAATGAGAGAACTGTCAAAGAGATACAAATTAAAATGAGCAACGAATGTCCAAAGATTTCTATTGTTACTCCTTCATACAACCAGGTACAGTTCTTGGAGGAGGCCATTCGTTCAGTGCTCGATCAGCGCTACCCTAATTTGGAGTACATCGTCATTGATGGTGGCTCCACCGACGGCAGCCTGGATATTATTCGTAAGTATGGAGATCGGTTGGCTTATTGGGCGAGCGAGCCAGATCAGGGGCAGGCAGACGCGATCAACAAAGGTTTTGCTCGGGCCAATGGCGAAATCATGGGCTGGCTAAATTCGGACGATAAGTACTGTCCCTGGGCATTTCAGGTAGTCGGTGAAATCTTTTCGTCGCTGCCCGAAGTACGGTGGCTGACAACGAGTGCCCAGATTGTCTGGAACGCTCAAGGGATTCCCATTGAAACTCGTTTTGTGGATGGTTATAGCAAGAGCACGTTCCTACGTGGAAGAAACATCGGGGACAATCCGTGCTATAGGCACAGTATCGGGCAAGAATCTACTTTCTGGCGACAGTCTCTGTGGAAGCAGACCGGGGGATATCTGGCTAAAGATCTCCAATACGGCTTAGACTTTGAGCTTTGGGCCAGGTTCTGGCAGCATGCCAACCTGGTGTCGGTGCGGGTCCCTTTGTCGGGCTATCGGTTTCATGGCGATCAAAAGACAGGTCACAGCCGGAGAAAATGTTTGGAGGAACAGAGAAAGGTGCTTGAAAGTATTGAGAAAGGATGCTTCCATACCTTTGTCGTGGGACTACGCGAGAAGTTGGGGACAGTTTCACAGAGGATGAGAAATCTTTTGGGTGACAGGGCTCAAGTGGTCGTGTATAATAGAGACAGAGGAACCTGGGAGCTCGTGGAAACACACATTGTTTGAAAGTAACAAGAGACTATAATGGCTGATCAGACGTTGCAAAGAGGCTCGGGGAGGGTTTGGGAATACTTGTGGCAATGTAAGAAAGATGCGGACTTCCTCGATGAGACAACTTTTGTGGGTCTGTGTGAAGAGATGAAATTTCGCTGTTTCCGCGGGACATTGGAGCGAGTAGCGGGCAGAGAGGTGCTGGAATGTGGGTGTGGACCGGCCACCATGTCGGTAAAGCTTACCCAACGAGGGTTCTTGGCGACCATGTTGGATGTCTCGTCCGCGGCTCTGTCGTTGGCGAGGAACAGTTTTGGCAGGCACGGATTAGATGGCGCATTTGTCCAGGGAGATGTATGTCATCTTCCCTTCCCCGACGATTGTTTTGATCTGGTGATGGACTTTGGACTGCTTGAGCACTTCAGCGATCCCCAAGATCCCATCAAAGAGATGATCCGAGTTTTACGGCCGAGTGGCGTGTTGTTGAGTGATATCATACCGAAAAAATTATCGGCTCATACGCCTATTACGATTATTAATCGCGCCGTCTTATTCGCCAATTCTTTAACTAAAGGACATTTCAGGGAATCTCTCCAGTTTCTTCTGAAATGGTCGCCACCCTTCTACACCAATAACGTAACGGCCGATGAGTATATCACTCTAATGCGGCGGTGCGGTTTGAGGGAGGTAACATTGCGGGCTTGTCATCCTTTCCCCGACCTGGTGTTGCCATCCGCTCTCAAGCGTAGTTATCTCAGCTTACTGAAGCACTATAGTGCAATCTGGATCTGGCTTAGCGTGGTGGAATCGCGGATCATTAGGGCGTTGGCCCGGGGATGGTGGGTCAGCGGAATAAAGTCAGAAGAGTCTAGTGACCTGGCTGTGGCGAAAGGGAAGCGAGATGCGAATCGGCTTTGACGCTCGTGCTGCCGGCTTGTTGACAGGAATCGGGCGCTATACCGATAACTTGTTGGCCCATTTGCTGCGGGTGGCTCCTGATAATGATTACTATTTTTTCTCGGATAAGGGATTCGCTGTCAATTATTTGAAGGATTTGCCCCATCAGGGAGTCGTATGGACGACCCATCACGGCCGCCAGTGGGAGCAACTTTTTGTGCCGTACAAGATATGGCGACACAAGCTAGAGCTTTATCATTGTTTGCTGAATGACGGGTTACCCCTCTGGACAACTTGTAGGTTTGTGGTCACCATTCACGATTTGGTGCAATTTCATTTTCCTGAGCAATACCATATTTTACCTGGTCAAGTGATGGAAAACTATCCACGTCGAGTGGCTGGGGCGGCCAAAAGAGCAAGTTTGATTATCACCCCTTCAGAATCGTCGAAAAAGGACATTATCGAGTTCTTAGGGTGTTCCAGTGATAAAATTAGAGTAATTCCTGAAGGCTTGGATGAAAGATTTAGACCGCTGGATAGAAATATAAGCTTGGCAATAGTACGTCGCAAATTTCCGGGTATTACAAAAAAATTCATTCTGTATGTGGGCGACTTATCCTATCGAAAGAATATTGGTCGACTGTTGCAAGCTTTCGCCCAAGTGAGGGCGAATCTGTCCACCAGCGTTCAACTTGTCTTGGTCCACAACAGAAATGCATTGGTGGACCTCAGGCACCGAGTAAAGGAATTGGGATTGGATAGTAGCGTGGTCTTTATCGAGAACGTTTCGGACAACGACTTGATTGGCCTATATAATGCAGCCCAGACCTTTATCTACCCTTCGCTATACGAAGGTTTTGGCCTGCCACCACTGGAGGCAATGGCCTGTGGTACGCCAGTTATTACATCAAAGGTATCGTCACTGCCAGAGGTGACCGGGGATGCAGCCCTTCTTGTAGATCCTTACAATGTCGATGAGATTGCCCAGGCACTGTGTAGGATTCTGAATGATGAACAACTTAAATTAGTCTTGCGAGACAGAGGATTAGAGCAGGCTCAGAAGTTTAGCTGGAAGAAGGCTGCGCGCCAAACACTGGACGTCTATAGAGAGGTTTACAGTAGTTGAGAGGAGAGGTTGTGCGAAGTGAGAAACTCGAGGTTTGGCAGAGATTCTGGAAAAATGCAGCGAGATTACAACACGATTTTATCGATGCTTTCTATCTAATGGACAGGATCAAATTGGCGCATCTTGTGTCTTTCGTACCTGCGAAAACCAGCAAAACTCTCGAGGTTGGAGCAGCATCTGGCCGCCTCTCAAGATTTCTGGCTGCTCTCGGTTACAAGGTGTGGTGCTTGGACTATTCTGAAGAGGCTTTGACCTATGCCATTGGGTGTTTTCAGAAAGATAAAGTACACGGAACGTTTGTTGAAGGGAAAGCGGAGGAGTTACCGTTTGCTGATGAGACATTTGACCTAGTCTTTTCCACAGGATTACTTGAACACTTTGAAAATCCTGAGCCTTTAGTGAGGCAAATGGTGCGCGTCCTTAAAGGTGGAGGGTTATTCTATTCGGATATTGTTCCCAGGAAATTTTCCTTACTGAGATCCTTGGATTTTGTTCGTCCTCTCTTGGGTCGTGAGTGGGACCCTCTTTTTGAGATGAAGTTTAGCAAACAGGATATAATCAGATTCTTGAAAAATGCAGATTTGCAGCACATAAGAGTATTTCCGGCAGCAATTTTTCCTCCCCGCATTCCTGTTCTGCGAGGATTTCCCTTGATTCCTTTTTGTGAATCAATTACTGCTCAATTCTTAGCTCCGCTGCTGCGTCTTCTTGACGGGACTTTTTTTGCAGAATGGCTTGGCTTTTATTACTTTGCCTATGGATATAAGATGGAGAGTTTTGGATCATTTGAAAGGGAGAAATGCAATGAGAATCGGTATTGATGCTCGCTGGCTTCACGAGACACTATCTCACTCTGATGAAAAAGAAATGCTCGCCGGTATTGGTAATTATAGTTATCATCTAATTAAAAACCTCATCAATATTGACAGAAAGAACGAGTACATAGTTTTCATATATAAAGACAGGCCCCTCGACCACCTTCGTCCACTAACTGACGGCTACAAGAACGTAGAATTCAGGTTGTTGCCTTTGCCTTGGCGAGATTCTCTGGCTAAGAAAGTTAAGCTCTCCAGTTTCATGCTCAATTCTCAAGAGCAGTTTTGGACGATTCCCAAGGTGAGGAAAGAAGAATTAGACATCTTTCATTCACTCCACCAAGGAGTAAGGCCATATCCGGGAGCAGCTCTGGTAACGGTTGTGACAATTCATGACTTAATATATAGTGTTTTTCCAAAACAATCTTTCAACAGTGAGCTGACAAAATGGCGCTGGAATCATCATGTAAGGAAATTGGGCCAAGCCGATGTAATCATAGCTATTTCAGAGAATACCAGGTTGGATGTCATCAAATATGCTAAGATATACCCGAAGAAAATAAGAATCATCCATTACGGTTTGTCTAAAGAGTTCCGTCCTGTTAATAATGAGAAACTTGTGAATGAAACATTGAATAAGTATCACATTGAACCACCTTTTATCCTTTATGTCGGTGGTCTGCAGCCCAACAAGAACGTAGAAAGGATATTACAAGCCTATAAGTTTTTGCGACAGAAAATCCGGGCCAATATAGGTCTAGTTTTGGTGGGAGGATTCAAGTTTGTGCCGGAATACTTGTCAGAATTGAACGCTCTTCTTGACTCGCTATTCCTGCGTCGCTACGTCACACTCCCTGGTTGGATTCCCCACAGCGATCTAATCAAAGTTTATAGCGCAGCTTCCCTACTTGTTCACCCGGCACTTTATGAGGGTTTTGGTTTTACCCCTCTCGAGGCGATGGGCTGTGGATGCCCGGTCATAGTTTCGGAAATTGCCCCATTCCCAGAAGTCGTAGGGAATGCCGGGCTTTATGTTAATCCCTACCGCATTAATGAGATTACTTCCGCTATGCAAAGGTTAACTGCAGATGAGGAGCTACGAAAGAAACTGACAAAAGAGGGATTGCAAAGAGCTAGGCTATTCTCCTGGAAAAAAGCAGCAAAGCAGACTCTTTCTGTCTACCAACAGGTTTCAAGACGACAATGACGAACACAAACAAGGGAAAAATGTGGCATAACCTAACAAAGATTGCCCTAGTAGATTTCAGATTGAGAATTAGAAAATGGCATAGGTATTTCTATTGGACCGTAGGTGCTTTGTCCATAATGACTATGGGGACTATAGTAGCAAGAATGGTTGTTTATTCTCCTAGCCAGCTCATTATCATCTCTATAGGGATCCTTATCATTCTCATTTGCCTTATGAGAACGTGGAGCGGCTTATTACTCCTACTTTACTTTGCTCCATTTTATGGATTTGTAAGATGGACCTTAGAGATTAGTCCAGTGCAAGCCATGTGGAAAGAAGGCATGGTTGTCTTATTAACCCTTGGATGGGCAATTCATAAATTCGTTTTTAAGAGGGAAAAACTAGCATCAACTCCTTTGAATTTGCCCCTCTTTCTTTTTCTTTGGTTAGCAATTATCCAGCTTTTCCGAGCATCAAATATCCTTCAGGGACTCTTAGGCTTAAGGATGCTGGCAACATATATTCCTATCTACTTCATCGTCGCCAAT
>SDBU01003814.1_pt1 | contig 18958 bp, 19 predicted proteins | sample 2277071 | NCBI WGS metagenome assembly SDBU01 (sample SAMN10397929, study PRJNA504765) | marine sediment metagenome | isolation source: marine sediment core GS08_GC12, 126 cmbsf | place: Arctic Ocean: Gakkel Ridge, Loki's castle | collected 2008 | reverse complement strand
TAATTCGAGTGCGTCCGTTCAATATCACCGGTCCTGGACAGATAGGTGATGCCTGCTCTGACCTTACCCGGGGTATTGTCGACATTGAGAAAGGGCGCAAAGACAAACTCAAGGTGGGTAACCTAGAAGGTGTCCGCGATTTCACCGATGGACGGGATGCGGTGACAGCCCTGTGGCTGCTGGCTGAGGAGGGTGTCCCCGGAGAAGCCTATAACCTTTGTTCCGGCAGAGGCTATAGCATAAAGAAAGTCCTTGATATGGCAATCTCGCTGTCATCCCATAGTATTAAGGTTTGTTCCGGCCCAGAAAAGGTTCGCCACTTAGATGACCCGGTTTATGTCGGAGACAATTCCAAGCTGAGGAAGCTGGACTGGGAGCCTCAAATCCCTCTGGAAAAGACTTTAGAAGATATGCTGGAGCATTGGAGACACCAGATATGACAGAGCAAGCGGCAAATCCTCTTCTCTCTATAGTTACTACCTCATATTCTATGGAGAGACTTAAGGACATTGAGGACTTACTGGATAGCATTAAGGCTCAAACCTACTCCCGCATTGAGCTTATCTTTATCACTGAGCGCTCCACAGAGCTATTCCAGCGGGTAAAAGCCCTTGCCGAAAAGAAGGGAATTGCCAACTCTCAGATTTTGCTAAACACTGGTAAGCCAGGAGCGAATGTGGCACGAAATTTAGGTATCTCACACGCCGAGGGAGAAATCGTAGCTATAGTGGATGATGATGTCGTGCTCTTCTCCGATTGGGCAGAGCAAATGGTAAAGACCTACCACGACAGCTCTGTCGCTGGCGTCACCGGTCCCGTCTTCCCTATGTGGGAGGATGAGTCGATGAGCTGGTTTCCCGATGAGTTTTCCTGGATGTGGGGAGGCACCCTCTGGTGTGATTGGCATAAAGGGAATGAAACAAGGAAAATAAGAAATGTCGGTGGCATGAATTGCTCCTTCACTAAAGAAGCTCTTGATAAAGCTGGTGGTTACCTTACCTCCCTTGGTGGTTGGCAGGGAGAAGATGAAAAATCTGCCTGGTTTAGACGCAGTGGTGAGGAGGTGGAATTGTCGCTGCGGGTGAGGGAGAAAACAGGTAAAGAGATAGTTTTTAACCCGGGGGTCAGGGTCTATCACAAAGTCCATCGGTTCCGGTTTAGCTGGGGCTGGATTGCCCGCAAAGCATACGCCTTTGGATACTGCAAGCATATGATAACTAGCCTTTATCCCCGATGGGAGGGCAAGCCAACCCTGGGGCAGGAATACAACCTCTTGCGGCGCATATTTACCACACTGATTCCAGGCATAGCCAGAACACTCTTTACCCATCCGATTATTGCCTGGCGTCAGCTTTTGCTCACCATTATTGGTGTTTTCTTCACCGGCTTGGGCTACATTGTGTATATCTTTAAACCCTTTAAACCATATCAGGTTTAAGTAGGAGGTTATCCGAAAATGTTTAACTCGTTTCTTGGCTCACCAGCCATCGTAAGGGCGCTCCTGGGGAGCAAAAAGGCTGAGCTTATAGCTAGTCCGCTGCAAAGGCAACTTCTTAAGAAATTCGGCTTCCTCATCATCCGCACTCTCGGCTGGCCCATTTCTGTCAACAGTCGGCTTCAGGCTAGAATTCTCTGCCGATTTCTAGCTGGTCAAAAAGGGGGAATGCTTGACGCCGGGGGGTCATACGGGGCTTCCTCATTCCATTTCGCCAGATTAGGCTGGAATGTCATGGTGGTAGACTTTGACCAAGATAACCTTCGAGTTGGCAGAGCCATAAAAGAACATCTGGGGATGAATACTATTTCCTTTCATTACAGAGACCTGATTCAAACTGGCTTTAAGGATGGGGAGTTTGATGCTGTGTTGCTTTGCCATGTTCTCGAACATATCAAAGAAGATGTTATGACGCTAAAGGAGTTGCACAGAATCTTGAGGCCAGGGGGTATTCTGGCTATTGTAGTGCCCTATTCACCGCAAGATATAGAGTATGACCGTGCGAAGTTTTATATTGACATAAATGAAGAACAGGCCAAAGCATCTGGGGCATGGGTAGAAGAGGGGCACTGGCGAGAGGGTTACTCGTTTGAGAGGCTCCAGTCACTTTTACAGAGAACAGGCTTTACCGTTGAGGATACCGACCGTATTGCCTATTCAACACTACTCCCGTACTCAACCTATGCTTTCCCGATTACCTTCCTGCTTTCCAGGTTTCCTCTCCAAATCAAAAACCAACTCCGCTGCATAGCCGTTAAGGCTCGTCGCCAACCATGAAGCTACCCTTCTCCTGAATACAGGCCCGTGTATCTCTTAGCTACGTCCGGCCAGGAGAGTTCAGCAGCAAATCGGTGGAAGTTAGCTTTCACGGTTAGCTTTTCTTCTTCAGCAAAATTCAGGAAGGATGTAATGGCTTGACGCAGTGAATCAGGCTCCTCGGGGGTAAAGGTCAAGCCTAAATTATAGCCTCTAACATATTCCCCGAGCTGCCCGGCATCGCTGGCAATCACCGGCAGTTGGAACTGGCAGGCTTCGTTAAGTATACTTGCCGAGGCAACAAGCTCCTTCACATAAGACAAAAGGATTGCATCTGAAGCATAGAAATAATAAGGTTTGTCCGCTTCAGGGATAAACTGTTTTACCACTATGGTGTTCTCCGTCCAATTATATTTTTCCCCCAATAGTCCTGGATTCCTGGCGTTGTCACCGGCGGCTGGTTTTCCGGCGAAGACAAGGTAAAAATCTTTGGGCATACCTTGAACCGCCTCGAAGATGACGCTAAAGTTCTTACCAATGTGATTGGTGCCAAAAGATAGAAGTATCTTTGCCCCTTCGGGGAGATGGAGATGCCGCCGCGCCTGCTTTTGCGATATAACTTCTGGCTCTGGTGGCTTTACTCCCAGAGGGATGACATGGATTTTGTCATAAAAAATACCGCCCAAATGGGCTTTATAGGATTCCTTGACCTCATTGGTGTGGCAAATAAAAGAGAATTTATTTCTCTTCAGACTCCTTCTATAAACCAACCCTTGCAGGAGTGCCACTATTTTGCTGTTAATCAGTCTGACTAGCACCAAGTGCGTGCAGTAGCGATAGTCCCGCCTCCTCAACCCCTCCCGGAATCTCTTAAGCCCCTCCCTGAGCTCCCACGCCGGAGAAGGGAAATAGATATTGATTATCAGGTTATAATTCCTGGTAAAGAGGGCACGGCCAAAAGCAAAAAGAAACGCCGGCTGTCCATCAAAGAAGTGAATAGCATCATATCGTTGCCTCCGGCTCTCCCTGAATGCCAGGAGCGTACTCAGCAGAATCTCAAGAGTATCTACCAAAAATCGCGTCAACAGGAAAAACCTGAGCCTGGGTATAAAACGAAGCAAACCAGATAAATACCTGGACTGAGAAACAACCGAGACATGCCTCTCTATCTTACTATCGTCTACCCAGTTACCCATAACGCCATCAAAGGTTACCATAGTAATATCTACCCCCGCCTCAACTAGGGCATCGGTTACTCTTTTCGACTCTATAGGAGGATGACCTTCGTGCTGCCCAAAAGGCTCAACGAACAATATTCTCATTAAGTGCCCCCGATAAAAGATTCTTGAACCGCTCTACTCGTCATTGCGAGCGAAGCGCGGCAATCTCTGGGATTGCTTCGGGGCTAACGCCCTCGCAATGACAAATAAACAGCTCCAATAACTTTTTCAATCTACTTTCTGCCCCACTATCCAGATACAGGGCCTTGCCCGTGGGGAAAAGGGTGAGACGGCTATTGACACCGAATATGCGATTGTAATTAGCAACCTCTTTTTCCAATTTGACCTTTCATATCTTAATACAGGGTGGAATGCAAAATTGAGCATCTTTGCCTCTATTACTCTGAGCCCCGAGTAGTTCAGAATGCTTTTCATCTCCTCCAGGGTAAACTCTCGTAAGTGCCCCTCATAGTTATCGGAGTTATAGAATAGTTCCATCGGCGGCAGGATTGGCTTTCCGAGCAGGAGCTTTATCCTGTTGACCAGAAAGGCAGCATTCGGCGTATCTATAATCAGATAGCCGTTACCTTTTAGAACTCGCTTAATCTCGCCAATTACCTTCTTGTGGCCGAAGGGAAGATGCTCAAAGACAGCCCCCATATAAACAAAATCAAAGCTTTCATCAGGAAAGGGAAGACTATCATAGAATAGATTGCATTTCTTAAAAATAATGCTGTTCCGGGAAAAGATTCCCTTCAGTAATATTCCATAATTTTCCCCCTCGCATGGGGGGTCTGTCTTATCAACGGCACTAACCTTCAAGCCGATTCTTCTGAACATCAGGCTCATCATACCAATGTTACAGCCGATATCCAGGATTCTTGCTTTATTACTCACAGAGCTATTTACCGCGTTTACGAACTTCAGGGTGGTCAGGTATCGCTGTTTTTCACCTAAGCCATATCTATAAGTTGAGTTATAGTGAGCTATGCCGTCCTCTTGGAGTCTGAGCTCAGCTATCTCATCTAATGTCTGGCGGAATAACTGTGATAACTCCGCAGATTGCATTCTTTACGCCTCAGTTACCTTTTCTACTGCCTTAATACAAGGCTATGTATCTGTTGACTACCTCCGTCCAGGAGAGGTCAGCGGCAAACCTGTGGAAGTTGGTCTTCATAGCCAGTCTTTCTTCATCACTAAGGTTTAGGAAAGAGTCAATGGACTGACGTAGTGAATCAGGGTCTTCAGGGATGAAAGCTAAGCCCAAATTGTAGCCTCTAACATATTCCCCGAGCTGTCCAGCATCGCTGGCAATCACCGGCAACGAGAACCGGCAGGCCTCGTTAAGCACACTTGCCGATGCAATGTAGGTCTTAACATGAGACATAATAATCGTGTCGGAAGCGTAGAAGTAATAAGCCACCTCTTCCCCGGGCACAAATTTATCTACGACGATAGTATTTTCTGCCCACCCTCTATTTTGAGCTAGTAATGTTGGATTCCTGGATTGACTACCCTCGAACACTCTCCCCGCGAAAAGGAGATAGACCACCTTGGGCATACCTTGAACTGCCTGAAAAATGACCTCCAGATTCTTTCCAAGATGATTACTCCCGAAAAACAGAAATATTTTTGCCTCCTCAGGGAGGCCGAGGTATTGCCGTGCTTGCTTTTGTGACATGACTTCTGGCTCCGGTGGTATCCTGCCCAGGGGAATGACATGGATTTTGTCATAGATAATACCGCCTAAGTAGGCTTTATAGGCTTCTTTTAGCTCCGTGGTATGACAAATAAAAGAGAAGCGATTCCTTCTCATACCCCTATTATAGATGAACCTATGCAGGAGAGTTATCCCCTTGTTGTTAATTAGCCAGGCTAGCGCCAGGTGGGCACAGGAACGATAGCTCCTCCTTCTCAGCGACTGTGTAAATTCTTGCCGGTAGTTCTTAATTTCCCACCCTATGGGAATTGAGTAACTGTTGACCACAAAATTACAGTTCCTGGTAAACATGGTAGCCGCCAGCGGTAGGAGAAACAGCGGGTCGGCGTCTAAAAAATGAACGGCATTATAGCTTTTCTTCCGGCTTTCTCTAGCTGCTAAGAGCAGGGTGAAAAGCGTTTCCAGGAAGCCGGCCACGAACCGTGCCAGCAGGAAATGCCAGAGCTTTGGTATAAGACGGAGCAGACCGGCAAAAGGTCCAGACTGAGAAACTACAGAAACATGTCGCTCAACCCGGCTGCTTTTTATCCAATCACCACGGACACCATCAAAGGTGACCAGGGTAACCTGCACACCAACCTCAGTCAAAATATCGGTTATCCTTTTTGATTCTACCGGGGGATGCCCCTCATGCTGACCGAACGGCTCGACAAACAGTATCCTCACTAGATTACTATCCAACCCACTCATCCTCACTTACGCTCGTAATAGTAGATGTGATAATCGCCACTGGTATAGACCATATTATGTTCCATACCATAGAGGAGCTCGCTTGTCGCCGACAGTTGCTCTTCGGTGCGGTGGGCGAGAAAAAAGTTCCTGGTACGGGGGGACTCAACCGCAGCCTGGAGGTGCACGCCGGGCACCGCAGGTATTGCCCACCCCGATATGTCACCCCCTATTATCTCCGGTGCATCCAGAACGTTGGCTCGGGAAATAGCCAAAGGGTCTGCCCAAGCCCCTTCCCAAACGGTGTCCGATAGAGGTATCTTCTGGCAGATAAAGCGGGCGCCGGCAAACTCCTCGGTGGGCACATAAACGGTATATTCCGTGGCGTAGCGCTCAGCAAAGCTCAACACCAATAGCACTACCAGGAAGGCAGTGACGAGAATCCTGGACAAATGGCGGCTCTCCCTCACCAGGAACCAGACAATAAAAGGAATTGCCAGAATATAAAATCGGGGTAAGCTGGCACCACCGTAGGGGATAATTATGAAAGTCAAAGGAAGGGCACACAATAAGGGAAAGATTCTTGCCAACTTTCCGCTTGCCCAGAATTTCTTCCTGGCAGCAATGATTAGCATCCACAGCAATAGGATAATGTAGAACAATAAGGCAAGACGAAAAGCAAACTCTAGGTATGTTGAGCGACCAATCAAAGCTGTCAATGATCTGAGGGGTTCCTGAAATGCTCCAATAAAGGCGGTGACCGCGTCAGCGAAGACCCAGTCCGCAGTATACATAATATAAGCGATGAACATAACCATGAAAAGTACGGGTAAGCTATAGCCCTTGATACTCGGGCTATAACCAAGATGTCTACCGGTTAAAGACATGAGGCTAAAGAAAATGATGAGTAAAGCCACTACGAATGGGGTTAGAATATGAGTCACCACCATACTGATAAAGAGAAGTATGATTAGTGCCCGGCGGCGCATGTCAAGATGCCCGGCAGAGAAACATAAAGTCAGTAGAGGAAGCATTATGAGAATAGCCAGGTGCTGTGGAATTGGGTCAAAAGAGGAGAGCTCCCAAAAGGCACCGATGAGCAGCACTGAAAAAAGCAAGGCTTGCTTTTTTCCCTTGAACAAGTGCGTCGCAAAATACCCTATGAAGACCATTCTTAAGAGGTGGAAGGATATGGCTATAAGCTTGGCTAGAGCTAAATAGCCCACGCCGGTAGCCTTATCTACAAAGCTGGAGAGATAGATAAATCCTGGCCAATCATTGTACCAATAATAGTCAGCAAGTCTCCCCTGGTCTATAAAGGTAACCCCAACCAAATGGTCAAGGGTATCCATACCCCGTGGGGTTACCTCCATCATTTCCGGTCCAATGAAGATAAATAGCGTCCAGAATAGAAGCAGTAAAAAGTGATACCACCTGGTCTCAGGGGAGAAGTACCAGACAATAGTCGCCACGATAAGCATGCCAACACCCACCCAGTAGGTTGCCGGCAGCATATCGAGGATGGGGAGGTTCACCATTTCAACACGGTCAATGCTGGTGGTTAGAACGGCATAGCACCACAGGGAAGAGGCAATTATCAAAAAAGTTAGAAAGGAGAGTCTGAACGGTTGCTCTCGCTCAGCGGGATAGCTGTTCATCGGGTCTCCTTGAAGGCTGTTGCCTCATTAACCAGATATTTCACGCAGGTCATGTCCCCGCTTATATCAGGGAAGAAGTAAACAAATGGGCTAACTACCACAAAGAGGAAATAGCCTAGCAAGCTTAAAAGTTTGTTCGAAGATTGGGTTAGGATACCCCCTATTGCTGTTGGCAAATAGGCTCCTCTAATCTTGTACCCACGCTTTCGAAATTCAGCGGGGTGCCAAGAAGAAAGATGCCCTGGTAGAAAGACGTCCTTTTGTTGCCTTGGGCCTAGTCTTTCCTTCACTGGTGTCTCCACAATTACTTGATGGCGTGCTATTTTCTCTAAATCTATAAGTAGCTTAAGCCCTTCCTCCTTCTCTAAATGCTCGATTGTTTCTATGCACAGCACTATATCAAAGCTCTTTTCCTTGAAAGGCAGATTCCTTGCATCGCAAAGAATATATTCATCATGCGTTTTCCTTGTTCTGGCTTGCTCAAGAAAAGGGAGGTAAATGTCAGCATTTACTCTCAGTCGAAGGTTAGGTTTGTTTCTGATGGCCCTCATAGTGCCTCCCCAACCACCTCCGACATCAAGGACATCTCCCCCTCTTTTGTCTAAGCTCCTTCGAATGGTGTTCATCCCGGTGCATGGGAAATAGGAGCCAATCACAGGAACGAGTGCCCGCACAAATCTCCATAGTCTATCTACTGAACCTGCCATATAGCAAATGACCTCATTCTTACCGCTCCAGAGAAGGCTTCATCCCTTCTACTGCCATCCAGACGGAGATTTATTTAGTAATACCTCCAATATGCCTTTCCGGTGAGTGAACATATTTCAATGGTCGCTTCACCTTGCGTGAGAACTGACTAAATGAGACGCCAATGTCATCTGAGAGGAGTAGACCACCTTGTCTTATAAACGGCCATGCCGTTTCATATTCAAACATCATGTGTTTCTCGGTATGCAAGCTGTCATGGATAAAAATATCAATATTACCTAAATCTTGGAGAAGGCTAGGCAACTTTTCGGAGGCATCTCCCGATATTAAATGCCATCTACGATGAAGGGTCTGAGGTACCGCCCAGCCAACTTGTTTCCCAGAGGGGAGAAAGTAACTAGTGCCATCGGGAAGTCTTTCTCCAATGGGTGGGAGGTCTATCGAATAAAGCTGCCCTAAATCGTTATCCTCTAGGGCTTGGAGGATAGTAGCCGATGAATAGCCATCGGCTACACCAGTTTCGAAAACAGTTTCCGGCTTTGAGACTCTTACCAGCAGGTATTCTACGAGATACAGGGGGTCTCGACAGTATTCTACGAGCCAAGTATGAGACTTAAGCTGGTTTAAGGCTGCATTTATTTCCTCTGTTTCAGCACTTGTTAAGAGGTTAACCATCTGAGATGGGTTAACTTCGGCTTGTGTGAATTGCCATTGTGCCAGTATCCGCTTGATAAGCCCAAGTGGCCCACTCCCCCGACGTGGAAGACGACGCTCCTTTACCATTTGCAAGACATGTTCCACCAAAGCACTTGAAAACTTTGCTACAAACACAGCACGTCTCATTTTGCCTGCTTCCTCCCTTCCACTGCCATCCAGGCGGAGAATTTGTGCGGATATAGATTAGCCAGCCAGGAAAGTGCCCGCTGGCTTCTAAGAAAGGCAATCTCACAGCACGGGGTGGGCTGAAATTTGAGCTGAGAGAATTGAGCAAAAAGCTGTTTTATCTGCCTCATAGTAAAAGCCCTCGTTCCCGGGCTCTCCATATGCTCACTGATTACCCGGGATAACGAAGTGAAAATCCTACCTCTCAGCAGGGCATGCTTAAACCACATCCACAGCCAAATTGGTGAGTTACGATAATATACCATCGCCTTGAGATACCCGCCCGGCTTGAGCACTCGGTAAATCTCAGCCACCACTTTTGAGGGGTGGGGGGCATGGTGTATTACCCCCCAGCAATAGACCAGGTCAAAATAATCAGACTCAAAGGGCAGCTCAAGACCATCCACCGGTTTAACCTCAGCCGTCAGCCCGTAGAGTTCCAGGCGCTTTCTGGTCAGCTCTACTGAGTGCTGACTGAGGTCAACAGCATGCACTTCGGCTCCGGCACGGGCGAACTGGAGGAGGTCAGTGCCACTGCCACAGCCAACCTCCAGAATTTTCTTACCCCGCCAGCGGGTGAATTGGGCAAAGGCATGGATAAAAGCCTGGCTCCGGTAACGCCTTTCCTCCATTTCTTCAAAGAACTCGAGGCTTCCCTCAGGAAAGCTTAGCTCAGTTGAATCACAGGGCTGCTCATCCCAGTAGGCTTGCACCAATTCTTTATCTGCTTTCACCCTGTTCTCCTTATGTTTGTTTTTGATGGTATCTTCAATCCCTTATGCGGTTTCAGCAAAGATATAGTCTCCTTTTACCCAGGTCTTTGCCCCTATTGCTTTAAGGTAAGCCAATACTTCAGGGAACTCAGGCTCTCCATTTGCCAGAGTATGAGTAGCCTCAATTACCAGCCTGACATTTGGCTTACCCAAAATATTCCTGGCTCCTTTAAGAACTTCAAGTTCGCTACCTTCAGCGTCAATCTTGATAAAATCTACCCTTTGAAGCCCTAATTCGGAGACTAAATTGTCCAGGGTATCTACCTCAACCTCAATATAGTTATCTCCCACTCTTTGTGTGATAGAGTGGCTCGCTGAATGAGGGCTGAGGTAAAGTTTAGCCTTTCCCTTTTCGTCTCCGATTGCCTCTGTTACAAGGGTAACATTTTTTATACCGTTAACCTCTATGTTTTTGAGCAGCAAATCTCTATTTCCGGGTTCTGGCTCCACCGCAACAACAGAGCCCGTTTCTCCTACCGCTTTAGCTCCTTCCAGAGTGAAGACTCCGACATAAGCCCCGACATCTATGAAAATATCTCCCTTTTGGGGCTTAAAGAGCCAATTATGCATGCCATCAAACACACAAGTCCAATTTTCTCTGAATACTAGCCAGCGTTGGCTAGCTATTACGCTTATAATACCTCTGCCCTCTTTTACTTCATTCACTATTTTTATCCTTTTACCCCAGTAAAGAAAGCCAAATAAGCCTAATAAGAAAGCAGCAACATTGCTCTTACTCATTAGCCAAAGCATGCCTCCTGTCATTAAGCCCCTTAAATTCCGAGGGAGGATTCCCCTAGTGATTATAAGAGTAGGGTTTTTCATTAACTAGTCTCCGCTATGCATCCCTTGAGCTTTCTAGGCGAGCAACAGGCGAGGCGAAGAGGTGCTGGTGGCTAATCCACCGAACCTCATATCCCGCATCTTTCAGAATAGAAAGGCATTTCCCACTGATTTCTTCTGAATGAACCTCTACTATGAGTTTGAGATTTGGGCTTCGGCTCATGGTCTTCTCCAATCCCCTCAGTACCTCAACCTCAGCACCTTGCACATCTATCTTTATCCAATCTACCGCTTTTATTCCCATCTCCTCAAGCATTTTATCCAGTGGTCGAGCTCTTATCTTTACTGATTCTGTGGGGTTTTCCGGTAAAAATACCAGGCTGTGGCTGGTTATATCATCAAAAAGGTGCAAATCAAGAGTCGCCTCCTTGTCCCAGGCAGCTATGTTCAGAGGAATCACATTGTGAGCCTGATTTAGCTTTAGATTAAAGACCAGTTCATTAAAATTGGATGGCTCAGCCTCTATGGCGATGACCTTGCCATGACTACCTGCCAGCCGTGAGGCGGGCATGGTATAGGTGCCAATATGAGTGCCCACATCCACCACCACCTCGCCCTCCTTCGGTTGAAATATATTCCCTACCGCTTGCTCATGTTTAAGACAGACAAGGGCTACATTATGAATCTGGCGCCGCAACCGGAAGACTCCGAAGTCGCTTATCACCACGCAATCAAAGAGGGGCGTATAGCCCAGCAAATCCAATCGCTTTATCCAGCCTCTCCGCTTACTGTTTGGTGAAGAATAATGAAGGAGAACAAATCTTAGCGGGGCAAGGATAAGATGAACAATAATGGTAACCAATAAAATGAGGCTGTCTCTTTTCCGCCACCCCCTTAATTTTATCATCCCCCTTAACCGGGAAAAGAAGTCCTTCACTCCCTGTGGTTCCAGAGGGTCATCAGAAAACAATCTAGTCAAGCTGTTGTCTGTAAGATTGTTTATCAACATACCCCCTTTAAGTACCGAGAGAAAACTTGTTTTCCTAGGGACACGGTTTACCCGTTTATAATGATAGTTTACTTTATGACTGATTGCTGAGTCCTATTGCCAAGTAGCTCAGCTTAGATTTGAACTCAGCCCGGTCATAAATTCTCCAGCAATCAATTAGAGCTGGCTTTTTCATCTTTTTGATAAAATCATCTGGCTTAAGTTTCTTGAATTCCGGCCAGGGCGTAACCAGAATGCAGAGAGTAGTATCTTGTAAGCACTCATCAATTGAATTAGCATATTTAACCCGGTCACCTAAAAGTTTTTTAGCATTTTCAATACCGGCGGGGTCATAGACACTTACCTTTGCCCCTCGCCCCAAGAGGGCTCTGGCTATATCTATAGAGGCTGATACCTCAATAACATCGGTATTTGGCTTATAGGTTAAGCCAAGGATGGCAATATTTGCCTGCTTTACTTCCCCAACCTGCTCCTCAACCAGGCGGACGATTCTATCGGTCTGGTCTTTGTTCACTTCATCGGTAGTTTGGGACAACTTAGCTTTACAGCCCAGCTTTTGGGCAAAGGATAAAAAAGCCTGATTATCTCTGGGAAAGCAGGGACCACCATAGCTAACCGCACCCGCCAGATATTTCGTGCCTATCCTTCTATCTGACCCCACAGCTCTGGTTACCAGGTCTACATCACCGCCTGGGATGCGCTCGCATATTTCCGCCAGTGTGTTGGCAAAGCTAATCTTCATGGTAATATAGGCGTTAAGTGAAATTTTAGCCAGTTCAGCGTTACAGAGTGACATTGGGGCAATATAGGGTTGGTTATCACAGGTGGTACGATAGATTTCCGCCAGGATTTCTCCGGAGCGGGGGTCTGATTCACCGATAAGCACCACATCAGGGTTCATAAAGTCACGAATGACACTGCCTAAGGCGATGAACTCGGGATTATAGCACAGCCCAAAGTCAACACCACACCTTTTACCGGAGACCTCTTCAAGTAATGGCTTAATCACACTTTCAGTAACTCCAGGCAGGATAGTGCTGGTTATTACTATCACATGAAAGGCATCCTTATCTTTCAGCACGGCGGCTATGCTTTGCACAGCCGCTTCAACATACTTGGTAGAAAAACTGCCGTCATCTTGGCTAGGCGTAGGGACGACAATGAAGCTGACCTCGGAGTTTTCTATGGCATATTTATAGTCGTCTGTAGCTGAAAGGTACCCCCGACATTTGGCTATTAATTCCGCTAAACCTGGCTCATAGATAGGAGACCTTCCCTCGTTGACAGCAACAATAGTCGCCGGGCTCACATCAACCCCGATAACCTGGTAACCTTTAGAAGCAAAACAGGCCGCGGTGCAAAGCCCCAGCTTGCCTATGCCGACAACTGAGATTCTTTTTATGGACATCCTTTTCTCCCTCTTAGCGTTCTAACGGGATTGTTTATCAACCCCACCTGTCATTCTGACCCTGAACGAAGTGAAGGGGAAGAATCTAGACCCTTCGCTATCGCTCAGGGTGACAAAATCGTAGAACATCAACACAAAATAAACAATCTCTTCCAACAGAAGTCTATTTATGTTAACTTCGACCCTCTCCTCTATCTTTTTCAATCATCATTTTTATCCAGTGGTAGGTTTTTTCCAGACCTTCCTCCAGGCTTATTCGAGGTTCCCATCCCAGCACTTTCTTTACCAGAGTTAAATCGGCATTTCGCCCTCTAACTCCCTCAGGTGCTGAAAGGTCATAGGTCTTGGTTATCTTCTTGCCCGAGATTTTAGTTATTATATCAGATAGCCCATCTACCGAAATCGGTCTGTCGGAGCCGATGTTTAAGGGCTTATCGTAGTCAGATTCCATAAGGGCTACTGTTCCCCTGACGCAATCATCGATGTAGCAATATGACCGGACGGCTTTGCCATCACCCCATATCGGTATCGTACCTGGGTTCGAAGCCTCAACCACCTTGCGACATAAAGCTGCCGGGGCTTTCTCCCGGCCACCCTTATATGTTCCCTCAGGACCATATATATTGTGGTACCTAACAATTCTAGCATTAAGTTGGTAGTCTTTCTGATAAGCTTTTATCATTTCCTCAGTGAATAATTTCTCCCAGCCATAGGCTTCATTTGGGTCTGCCGGATAGGCATCCTCCTCCTTTAGACCTTCTACCTCAGGCTTTATCTGTTTATAGTTGGGATAAATGCAGGCGCTTGAGCTGAATAGAAATCTCTTTACTTTATTTTGCAATGAGGCCTCAAGCATATGAGTATTTATCAGCACATTGTCATGCATCACATCGGCAAAAACAGAGGTGATAAAGCCTATGCCGCCCATGTTAGCGGCGAAATTATAGACCTTATCAATCCCCTCAGTAGCTTTAAGGCAGTTTTCCAATATTCTCAGGTCTGTCTGAAGCTTTTCACTACAGTATTTCTCCTGAATATAATCATCGAACTTTACGTCTACCACCCTGACGAAATTCCCTTGTGAGTGTAAATACTTCGCCAGATGACTCCCGATAAACCCTCCACCACCAGTAACTAATATTCGTTCCATTTCGAGACCTCCTCTATTTCATTATTTGAACGCTTTAGCTCCCCCTCATCTTCTCCATCATTTCCAAAGCCTTTTTGGCATCGGTGATGAATTGCTCTACGGTTGCCCGAGTGAATTTGTGGTCTGCCATTCTGGAGAGGAACTGGGGTGGTATAGTAATAATGTGGGCGCCCGCTATTGCCGCTTGCTGGATGTCTATCACCCCTCTGATGCTGCCCACAATTATCTTGCTCTTATATTTCCAGCGCTCAAGCCAATCCACAGCCACCCTAATAACTTCAGGAGCATTACCGCCTTCATCAGCCACTCTGCCAGCAAAAATGCTTATATAAGTGGCCCCTGCCTTCGCTGCTAATATTACTTGACCTAAAGACAGGGCTACAGTAGCGTTTACCTTTATGCCCTCACCATCAAGCTGCTTTATGACACCATAACAGGGAACGCCATACTGGGTTATCTGGGGAATCTTAATGACAATATTTGGTGCCCAGGAGGCAAATGTCTGAGCCTGGATTATCATCTCATCGAGATCATTGGTGGTAACCTCCACGCTCAGTGGACGGGGATTTACTAAAGCAGCGATTTCCTTGGCCCCAGCGTCAGCATCATAAACGCAGTCCTTAAACATGATACTGGGATTGGTAGTCACACCGTCTATTACCCCCATCTCAAGCCATTTGTTAATCTCGGTGGTGCTTGCTGAATCAATAAAAATTTCCATTTTTAGCCTCCTTGTTTCAGAATAACTTCAACTGCCTCCTTTAGGTTTAGGGCAATAGCGTCTGGTCTGGCATCCTCTTCGTCCATCAGGTGGCAAAGCTCGCACTTCATCCTGACCAAAAGTATAGTTCTCACCCCAGCACCCTTCCCTGCCTTAACATCCGTCAGACCGTCACCTATCATCCAGGATTGGGACAAATCTATATTCATCTCCTTTGCCGCCTGAAGAAGCAGTCCCGGTTCAGGCTTCCGGCACCCGCAATTTGCCTTGAGCCCTTCAACCTTTGCCTCTGGGTGATGGAAGCAGTAGTATTCACTATCAAGGTAAGCCTCATCTTTAGCCAGTTCCTCTTTCATCTTCCGCCTGATTTTGTCAAAGCTATCCTCAGACATGTGCCGCTTGGCAATCCCCGGCTGATTTGAGACGAGGATCACTTTATAGCCCATCTCATGTAACCTTTTGGTAGCTTCACCAACACCGGGAAGAAGCCTAAACTGCTCCGCCGTGAACGGGGAATCTACTACCCCTTGTTCCGGGTAGTAGATAAGCTCATTTATCACCCCATCCCTATCCAGAAATACTGCCTTCATACCACCTAGCTCTCCTCTATCTTTTGTCTTAAACAGCTACAAATTAGATGCTCCAGAGCCAGGTGGAAAGACTCCACCTGAGGAGTAGAATTTATCGGGACGACAACACAAGCATCAGCTATTTCCTTCATCGGTCCACCATCAAAGCCGGAAAGCCCGATTGTCCTGCCTCCCATATCCTTGGCATATCTCATTGCTTTAAGGAGATTCTGCGACCATAATCCTGCCTTGTCTCTCCCTGCACCACCATGAACACTAATACAGATAAGGATATCCCCCTCCTGGAACTTGGCTTTTAGTTGCTCATGGAAAAGGTTGTCAAAACCCTCATCGTTTATAAGTGCGCTCATGAGGGGGATATTATCGTTAAGGCAATAGGCTTTGAACCTCTTTTTACCCTGTACAATTGTTGTCTTGGATAGGTCGCAGGCAAAATGGGTAGCAGTTGACGCCGAGCCACCATTACCACAGGTAAAGATCTGACTGCCGTTTTTCCAAGCATCAAAAAGAAGCTTGATAGCTTTGTCTATATCGACTACTGAGATTGCTTCAGCTACCTTCCTTACTTGGGAGAGGTAATCTTGGATAAAGTCTTTGTTCTCCACTTGTGACTCCCATTTAGGTGTTGACCAGTATCTTGGTGCCATCAAAATCAAAGTGAAACCGTTCCCACCTGAGCCCCATCTTTTGCATAGCCTCTGCTAGCTTAGGCTTGCCGTTACTATTGCAGTAAAACATAAAAAATCCTCCACCGCCAGCCCCTATTAACTTTCCACCTGCCGCACCGTTCTTCCTGGCCACCTCATAGCATTCATCAATAAAGGGGTCAGACATCTTCTGGGAACGCTTTTTCTTTATCTCCCAGTGAACATGAAGGATTTCTCCAAGCTTGTCTACGTGCCCCCTTTCCAGATACCTCCTCGTTTCTAAACCTAGCTCCTTAATTTGGTGGAGGTTCTGAATCATTTCTTGGTCGTCCTGTTTAGACTTTTCGTCCTGCTCGGAAAGTATCTCAGCGGCACTTCTCTCCTTGCCGGTAAAGAAGAGGAGGATATTGTCTTCTAGTTGGTCTAACACCGCACGGGAAATTCGGAGGGGCTCCACCAGAACATCTCCATTTTTGTCAAAAGTGAGGCAGGTGAGACCGCCAAAGGCAGCCATGAATTGATCCTGCTTGCCTATGGGCTCGCCAAGGATATCTATTTCGATATGACATGCCTCCTCAGCCAGTTGCTTTTGGGTTACGAAGTCCTTGTTGTAGGCATGAAGACCATTGAGAAGGGCTACCGTGAAGCTAGAGGACGTGCCCAGCCCACAGTTGGCAGGGACATCAGCTGTGGAGTGAAGTTCTATCCCCTTTTTGATGCCGAGAAGCTCTAGTGCTGTCCGGAAAATACGGTGTTCTATGTCAGCTACCTTGTCTCTAACCTCCTGCTGAGAATAGCTAAGGCGGATACTGTCATAAAATCTTTTGTTAGCCACGACGGTGCAATATTTATCTATTGCCCCGGCGATTAGAAACCCACCGTATTTGGAGTAGTAAGACTTAAGGTCTGTCGCTCCTCCACCGAGGGTTATCCGAGTCGGCGCCCTAGAGACTATCATTTCACTCCCTTTATATATTCTTCGAAATCCTCAAGCCCTTGAGGTGAGCCTATTTCATAAAAGCGTTCCTTAACCTCGAAGGCAAGCAGTTCGCCCATCTCTATCAAGCGAGGGAAAAGGTCGTCCAGGGAATAGAACTGGCTTTCCGGAATCATCTTAAGGGCTTCTTTGCTAAAGATATTCGCCCCATATTCAATGTAGACCATATCCTTGGTTCTTTCCTTCTTGCTGAATTTCTTTACCAGATTCCCTTCAATCACTGTGTTGCTTCTATCGTACCGGTCATAGTTTTTATAAACAGTCATAAGGGCAAGTTTATTTTGTGATTTGAAATAGTGCATAGCAGCGGAAAAATCCAGAAATAAATAGGAGTCACCATACATGGTAAAGAAGGTATCATTAAGTAACGCTTCAGCCTTCTTTAGCGCTCCAGCAGTACCCAGAAGCTTTTCCTCAAAACTATACTTGATATTCACTCCGTACCTGATTCCATCTCCGAAGTACTGTTCAATTTGGTCTCCCATATGACTGACACAAAGGACAATATTTTTTATCCCACCTTTTCTGAGGAGTTCGAGTTGATATTCCAGGAAGGTTTTTCCCCGGATCTTGAGCGTAGATTTGGGTTGATTTCTGGTTAAATCTCCCAGCCTGGTTGCCAATCCTCCGGCTAATATTGCTACTTGCATATCTATCACTCTTCGGTTATTCCAACTTCCTTGATCCCCCTCAAGTCAGCGATGTTCCGGCAAAATTACCCCCTTTGCGTAATCAACGGCGGCGACAATATCGGAGATGCTGAATGGCTTCTTCATAACGTTGAAAGGACCTTGCTCCAGAGCCCTCACCATTATCTCGCTATCTGGATAGCCGGTAATGATGGTCACCGGTACTTCAGGTCTGATGTTTTTTATTCGATGCAGAAGCTCGGCGCCGTCCATCTCAGGCATTTTCAGGTCAAGAAAGATCAGGCCAAAATTCAGTCGTTTCACATACTCTAGTCCGTCAGCACTGGTGTCGGCAGTTACTACTGCATGCCCCAGAGTCTCTAGCGCTTCTCTAAAAAGCAAGCCTATTATTGGGTCGTCATCGACAACTAGAATACGAAGCTTTACTCTTCCCTTTTCTGGCTGTAACCACTTATCGATTGCCTCTTTATTGAATCTCCACTTATGACCCACCTTAACTGCCGGTATATTACCTTTTTTAAGCAGCCGATAGATGGTCCTCTTGTTAAGACGCAAGTGCTCAGCCAACTCTTCTACATTTATAAACCGTCCCATATCAACTAGCCCCACCATATTTGAAGCATTTATCTGCCTTTGGAGCATGCTAATGTAGCTTAGTTACACCCGGTATGACCTGTGCCACAAGGTTCTGCACCAGCCTGCTTAGTTTCTCAGTGAGTCCTGTTGTCATCTTATATTGATAATTGTCTTCTATAGTGTCTTAAAGACTACAACATTATACGCCTTTTGTCAAGAGGTTGTGCTGGCTGACCACATAGGTAACGCTGGACTACGAATCTTAGCAAGTTCCCTTTCAATATACTCTATGAGAGCGAGATAGCCAAGTGATTGGCGTGGACGATTGAAATTATATTCTATAAGCCATTCAGTTAGCCCGGGATTGAGCTCTTCAGGGTCTAAAGATAGATTAAAGTTGTAAAGGCATTCATACTCCAGAGTCTGGTTGAATCTCTCTATCTCAGAGTTATCCTTTGGGGTTTTGACTCTGGAGAAGTACCTTTGAATACCTAATTTGGTGGTAGCCCCTTCAAACTCTAAAGCAAACTCACTCCCATTATCCGT
>SDBU01003813.1_pt1 | contig 18958 bp, 15 predicted proteins | sample 2277071 | NCBI WGS metagenome assembly SDBU01 (sample SAMN10397929, study PRJNA504765) | marine sediment metagenome | isolation source: marine sediment core GS08_GC12, 126 cmbsf | place: Arctic Ocean: Gakkel Ridge, Loki's castle | collected 2008 | reverse complement strand
GAGAAAAATTTGAAAAGGCAGATATAATAGTTATACCAAAGACAAATAACTCTATGATGGATATTCTCAAGGAAGCGTCGGGAATTATTACAGAACAAGAAGGCGTAACTTCGCATGCGGCGATTGTCGGGCTGACGCTTGGTATACCCGTGCTTTGCGGGGCGGAGAGCTCTACACAGATATTAAAAAGCGGCACTACGGTAATGCTCGATACTACAAGAGGTATAGTATGTCCACGTTATAGTCTAGCAAAGTTTGACAAGGAAGTCAACAGGACCTTTCTCCTAGTTGGATATGCGAAGTAACCAATCCCTTGGTCTGTCACCTCCTCTCTAGTGCAGATTCAAGCCACCTTCTTCATATTTCTCCGAGCCTCTTGGATACCTTCAGTCTTCACCTTGCCAAGATGACCTGGCCCGGATAATTGTACCGCTTTTTGTGTTAGACTTACTTGCTGAGTCTCGGCGCAGCGGTAGTACCTCGCAGGGTCATCTTCCTGGTGACAGTTTCGCTCCGTCGGCCGGCTCGGCCCCGCCAGTAAGGCATCTGATCCATTGTGGACGGTAGCAACCGCACTTCGCCGCCAAGCCGCCGTCTGCTGTGTAACAGGGTATAATAGCGGAGAGGGGGTCAAATCGAGATGAAGAAGGGACTGAGTTGGCCCATATTCTGGGCATTGCTGGGAGTATTCCCTGTACTGGCAATCGCAGTTCTAGTCCCGATCGAAGAGATCCTGAGATTCGAAGTACCCGGCGGTTTCGCGGTCATACTCGTCCTTGGAGCAGCCTTCACCCTACTGGGCGGAGCGCTGTTGTTCTTCGCCCTTCGAGAGAAGGCCAGCAGGTTCCTGATGCTGGCAGGCGCTTCCGCCGCTGGAATCGTCATCAGCATCCTCCTGCACAACTTCCTTTATGGCCTGGGCATCGTTTGGTTTGGCGCGGACTTCTGGGACCGGATAGGCTTGGAAGATGAGATCGTCTTCTTCCTCATGGCCACTCTCGTATGCCCCATAGGCTTCCTAGTGGGGGCCGTGGGCAGCGTTATAGTGGCTATCAGACAGTCCCGCACGACGAAATAGAGTGGCTTCGGTCTGGAATCGAGGTCAGCCTCGAGCCATCCAGGACTCGAATCAGAGGCGTGCTAACCGCACTTCGCCGTCAATCCCCCGTCCACCACGATCTCCGTCGCCGTGACGTACTTCGCCTCGTCTGAGGCCAGGTACAGCGCCGCGTAGGCCACGTCCCAGGCGTCGCCCATCTTGCCGGTCGGACACACGGCGTTGCGCCGCGCGATGGTCTCCTGCACCTTCCCCTCGCCGTACTGGTCAGCCAATCGACCCTCCACCAAGGGGGTGTGCATCAACCCCGGTATCACGCAATTTGCCCGGATGCCCTGCTCAGCATATTGAAGCGCCACCGCGCGAGTGAACTGAACCAATCCGGCTTTGGCCGCCTGGTAGGCCACCATGTTGCGCTCCCCCACATGGCGAATCCCCGCTATCGACCCCACGTTCACGATGGCCCCTCCGCCCTGCCGTAGCATGGCCGGAATCACGTGCTTGCAGGTCAGGAAGGCGCTCTTCAGGTTGAGGTCCAGGTTGGCATCCCATGCCTCCTCGCTCATGTCCACCACCCCGCCGGGCGCAGACCCACCTACGTTATTGTGCAGGATATCCACGCGGCCGAAGGCGTCAACGCACGCCTCCACCATCGCGCGGACCTCATCCCCGGAAGTAGCATCCGCCTGATATGCCACGCACCGGCCGCCCTCGGACTCGATGATCGCTTTGGTCTCCTCGACAGCCTGTAGCTTTATGTCAACTGCGAATATCCTTGCTCCCTGGCGAGCGAAGAGCACCGCCGTCGCTTTGCCGTTGCCCCACCCTTCTCCCGCCGAGCCCGCGCCGACCACCAGCGCCACCTTGTCCCCCAGCCGCCCGCTCACCCTGCTTCCCCCCGGGCGACCCGCAGGATCGCCGCCAGGCTACGCTCCACATCATCCTCGTTGGTGGCCCAGGAAGAAACGCTGATGCGCATCGCCGTGCGCCCCTGCCAGACCGTGCCTCCAGCCCAGCAGGTGCCCTCCGCCTGCACCCCGGCGATCACCCGGCGCGTCGTCTCCTCGTCGCCGAACGAGACCAGCACCTGGTTCAGAACCACGTTGTTGAGGATCTCGTAGCCCGCCGCCCGCAGCCCCTCGGCGAAATGGGAGGCATACTGGCATGTTCTCTCCATCAGGTCGGCCACCCCGGATCGGCCCAGCGAGCGTAGCGCCGCCCAGATCTCGACGCCCCGTGCACGGCGCGACATCTCCGGCACGTACTGATTCGGCTCGCGCCCCTCGCCCCGGATCAGATAGGCGGCGCTCGCCGACATGGCGGCGCGAAGGTGCTCGGCGTTCCGACAGATGATCACCCCGCTGTCCTGCGGCACGTTAAGCCACTTGTGGGCATCGAAGGCCCAGGAATCCGCCTTCTCGAAGCCGCGCACCAGGTGCGCTCTCCCCGGAGCCGCAGCAGCCCAGAGCCCGAACGCGCCGTCGACATGCACCCAGGCCCCCGCCCGGCGAGCGGCGGCGCAGATCTCCTCCGCCGGATCGAAGGCGCCGGTGTTCACATTTCCCGCCTGGATGCACACCACGGTGGAGCTTGATAACTCGGGAAGCGCCTCTGCTCGCATCCTCCCCTGTCCATCCACCGGCACCCTCTCCACCCGATCGCGCCCGAATCCCACCAGGCTTAGGGCCTTCAGAACGCTGGCGTGGACCTCATCGCCCACCACCACGGCCACCGGCGGCGCTCCAAACAGCCCCTGTGCTTCCACATCCCACCTTTGTCTCTGCAGGAGCGCGTGGCGGGCCGCCGCCAGCCCCGAGAAATTCGCCATCGTGGCTCCGGTCACGAATCCGCCCCCCGCATCGGGCGGCAGCGAGAGGACATCCAGGAGCCAGCCCAGGGCGATCTCCTCCAAGGCGGCAGCCACTGGGGACAACGCCACGTGGCCGGCGTTCTGATCCCACGCTCCAGCCAGCATGTTCGCAGCCGTGGCCGCCGGGAGCGAGCCTCCCACCACGAAGCCGAAGTAACGGCCGCCGGCCGTGGCCACCGTGGCGGGGGAGCCGATCTCATCCAGCACGGACAGGACGGCCGTGGGATCGGTCGGTCCCTCCGGCATAGGCCCACCCAATTCCGCAAGGCGATCGACCGCCTCGGGCGGCGGCATGACGGCCCGCTCGTCCAGCCTCTCCAGGTAGGAGCCTGCACATTCCATGGTTGAGTTCAAGAGATCAGTCGCAGAAGCACCTCGCGATTCCGTAGGGAGGCTAGGCATCCACTTCTTCCACGGGCGCGGAGTGCTCCATCGGCGTGATGGCGCGGATGAAGCCGATAAACATCAGCACAGCGCCCAGCAATTCGCCCAGGTACAGCGCGCCAGGTAGCCCGAAGCGGCTGAACGTGCCACCGAAGGCGGGCAGCGTGGCCCCAACGGCGATGAGGATATTGCCAATGGTGCGGTGTAGCAGGATGCGCTTGCGCCAGAAGATCCAGGCCGAGTAAGCCGCACCGCCCACCAGAGCCACCGTGCCGTATAGGTTGAAGATAGGGGTCAGGGTGCGGACGCCGGGGGTGACGATGGCGTGCCCGCTCAATTCACTGCCGGTGTGCAGACTCGTGGTCATCAGGCTGGGATCGAGTTCTGCGCCAAATACGCGGATCGCGGCATAGACCGAACCCAGGGCCAGGAGCGCCATCACCACGTTGGCCCACTTGCGCTCGGCCAGCAGGTAGACCGTGCCTTGCCCCAGCCAGGCAGCAACCAGGATGGCCCCTACCAGATACCACAGGCGAAACACCAGGGAATTCCATCCGAAGGCTCCATAATACGCCTCACAGAAGCCGCCGATGCCGTAGAACACCATGCCGATGCCCCACAGAAGCAGATGGGGACCAAGGTGCACCAGATAGCGCCTGAATATGAGAAACGCGAAGATGAAACTGATGACACCCGAAATCAATGGTACCAAGGTATTGGTCGCAATCACGATAGTGCCTCCTCAAAGCTCGTGATGAATCAAATATCGGCTGAAATCGTCAACTTCCCGGAAACAAGCCTAGAGCCACAGCGAGGATGACGAACAGCAGGACGACAATGGCGAATACGATGAGCCCCAATACGATAGGCACGACCCTCTCGTAGACGGGCGGATATTGCCGCTGGGGGCTGTTCTCGTCTTCGCCGGGCATGTTCTGTTCCCTCTCCCTCTTTGATTCGATTATACCATTTCCGTCGATACTTGTTTTCCCAAACAGCGTTCACCCCGCGGTCAGGTCGCACAGCTTCAGAGCGGCGCAATTCCGTGGTATGATATGGTTGTCTCGCTGGCCGGCGAACTGCAAAGGAGTAGCTATGTCACAAAGAAAAGTCGTTCACGTCGTTGGTACTGGAACCATTGGCGAGCCCTTGATCGGACTGCTATGTCACTATCGCCAGGGTTTGGGCATTGATGAGATCACTTTCCATAAATACTCCGCGCTGAGCGGAGATCGATCGAAAGTGCTGGCTTTGCAGCATCGGGGAGCCAGGCTAACTGTCCATGAAAACAAGGTCAATGATTTCAAGACATTGAGTATGAAGCCAGACTTCAGCGCAGAAGAAGCCATTGGTCGTTCATCCGTGGTAATTGACTGTACTCCGAAAGGGATCGGGCATCAGAACAAGGAACGATACTATTCGAAGTTTGCCGATGACGTGAAAGGCTTCTTAGCTCAGGGCTAACCGCTTTGTTGCTATGACCACGAGGGATACCACCAATAGTGTGTTCTCGTTTGGTCGCGATCATGGCCATTACGGTCGCATCCCGAATCAGACCGTGGTGGTGGAGCAAACTCTGAACGTAAGGGGTGGCCATGAAATTACCGGATTTTGCTTCACTCCACAGGATGGCAACTCGATTCTAAGCAGCATTGCGGCGACGGAATGGTTCCTCTATCCCCGTTCGTATGAATATAGACTCGGCTGTCTGTCCGAACTATTCTTCTCTGATATCTGAGACCGGGCGCCCTCTCGTTCGCTGCTGGCCCACTTCATGAAGCTCCCTTTCAACACCGGCTCCTTGGGGTGATCACTCCCGGTATCGCTCCGCCGATAGACGTCTGCCATCCCAATACGAGAACACGAGTCAGAAGACCACCTTGTCTGCCCGATGGATGCCGGGCTCACAGGACCTGACCTGCGCCAAACAGGCGGCTGCCGCCAAAGCCCTATCCCTAAACAGGGGCATATCCGATTTGGTACCTAAAACCGGATGAGGATCCAAGCCTCGCGAGCCTCGGTCGTAACTGGGTCGCTATCTGCGCGGGTTGAGAGTCTGCGCGAGATAGTCAACAAGAAAGCAAGGCGTCCTTTCGCCAAGTGCCCCAGGGGCCCTGGCTGTCTCATGGTCTTCTTCAGTGAGCATCGCAAGAATTCTCCCTATCTGCTCCCTGCATCTCAAAGGCCCTCCACCGGATAGCCGGCCGCCTCCCAGGCATAGAGCCCGCCCAAGAGGGCTTCGACATCGGTGAAGCCACGCTCGTATAGCTTCAGCGCCGCCCGGGCGCTGGTCTCCTCGGCCTTTCAGGTTCAGTAGAAGACGATCTTCTTCTCCTTGGACAACTCGCCCTGGCGATCCTCGGTCTCGGGTAAGGGGATGGAAAGAGCACCCGCGATATGATTACGCTCGTAAAACTCAGGTTTCCGGGAGTCAACGACGGTCACATCCTCACCGACGTCCAGCCTCTCCTTCAGCTCCTGAGGGTTGATGCGTGGCACCTGGGAGATGGAGGTGGGGAGGATGAACCCTTCTTCAGTCGCTGGCAGGGCAGCGGTGGGCATCAGTGTCGCAGTGGGAAGCGCTTCGGTGGTGGTTGGTGGAATCGGGGTCGCTGTGGCCGGGGGTTGCGCTGTCGGGCTGGAAGGTACGGGAGTCGGCTCTTCCCTCGGTACCTCTGTCACTTGATCCGCCGTCGGCTCTGACGCAATAGTACCAACTGTCCTGTCCTGCACTCCGCAGGCAGGGGCCCCCAGAGCGAATAATACCGCAATCATCATAAGGGCCAAGTGATGCCGTCTCATTGCTTCAATCTTCCCATCTGACAATTGGGTTTTCCATAGACCGCTCCCTCACTCTTTGTTGATACTCTATACCCTACATGACTATTTTTGTCAAATATTCGCGCAGGATGAAGGCTCTGTTTTTGTCTTGTCTAGCGCGGCCGCTGCGTATCTTGTGCTATACTGCGAATTCTTGGCTGCGCTGTCCAGTTGGGCGCTATTGCGAGCGTCGTGCATCTCGGAAAAAGGTCAAGCCTGCTAAAGATGTCTGTGAGAAGGCCATCCTCGTCGGACTCCAGCCTCTCGAAAACGCTGCCGCAGGCTTCGGGCCAGAAAGGGAAAGCCCAGATCATGAGACAAGAAGACCTCGTCGGCAAGGCCCAGACAGTGCTGGGACTGATCGACCCTGACCTGCTAGGGATAACTCTGCCCCACGAACATCTACTTGCCAATCTGGCAGATGTGTACTTCGTTGAGCCGGACGAGGCTGGCGAAAAGAAAATAGCCCACGAGCCGGTGCGCATGAACAACCTCTACCGGATGAAAACTCATTGCGTGGGCAATGTGGATAACCAGCTGTTGATAGACGAAGAGCTGGCCATCAAAGAGGCTGAATTGTTTATGTCAGCCGGGGGTGACACCATCGTCGAACTGACCAGCATTGGCCTGGCTCGCGACCCGCTGGGACTGGCTCGCATCTCCCGAGCCACCGGCCTCAACATAGTCATGGGGTCCGGGTATTACGTCGCCCTCTCGCACCCTCCAGAGCTGGCCGCCATGACCGAGGAAGAGATCGCCGACGGGATTGTGCATGACATACTGGTAGGTGTTGATGATACCGGCATCCGCTCTGGCATCATCGGCGAGATCGGCTGCTCGACGCCCACGGCTGAGGACGAGGCGAAGATCCTTAGGGCTTGTGCGACCGCGCAGAGGAAGACAGGAGCAGCAATTAGTGTACACCCCGGTTTCAGCGATGATTCGTTGCTTGAGATCGTGAACGTTCTTGACGGAGCAGGGGCTGATCTAAGTCGCACCGTCATCAGCCACGTTGATGTCTTCAGCTACCGTCCGGATATCCTACGCAGACTAGCAAGCGCGGGTTGTTATCTCGAATACGACACTTTCGGCTATCCGGCAACCCCCCCAACCTTCCGAGGGAGTTATCTAGACCTGTCGAGCGATGCCCAGCGCATCAACGACATCATCCAGCTTATCGAGGAGGGGTACCTGAATCGGATCCTCATGTCCCAAGACCACTGCTTCAAACACCTGTTTGTTAGCTATGGCGGATACGGTTATGCCCACATCCTACGTGATCTCGTGCCGGTGATGCTAAGCAAGGGCATGTCCGAGGAGCAGATCGACACAATAATGGTGGAGAACCCGAAACGACTCCTGACGTTCGTCCCGGCGAGACAGTAGGAGCAGGCAACGTGGCGCTGCGCGGTTCTCACATGAGCGTTTACAGAGGGGATGGTGAGCCGTACTGGACTCGAACCAGTGACACCCTGCTATAGTTGACACTAGTGAAGGACTATGTCCCCTGCTCCTGTAAAACAAGACCACAGCAGCCCTACCTCGATGCTATCGGAAGGCACTGACCTGGCGCAGACCCCTAGACAAAGCCACCAACCTGTGATAGACTGACACCAAGTTAAATGCTAGCTGAGGGGGCGAACAAGTGAGGGATACCTACGAGAAACCAGTCTTGGTCAAGCACGAACCGCTAACGGATGTCACTGCTTCGTATACTGACGACCCCTTCTAGAAGTCTCCTGTCCAGTCTGACAAGAGGCCATCCCGCAAACGGATATGGGCTGCTCCTGACCTCGTTAACTACTGTCGGGAGCGGCCACCGCAAAGGAGAGGGAAGATGAAAGGCACTTACGAGAAACCAGTCCTGGTGAAGCACGAACCGCTGAGGGATGTCACTGCTGGTGAGACGGCTAATAGACACGAACTGTAGACCGGTTGGCGTAGGATTTCGCCACTGGGGGTCACATCAAGGAGGAGAAGCGACATGAGAGACGCGTACGAGAAGCCCGTCCTGGTCAAGCACGAACCATTGAGGGATGTAACAGCAGCAGACACTAACCAGCTACCGAATTAGTCTTTGCACAGGTTAGCACGCAAATCGATAGTGACCGCTTCTGACTTCACTGGTCCCCGTTGGGAGCAGCCATCACGTCCTCCATGCAAGCTCTCCCCCACCACTTTCATCCGCCAACCAGAACAAAGGTATCCACGGCTTCCTACGCTACCTTCGACTAGTAGCCAAAGCTTGTGACCGAAACATGTGGGCTATCGAGACTAAAGAGCTGACTGATGGTTTCTGGTCACGAGTGGCAGGCTGGCGGAGTAAGAGTACTCGACAACCACTCCATATGCCCATACCGCCGACGAGTTCAAGCACAGTTCCAGGAAGTAGCTGTATTGCGAGTTGTCGATTGTGGCATAGTTGATGGTGTCATCTTGGTTCGAGCTGTCTCCGGCGTCGTTTGAAGTGACGTCGGCCATTTGGGAAAAGCTGTTGTCATGGTCGTTGCGACCCAGCCAGACAGATGCGTAGTCCGAGCCTACTGAGCTATCGTCATAGAAGTAGAAGGTGACCTTGGTGACAGTAGCTCCGTGAGGCAGGTCCACCGGGGCCACGAAGTAGGGCGCGCTACCAGTCGGGTTTAAGACCCTGTATCCATCGTTATAATATTCATAGCTGTGGTCCTTTGGCACGAATGCCGCCGCAGGCACAGACTCGTAGCCGTTCCCAGCCGTCGCAGAAACGGTATAGGCCAATCCAAACGCCAGCCCTATAGCCAGCACCAAGGTGAACAACTTGCTCCTTTTCATTTCTAGTTCCTCCTTTCCTTGTACAGGACAGCCTCTGACTACTTCAATATGCGAAGCGGGCGGTTTCTACTATCATCTAACCCCACATCATGGAGGCTACGACGCAAACAGCATGCCATGACACAATGCCTACCACCAAGTAACAGACGTCTATTGTTGCAGAACATAGCCCAAGAGGTAGGCCACTGCCAGAGCGATGGCCGACCCGAAGACTAGGTCGATGGCAAAGTGTGTTACCCTCATGTTACCAGAGTAACACACGGCAACCTAGGGAGCAACGCGTGGGTAACGCCATATAGGATAGTAGGAATGGTGCGGCCATTTTGAAATGTGGAACATCCAGCTTGCTGGGGAAGGGGGGGAGGTGCAGAAATAGAACGGTTGCACTATGGTTGGTGCTATGGGCGCAAGTTTTCAAAACCTCGAGACTCCAAAGGGCCATGAGGGATTCCCCCCTCATCCAATATTCGCTGCCATCTACCTTCCAGGCTGCCTCACTCCCAGAAGAGGGGCTGTCTACACACTCCAACGTCCAATTTGCGAGCCTGCCATATACCGGGTACGGGCCTAATCTGCGGAGCTTGCCGGTTCCCCTGATTGAGCAATCCCTTAATTGTGAAACGGCCACTCTTCGTCATCCGTCTCCCATTTGACTATGCCCTGCAATTCACCTGTAGTCGGGTTGTAGGTCGCCCACCAAGATGTCGCATCCCCACCTATGGATTCAGTTTCGAAGTCTTCGCACCCTTCAAGCTCTTCCCAGGAGGGCGAAGAGTCATGCACAGCCCCCTCCAACTTACGGCTCACTGGGTCAAAATGGCCTGACAGTGTACCGTGATACTTGTGAAGCTCCACACATTCCCCATCTTCCCACACATGTTCCACCCTGCGTTCGAGGTGGAAGTTTCCTGAAACGGCTCCCCCGTCCACAGGAAAGGAGATGTTCACCTCGTTCCGCTCAAAGGAGCCTTCTGGATATGCGGCACCAAAATCAAACCTTGCTTCAACGACGCACCAAGCGCCAGGGGCACTGCACCCCTCGATTGGGGCAGGCTCCTCTGCTTCTTCTGCCTCCGCTGTGCCCGTCGCCTTTGCCTCGTGGGTTGCAACCTCTGCAATCAGCGTAGCTTCTTCTTCTCGCCAGGCATCTTCTGCCACGTCGGTTGCCCTCTCTTCCGAGCTCGTTAGGCCCGTCCCTCGCGCGGCCACATCCTCTACCAGTTCGCCCAGGCTCTTGCCAAGGTTACATGATATGAGGGTCAGTAACAGAAGCGACAAGCAGACTATGAGTAGCAACCTCTTACTGGTCATGTGATTGGTCATTTTGCACTCTCCTCTCACTCTTTGATGACATGGACAGTAAGGTTATGACATGAAGCTCGTAAACCCAAGAGAGCCAACCAATAAAAGGATGCAAGGTGTTCCGAGAACTTTAGATGCTGTACCCGCAGGTACCAGAAACGGGAGCACAATGATAACAACAGCGAGAAAGAAGGCCGCTCCACCTACAGCTACCGCTCCACCGCTGGGCCACTTCATCGTGGACCTCCGAGCCTAGTTAGAGGCTATGAAGCCCTATGAACTACAGAGGGTATGCTAAGCATAATATAACTCTTCTGAGTAATCAACCACATAGGGGAAGCAGTTTACAGTAGTTGACCTGAGTTTGCACCTGTGCAGGCGCGCGCTTGTAGTTGAATCTTCATTCACGATCATGTCGATCGCGATGGCTACTAGTACTCGAGGTAGTCACAACAAAGCCTCCCTTCCACCACTACTGGTGGTGGCAAGAGAGACTTGTAGCACTATACCTCGTAGGATGGTGAGCCGTACTGGACTCGAACCAGTGACACCCTGCTTAAAAGGCAGGTGCTCTACCAACCTGAGCTAACGGCCCACAAACCACAGTATACAAACTGATCGTCCTTCTCGCAACCCGCCTGGCGGAAGGGACTGTTCCCCGAAACCCGAGCGGGTTATTACCCTCCGGCCAACAGCCGATCCGCGGCCGCCACCAGGCCGAAAGACCCTGCCAGCATCATATCCCCGTAGGGAACCGCCATGTAGTAGCCGAGGCTCTCCGCCATCGCCCGGTTGGGGCCGGTTATCGCCACGAATGCAAAGCCCCCGCCCGGGGAGTAGTCCTGGTGAACACAGGCCCCGTGGCCGTTGTCGCCGAAAACCTCTTCGTTGGTGATCGCCCCCTCCCGCAGCCGATCGACCAGCGCGCCCAGCTTCGACTCATCCAGGATCACCGTGTGGTGCTCGAATAGCCCCAGGACGCGCTCCCCCTGAAGCAGAACCGCCACCGTGTGCTGGTTGCCCACATTGACCACCACGATGCCCTCTTCGCGACGCGAGGCCACCTCATCGTCGCACAGGGCGCCCCAGATCGCCGCTGAGCCGGTGTCCATAAGGATCGCACCGGGAATGTCCTCCTGGACCGCCCTCATCCGTGTCATGTAATCGGGCGGCTCCCTATAAGCCAGGCTCGTGATCAGCCCACCACTCTCCACGAAGCGCCGCCAATGTTGGAAACGGAACAGGCGATTGCTCCCGTGCGGAGAGTGGCCATGATCTTGAACGGCCACTGCAACCTTCTCCGGAATCGCAACATCATAGAGGCTCAGAGCCTCGGCCAGACGGACGAGATCGACGTCTCTTAATTCCAAACGAAGTGCATCTCCAGGCGCCGAGTCTACGATCTCCACGCCCATCTTCCTTACCGAATCCAGATCATCCCGAATGGTCTTTGCCGCCTGAGGGGTCGAATATACCTTGAGGCCCTCCTTCAGATGACGCTTCATCGCACTGACCATTGGCCCTCCCCCCATGATCCGTCCCATGAGGAAGATCGGCTCTCCTCGTCGGGTGGCCTGTCGAATTCGCCCCGCCACGATCATGGTCTCGGACGGGAGCACCAGCTTCACGCAGTTCTCCACCGGCCTGTCATTCTCGAACAGGAGAATGTCTTGCGTGCCCGCCCCCACGTCGATGGCCAGCAGCCGATCGATGTGTTCAGCCAACGCCAGCCTCATGAGATCACCCCCTTTTGCCCATCGTTCAACCGTTCGCAGCCCTTCCGATGTGGGTTGATTATACATACCCTCATAGCCTCGCGCGGACGGTCGGCACCAGACGAAGCCGAATCTCCCGAATGAGAGCCCATCACACCTCGAAAACGTGGTGGCGGAACGCGTTGATCACCCTGGTGCATCCTAGCATCACCTCCCGGGGGAAAAGGCCGTAAGACAAATGTATGTGGCCATGCACGAACACCTTCGGCTGGTAGTCCCGAATTAACCCGGTGAAAGCGCAGAAGCCGCGATGCACGTGATCCGCGGCTTCGTGGCACAGCTCCGCGTCCGGCAGATCAAACCGGCAGGGCTTACCCAGCCCGGCGGGCGGGTCGCATACCGTGCGGGCAAGATCGCAAAAGACGGGCGGCGCGTGAGACACCACCACATCCACTCCCCCGGTTCGCCGGAGCGCCCATTTCTTCTTCCATACCTTCCAGGCCATCTGCCGCTCCGTGTAGCCCACCTTCCCCGGGCCGTAAGCATAGCTTCCCTCGAAACCCAGGAACCTCAGCCCACCGTATCTCACCAGCTTGCCATGGATGTCGTCGCATCCCTCAGGCGGATGTTGCTCATACCGGGCGTCGTGATTGCCCCTTACGTAGAACACCGGAACGCTCAGCATCGTCACCAGAAACTCGAGATATCTACGGTTCAGGTCTCCGCAACTGAGCACCAGATCGATGTCTGACCAGCGATCCTTCTGGAAGTAGTCCCAGAGCGCCTTCTCAGGCCTGTCGGAAATAGCCAGTATCTTCAAACCGTGCCTCACCAACCGCGCCGACGTGTGGTTCAGCGCATTGTAGTACAGGAATAGGAGGAAACCAAGAAACGAGGCTGGCAGGTTGAGTCGAGACAGAGAGAAGGGGGCAGCTAGGAGCTGCCCCCAGTCCGATTGCGCCTCGACCTCCCGTGTCTAGATCCGCCGCCCTACCTCGTCGCCATTGTGCGTCGCGTCCACGATCCTCCCCGGCTCGTCGCAGTCACCTACGATGTATATCTCGCTGGCTTCCAGTCGCAGGCGCTCCGCCAATACCGTCCGTGGCTTGATGCCCGTGGCTATCACCACCGTATCCGCCGGGATGCTCCACCGGCCCTGGGGGCCGTCCACATCGATGCCCAGATCGTGAATCAGCTCGGTCGTGGTATTCGTGTAGTACTCGATCCCCTTCTCCTTGAGGAGGGGATACATCAGCATCTTCACGTTCCTGATCTCCTGCTCCATCATCAGCTCGGGCAGGATCTCGACAATGGTCACCTTCAAGCCCCTATCGGCCAGGAAGCAGGCCGTCTCGCATCCGACGTCGCCACCGCCGATGATCACCACGGCCTGGCCATTCACCAGCTCAGGCTGCCGCAACACGTCCACCGCCGCAACCACTTGGGAGCTCTCGATGCCGTTGATCATCGGCATATTCGACTTCCCGCCGACCGCGAGCACCAGTGCATCAGGGGCCTCTCTCCGGACGATCTCGGGCGCGACCTCGGCGTTGAGCTTCACCGCCACGTCGCTTCGGTCCAGCATCTTCTCGTAATACTCCACGAGCGGCCGGACGTCCTCCTTGCAGTTAGGCCGAGACCCATTGTAGACCATCCCCCCCAATTGAGAGGTTTTTTCGTAGAGCGTCACGTCGTGGCCCCGTCCGCTCGCCGCCAGCGCCGCGCTGACGCCAGCGGGGCCGCCCCCAACCACCATCACCTTCTTCTTCGTGGCCGCGGGCTGGAGCGGCTCCTGAGCCTCCCGAATCAGGTAGGGGTTGACCGAGCACTTGATGGGCTCGCCATGGAAGATCTGGTGGTGGCACACATTGCAGCGAATGCACGGGCGAATCGGCTCGCCGACCCGGGCTTTTCGGGCCCAATGAGCATCCGCGAGGAGCGTTCGACCCAATGCCACCAGGTCGCAGGTGCCCTCCGCTATGAACTGGTCTGCATCTTCCGGGCGCACGATCGACCCCGTCCCCATCACCAGCGTCTTGGTGCCCCGAATGGCATCCTGCACGTTCTTGGCCAGCGGGATCAGCGTGTTGCGCGGCACGTAGTAGCTGGGCACCGACGGGTAGGGCCCTTCAGGGAGCCGCTCGATGGTCGTGTTGGTGGAGCTAGCATTTATGTAGAGGATCCCTGCATCCGCCCACTTGCGGGCGATTCGCTGAGATTCGTCCAGCCGGATCCCACCTGGAAAGTCCTCCCAGGTGCTGATCTTAACTCCGAGCGGAAAATCCTCTCCCACCGCCGTCTTGATCGACTTGTAGACTTCCATGCCGAACCTCATCCGGTTCTCGAAGGAGCCGCCCCACTGATCGGTCCGCTTGTTCAAGACGGCCGACGTGAACTGGCCGATCAGGTAGCTGTGACAGGCGTGGATGTCGATGCCGTCATAGCCCGCCTCGCTGGCCCGGCGGGCCGCTTTCCCGAAATCCTCGATGATCTGCCATATCTCGTCATTAGTCAGCTCTTCGGGCTTGTGTCCCACCGGGATGTAGTTGGCGTTGCGCATCAAGGTCGGGGCGGCCCTACCACCATACTTGCCTCCGAAGGAGGCGAGCTGACAGAACACCTTGCCCCCTTCGTCGTGAATGGCCTTCACGAACCCGGCTTGCATGGGGATCAGGTTGTCGTTGTAGATCCCGATAATCTGGCGCCCATGGTAGTCTGTAGAGAGAAGATCGGTTGCCATGGTAATGGCCGAGATCACCAGGCCCACTTCGCCCCTCACTCGCTCCACGAAGTAGCGAATGTCCTCTCCTCCCCACATACTCACCGGCCGATAAAGGTTGGGGTTCATGGGAGATAGGACCACCCGGTTCTTGATCTCCAGAGTCCCCAACTTTATGGGACTAAACAGATGTTCCAGAGCCATTCCTCTACCTCCATTCCAATTGAGATTCTCAGCCATGACCACATCGAACCCACCGCATCTAATTCTGCCCTATCCTGCCAGCCTTGTCAAAAGCTCATCCCCCATCTAGTGCAGAAAGAAGGGGGCAGCCTTCAGCAGCTGCCCCCCTGGAAAACGACAACAGTCCCCGAGAATTTCTAGATCAGTCGGCCCACCACATCGCCGTCGTGGACCGCTTCCCTGATCCGCCCCAGCTGGGCACAATCTCCCACAACGTACACATTGCCGCACATCAATCGCAAGTTATCCTTCGTCTCCCCGTCAGCTTCCAAACCGGTCGCCACCACCACCGAGTCCGCAGGCAGCGTACGACCACCCTGCGCCCCCGTCACTTCCACCCCACCGTCGTGCACCAAAGTGGTCGTGGTGCTGGTGTAGTACTTGACCCCCTTCTCATCCAGCAGCGGGAACATCAACATCTTCACGTTGTTGATGATTTGATCCGTCATCAACTCCGGTAAAATCTCTACGATCGTTACCTCTTTCCCCTCGTCCGCCAGGTAACACGCCGCCTCGCATCCTACGTCCCCACCGCCGATCACCACCACTTTCTTGCCCTTCACGATCTTCACGTCCCGCAACGCATCCACCGCGGCAACCACGTTCGAACCGTCGATCCCGATGATCTCCGGCAGCTTCGACTTTCCCCCCACCGCTATCACCAACGCATCCGGAGCTTCCTTCTCCACCATCTCCGGTGTGACTTCAACTCCCGTCTTCACGTTCACCGTCGAGTCTGCCAGTTCCCCTTCGTAGTAATCCAGCAGTGGCCTCACGTCTTCCTTGCACTCCGGACGAGAGCCCGGGTACAACATCCCACCTATATACGGCTGCTTCTCGTACAAGGTCACATCGTGACCCCTGCGACTGGCCACCAATGCGGCATTGATCCCTCCTGGCCCAGCTCCTACCACCATCACCTTCTTCTTCGCGCCAGTCTGCTGCACCGGTTCCTGCGCTTCCAGGACCAAGTACGGATTCACCGTGCATACTATGGGCTCCGCCAGCCAGAGCTGGTGATGACAGACGTTGCACCGGATGCAGGGACGAATCCTCTTCCCCTCCCTGGCGTTCTTCGCCCAGTGCGCATCCGCCAGCAGCGTCCTGCCCAGCGCCACCATGTCACATCGCCCCTCAGCTATCATCTGATCCGCTTCCTGGGGACGAATGATCGAACCCACTCCAACGACCGGCACGTCTTTCACCGCCTTCTTCGCGTTTTCCGCCAGGGGCACTAATGCGTTTCGACTGGTGTACATGGGCGGCACCGAAGAGTAAGGGCTGAGTCGTTCGCTGGTGGTGTTCAGCGAGGCCACGTGGAGATAGCAGACCCCTTCGTCCGCCATCCGCTTGGCGATGCGAGCTGATTCCTCGTTCTTGGTCCCGCCAGGCATATCCTCCCAGCCGCTGAACTTGATGCCGATAGGGAAATCCTCCCCCGCGTACTTCTTCATAGCCCGGAAGATTTCCACCGGGGCCTTCATCCGTCCCTCAAAGGAGCCCCCGAACTCGTCAGTGCGCATGTTCATCGCCGGGGATATGAACTGGCCAAGCAGGTAGCCATGGCCGCCGTGGATCTCGGCGCCATCGTAGCCCGCCTCTCGGGCCCTGCGAGCCGCCTGCCCGAAGTCATCTATGATCTGCCATATTTCTTCGTTGGTCAGCTCCCTGGGCTTTGAAGTGTAGTTGGGGCTGTCGATGGCTGACGGGCCCGCCTCCCCGAACTTGCCACCCAGGGCGGCGATCTGGCAGAATATCTTGGCGCCGTTGTCGTGCGCTGTCTTCACCAACTTCTCGTGAATGGGTATCATGCTGTCGTCGATGATGGCCATCAGCGGGTGACCGCGGAAGATGTCCGTCAGCACCTTGGTGCCGTGGGTGAAGGAAGACATGATGAGGCCCACCTCTCCCTTGGCCCTCTCCGCAAAGTACACGATCTCCTCCTCACCCCATCTCCGAACGGGATGAGGCAGATCCGTGCCCATCGGCGCCATCATGATACGATTCTTGATCTCCAGCTTCCCCAGTTTTATGGGGCTGAACAGATGTTCCAAAGCCATTTCTCTTCCCCTCCCTTCAAATGATATTTCGCCAACGACCCCTCTTGCAGAGTCGCACGCCTTTCGGCGCTTCGCCGCTTGTCCCTACGCTTGCTGCTGCTTATAGATGGTGATGGCCAACATTATGATGATGCCCTTGATGAGGGTATGATAGAATCGGCTGATGTTCAGCACCACTAGTAGATTGAAGATCAGGGACAGGATCAAGACCCCACCCAGCGTGCCTATCACGCTGCCCCGCCCTCCGAAGAAACTGGCCCCGCCGATGACCGCCATGGTCACCGAGTCCAACTCTATACCTTCGCCGATCTGGGGGCCGCCCACGCCCGCTCGCCCCGCGGCCACCATGGCCGCAATGGCCATGCACAGTCCTGAAATGGCGAAAGCTGCGATCCGAACCCAATCCACGTTCATGCCCGCGCGTCGCGCCACCTGGGGGTTGTTTCCCACGGCGAAGATCATCCTGCCGAAGGGGGTCATGCGGAGAACCACCACAGCGATGATGACAAAGGCAGCGAATCCGATTATGATATAGGGAATGGGCCCTAATTGCCCATAATACAGGACATTGCTCATCGAGTCGGGAATGGACCCTATGGGCGCTGTGCTGTACCCCAGCCCTATGCCTCTCAGAATGGAGAAGCTGCCCAGGGTCACGATGAAGGAATCGATGTGCAGCTTCGTGACCAGCAAGCCGTGGTAGAGCCCGATGAGCACACCGAGGACGATGCAGGCAGCCACGACCGGTATCACTCGCTCGTCCTTGCCGTCAATGAAGCCGGAGGCCAGCATGGCCAGGAGCATCATTCCCGAGCCCACACCCAGATCGATTCCTGCGGTCAGGATGACGATGGTCTGGCCGATGCTCACGATGCCCAGGAGCACAGCCTGGCGCAGCACGTTGGTGATGTTCTCAGGCTGGCGGAAGACGGGAGAGTAAATCGCAGCCGCCAAGGACATGGCGACGAGAAGGCCGTAGATCGCGAAAACATTCGCATGTTCCTGAAGGATGCGCCTCCAGACCGGTTTTCGAACGACGGCAACAGCGTTGGTTCGTGACTCGATGACTGTCAATGATCTCTCCTTTTCACCCCAGTGGAACTAGGCGACGGCAGGTTCCTCTTCCAGGGTAGCCCCGGTCGCCAACGTTAGGATGCGCTCCTCGGTCGCCTCATCGCGCGACAGCTCATCCTGGATCCTCCCCGCGTACATCACCAGAATTCGATCGCTCAACCCCAGGATCTCCGGCAACTCGGAGGAGATGAAGATGATTCCCACACCTCTTTCGGCCAGTTCGCGGATCAGACGGTAGATCTCCGCCTTGGTGCCCACATCGACGCCTCTGGTGGGCTCGTCCATGATGATGACTTTAGGCTGAGACGAGAGCCACTTGGCCAGGATCACTTTCTGCTGGTTGCCACCACTGAGGTACTGGATCTCCTGATCGGGGCTGCTCACCATTATATCCAGATAGTCGATGTACTCCTCGACGATCTCGTCTTCCTTATCCTGCTGGATGACCCCAAACTTCTGGAGCCGATCCAGAATGGGCAACGTGATATTCTTCGCCACCGACATGGCGGGGATGAAACCGTGCTGCTTGCGATCCTCGGGAATCATGCCCACCCCCAGGCCGACGGCATGCCCAGGATCAGAGGCCCGAATCTCCCTGCCGTCCAAATAGATGTTTCCGCTGTCGAAATGATCCGCGCCGAAGATGGCTCTGGCCACCTCCGTTCGGCCCGCGCCCACCAGGCCGGCCAACCCCAGGACCTCGCCCCTGTGGAGCGCGAAGGATACATCTCGGATCTTCCTGCCGCTATTCAATCCCTCGACCCGCAGGATCACCTCGCCGATCTTCCCCTGGATGGGCGGGAAAGTCTCGTCCAGCGTGCGGCCCACCATCATGCTGATCAATTGGCCTTTGGTGGCGCTTGCGATGTCCACCGTGCCCACGAACTGGCCGTCCTTCAGAAC
>SDBU01003812.1_pt1 | contig 18959 bp, 14 predicted proteins | sample 2277071 | NCBI WGS metagenome assembly SDBU01 (sample SAMN10397929, study PRJNA504765) | marine sediment metagenome | isolation source: marine sediment core GS08_GC12, 126 cmbsf | place: Arctic Ocean: Gakkel Ridge, Loki's castle | collected 2008 | reverse complement strand
TGGACGGGTAAACCGGGCCATTTCCGGCATCTATTGCCACCAGTTTTAAACGGTCCTTATTTTCTTCATAATAGGCAAAGCCGAAATAAGCCAGACCATATTTGTCTCTGGATATGCCTTGGACCAAAACGTTGTCATCTCCGCTTGACGTGTAATCGGGTCTGGAACCACCCTCTTCTCCCATAATCGACTTGGTTAAGTAGTCAAACGTTCCGGAATCCGTGCCCGGTCCGTACAAGTTTATTCGCTTGTCCGGCCAAGTTGAGCGGATATCGTTCCATTTTTTCACCTTGCTTTTAGGCTCCCATATCTTTTTTAATTCTTGAGTAGTCAGAGAATTCACAAACGCGTTTTCCTTGTTTACAACGACGGAAAGCCCATCATATGCGACTTCAAGTTCGATGTAATCGATGCCTGCTTTCTCAGCCTCTTTCTTTTCTTCGTCCTTTATCGGACGGGAAGCATCACAGACGTCTATTTCTTTACCGATAAATTTTTCAAAGCCGCCGCCGGTTCCCGATGAGCCGATGGTCACTCGCACATCTTTGTTTTCCAGCTGAAATTCTTCGCCTACGGCTTCGGTGACAGGAAATACTGTGCTTGAGCCGTCGATTTTAACGCTACCCTTGAGGCCCGTTGATTGGATATCGCCGCGGCCGGCATTTATAAAAACGACCAACAAGACCGCGATGGCTAACCACGGCCCCGCTTTTAAGACTCTTTTGGGGTTCAGGTTTTTTTCGTTCATGGTTGGATTTACGTGCTGAAAAAACAATAGCAAGGCTGGTATCTGAAAGGAACAAAATAAAACTTAAGCTTAGGTTACATTTAGGTTAACCTAGCTGTCAGTACGCTGGTTCATTACAACCTGGCTTTGCCAGCCAACAAACAAACACGTAAACTATTCAATGAACTAACTGACCGACTAGCATTGGAGCGAAAATGGCAGAATGCAATTCAATAGCTGAAAACATGGAGCATTGTACCTGCACTTATGAGCCTTGTGAGCGCAAAGGCAAGTGCTGTGATTGCGTTGTCTATCATAGAGAAAAAGGCGAGATCCCCGGCTGTTTCTTTACGTCTGAGGGTGAGAAAACTTACAATCGTTCAATCAGCAATTTTTTAGATTTCTGCAATAAATAGGCATCTAGACAATTAAGTTTGAGTAAACTTCTCATCTCGTTTTGAAGAGTGGAGGATACGACCTGCCCGCCAATGCCTGCGGCATAAGAGGCGCTGGCAGGCGGGGATTCACCCCTTCGTCCCAGGATAAACTTCTCATCTCGTCTCCTTGTGGAGGATACGAGATTCGAACTCGTGACCTCCGCCGTGCAAGAGAGATTATTGAGCTTTTGTTATTATTTTATTTGGTTGTTCGCTTTCGTTTATCGATATTTATAGTAGCGTTATTACCAGCACATTAGTATCAATTACTTTTGCATTTCTTTTAATTTAATTGCATATGATTGCTTACTGTTTTATAATCAAGTTGCATACGTATTGCATACGCAGTAATTCAGGAGGCTTTTATGAGAGCTTTAATAACTAACAAAACCCTTGCAAACATTAAACGAACAAATAAACAATACGAGATTAGAGATACTCGACTTAAAGGCTTTGCAATTAGAGTTTATAAGTCCGGAGAGGCCTCTTATATCGTTTGGTATGGTCGAGGTAAAGCCACAACAATCGGCAATATAAATATCTTAACACCTGCGCAAGCAAGACAACAAGCAATTGAAGTATTGGCCGAAGCTTCAAAAGGCAATGATCCAATAGAGAAAAGAAGGCAAGAAAAGAAAGAAGGTCTAACCTTCAAAGAGTTTTACGAAAGAGATTACAAGCATTGGGTTATCAAAAATAGACCAAAAACAGCTTTTCATACCTTCATACCGAGAATAGAGCGTACTTTTATACCCTTACTTGGTGATAAGAAATTAACAGAAATAAGCCCTTGGATTGTAGATAAATGGCGCTCTGAGCAACTTAAGAAAGTTAAGCCTTCAACCATTAACAGACAGGTAATAACCCTAAGAGCGGCCTTATCAAAAGCTGTAGAGTGGAATTTAATTGATGTTCACCCGCTTGCAAAGTTAAAGCAGTATAAAGTTGACAGCGCTCCGAATGTAAGGTTCTTAGACACTGAAGAAGAGAAAAGACTAAGGCAGTCTCTAGACGCAAGAGAAGAGCGCATAAGAGCCGAGAGAGATAGCGCAAATACATGGAGAGCTGAAAGAAACTATAAGCCAAAGGCAGATCTAAAGGAGATTGCTTTCGCAGATCACTTAAAGCCTCTCGTTTTACTTTCCCTAAACACAGGGGCCAGGCGGGGGGAACTGTTTAATCTTAAATGGCAGGATATTGATTTTGAAAGAAAAGTAATGACTATTTTAGGAGACGGTACCAAGTCAGGCAAGACATTGCATGTTCCTCTTAACCAAGAGGCTTATAGCCTTTTATGGAAATGGAAAAAGCAGTCGCGCAATGGTAATGATTTAGTTTTCCCAGGAAAAGACGGCAATCGTTTGGATAATGTTAGTACTGCTTGGCAAAATCTTTTGAAAGAGGCAACCATTGCCAATTTTAGGTGGCACGACCTAAGGCATAGCTTTGCAAGTCAACTAGTTATGTCTGGTGTTGATCTAGCAGTTGTAAGGGAATTACTAGGACATTCTGATTTCAAAATGACACTACGCTATAGCCACTTAGGAGAAAACATAAAACAACAAGCAGTTGAAAAACTGGTAAGGCAATGACTGATCTAATAATAGACGAACAGCTTGAAAAAGAGCAGAAAGAACGCAAAAGAAAGCTTAGACGCCGCCAGCAATTCTTACCAGACCAAAAAGAAACAAGAAATTTACGTAATAGAGTCGCAGCATCGAAAAATACCAAGAGCTGGGCTTGTAAAAAAACTGAGTTAGTGCCTGAGTTAAAAAATTGGTCCGAAATTTGGCCATTGCCTGTTGGTTTTAAATCAGTTGCAGAAACAGCTTCTGAAGTTTTGTATAGCTCATTTAAGAAGCCTGCAAAAGAAGACCACTTAATTTGGCATATGTTCAGCAAAAGTATGCCATTTGAAGGCAATGAAAGAGCGGCTGTTGTTTTTGACTATAAGCAAGATGATTGTTTAATAACTTTTTTTGGCCTTATCGTAAGCATGCATAACCCGTATGAATTCCGGTATAAATTTGTAAAAAGTAAATTCGATGTAAAAGGCGGTAATCCTACTAGCAAAAGGGTTCAAAAAAAAGTTAATGATTATAGACAATGGTGGATTAAGCACTTTGAAGGCAGAGCTATAAAAACCGGACGCAGGCCAGGCGGCGGTTTAACTTACGAAAAAATAAAGAAGGCCTTTGTCGAATATGAGGAAAGAAATGGACAGAAGCCAACACAGAAACAATTAGCCGCTGTTTTGAATTACAGTGATAGACATCTAAAGGATATTTTGGCAGTGGAAAATCCAAAAGCCTGGCAACACCTTAAGAATTCCTAGATAATTAACTGCACTTTTCTGCACTTTTTTGTATTCTCTCTACAACCTTCCGACCAGGCATTATTGCTCATCTTTTTGAACAAGCCATAATCCACTATCTAAAATTAGAAGTGTAAGGAAACGTCAATAAACCTTTAAGGAGGGATTTATGGAAACCACAAAACGTATGCTCACAGAAAAAGAAGCAAGTCGATATGTATCAATGAGCATTTCCTTTTTGAGACTTAGCAGGATGACCGGCAAGCTTCCGAATAGAACGCCTGGCCCAATTTTCCATAAGCTTGGCAAGTCGGTGAGGTATTCTATTGCTGATCTGGACGCTTGGCTTCAACAAAACAGACGAGACATATAACAATGCCTATAAATCTAATCATATCGAAACTAGAAACTTTCGGACAAGTTAAGAAACAAGGAAACGGATATATTTGCCACTGTCCGGCTCACGAGGATAAAAAATCATCTTTATCGATTACCGAGCAAGAAGATAAAGTACTTCTACATTGTCATGCCGGTTGTGAGTCAAAGGACATACTACGCGCTATTAGCCTAACCTGGAAAGACCTTTATCCCAATGAAGGTCACAAGATAAGCGAACGCTCCTTAAAAACCTATGATTACGGAGATGAAAACGGAAAACTCATTCATCAAAAAGTCCGTTATCCAAATAAAAAGTTTCTTCACCGTCGACCAGACGGATCCGGGGGCTGGATATACAATATGAAAGACGTCCAGCGCGTTCCATACAATTTGCCGATAGTTATCGCAACAATAAAAGCTGGTCAATCTGTCTATATAGTTGAGGGCGAAAAAGATGCCGACAATCTTATTTCATTAGGCCTTACAGCCACCACCAATTCAGGCGGTGCCGGTAAATGGACTGATAGCCTATCAGCTTATTTCAAAGGGGCCACGGTAATTATCGTTCCTGATAACGACAAACCCGGCAAAGCACATGCTTTGAAGGTGGCTAAAAGCCTTCACGGTAAAGCAAAAGTTATCAAAATAGTTAATCTACCAGAACTTAATGACAAGGAGGATGTTAGCGATTGGCTAAAAGCCGGAAACAGTAAAGATGATTTGATTGAGTTAGTAAATGAAACTAAATTATGGCAGCCGAAAAAAGAAAAAAGCATCGGTATTCTAATGTCGGAAGTTAAAACAGAAACAGTGGAATGGCTTTGGCCTGGTTACATACCGCTAGGTAAGCTTACAGTAATAGATGGAGACCCCGGCCAAGGCAAAAGCACCTTAACGCTTGATATTGCCAGCCGCTTAAGTACCGGTGACACAATGCCAGGAAGCACAGAGACAAGAGAACCGGCCGGAGTTGCTATATTATCTGCCGAGGACGGCCTGGGAGATACCATTAAGCCACGTCTTATTGCTACTGGCGCAGATCTTAGCCGAATACTTGCTTTTGAATCAACTAAAGACGCTGAAACAGGAAAAGAGCAGCCGTATGTACTGCCTGATAACTTAGACCTTATAAAAGGCGGCATAAAGCGAGTTAACGCCAAGCTATTGATTGTTGATCCTCTTATGGCGTTTCTAAGCGGAAATGTTAATAGTCATAGAGACCAAGATATACGAAGGGTTCTTCACTTATTAGCTAACTTGGCTGAGGATGCCGGCGTAGCCCTAATTGTAATCCGCCACTTAAATAAAACCAGTACTAATAATTCACTTTATAGAGGTGGCGGCAGTATAGGCATAATTGGTGCGGCACGTTCCGGCTTATTAGTTGCCAATGACCCTGATGATGAAAGTAAGCGAGTTCTAGCTTCAACTAAGTGTAATCTTGCTAAAAAGCCTGACAGCCTATCCTTTCACCTAGAGGACTGCAACGATGTTTCTAAGGTTGTTTGGAATGGCTCTTGTTCTCATACTGCTGACACCTTGTTAACTTCAAGTGAAGAGCAGGGAGCGCTACAGGACGCAGAAAACGTGCTGAAAGATATTTTAGCCAATGGTCCTGTTCCGGCAAATGATGCTAAAAAACAAGCAAGAGAAGCCGGAATTGCTGACCGAACCCGTGACCGAGCTAAGGCAAGTCTGAAAATTAAGAGCAAAAAGGATAGCATGCAAGGGCATTGGCTATGGGAACTACCGAAGATAGCCAATCATAGCAATGGCAATGTTGGCGGTGTTGGCAATGTTTGTAATAACCAGGTAGTTAATGATAATAATTTAGAAGAGCCTTGCGAAGAACGCCAAGATTCTGTTAACAGTAACAATGGCAATGTTCACGAGCAAGCCAAGCAAATGATTATCAAAGAGTTTAATGCTACTGAGATACCGGAAGGAGCACCGTTTTAATATGAAAATACCAAATGATATTTTGAAAATTCTTGAAACTAGGCCAGAAGAAATAAATATGAATGATTTTCAGCAAAATACCGGGGTCTTCGAGCAAAAATGCAAGATATGTAATAGTGAGTGCCGGCCGTTAATTGACTATCTGTTATCCGGTGTTTCAGTTCGCAAAGTTGCAGAATATGTCAATAAACATGAGATCTTTAATCCATCAATAAGCTTCCAATCAATACATAATCACAAGAAGAAACATACATTTAACAATACCAAAGCACTGATTCCTGACGTAACTAAAGATAAAAAACGTGTAGCCGCACTTGAAATACTAAAAGAAATGAGTCTTGGTGATAGACTTTCTCTTATTGAAGAAAGCGCATTTGCTGACGTTGCTACTGGTGAAAAAAAACCCAGTGTCTATGAAGGTTTACAGGCTGCAAGATTAAGAAAAGAATTAGTAAATGAAGAGGGTAGGCAGAGTATATTGCAGGGACTTTTTAAAGCAGCTAGGAAAGCTAAGGATGAAGATGGCGTTAAAAAGAAGCAGACAATCACCGTTGAGCCTGTTAAAGGACTTAAACTGTCACAATCAGTTGAAACTGAAAAAAATCAAGATTAAATAGTAGGTTCGTGTGTGCGGGTTACACTTCTGGGGCTATTCTGACTTCAACCATTATATCTACCAGCTGTTTATCAATACTTACTTTTTTACAAAAGCAATTTTGTCAAAGCTTTGTCATAGTTAATTTCCTTTAGATTTTCAAAAATTTTACGCGAGTGTCACCCCCGTGCTAAAGAAAGCGCAGATTTAAAATCCCCCGGGTCTTCTTGAGGCGTTAGAAAAAGTCCATAGTTGATTTGATTAGAAGGGCTAATGAGGCCAAGACACAATCTTAATCAAAAAACTGCTAATCTTTGTTGCTATTTAGTAGCCTAGCACGTGGTCTTTTGGTATTAGCAGTTAATTAGTAAACATCTGGAAGATTGCCGTAGTGCGTTAACGCATTGTTAATCATTTCAATAACTTGAGGATTTGATTCTTCTATATTCTTGGAAACAAAGAATGCAGATTCAACCACTTTAGTTGGCTTATCTTCTCGAAGATGAAAAGAGAAATTTGTCACAAAAAAAGCGTCAAAAGGTTTCTTGTCTCTTTTTGACTCACTAAAAATCGAAATCAACTTTTTCTTAATATCTTTAAACCAAGCCGGTCCGGCTTTTTTAAAAGTTATGGATTGAGGTAAATTAACGTCGAGAAAAATGAAAAAAAGTTTACCATCGGGATTTTTTTTGGTCGCTCTATTAATTAATTTATTAAAATCTCTCTTTATTGTTTTTTCTTTTGCGTAAATACCCGGATAATTTAATACGCCTTCTCTGTGTCTGCTCTTAGCTTCTACGGCTATACAAATACCCATTTCTTTGTGAGTTGCATAAAATTCACAGTGCTTATCTTTCCTTTTTTTCTTATCTAAAAACTCTATTTCAAAGTTAAGCCTGCTAAAGATAGCTGCAACTGCCATTTCATAACGCACTCCTTGAAATTGCTCTTCATTTTTTAGTCTCTCAATTAATTCCTTCGGGAGATGATTGGTTTTCTGAAGGGCGCATATATCATAAGCCAAAGAGCCAATATATCTGGCATATCCATCTGGTAAAGCATTTAATCTTTGTGTATCGGGATTATCTTCTGCATTTTTTTTCTTCCACTCTTCGTATTTTTCAATGCAAGTGATAATAAAATGTTTACTTTTAGTTGCGGTTTGCTCGTTTATCCAGTCTTGCCCTAACGTTTCAAAAAGAATAAACATTGTAAATTCATGAAAAGTTTCTTCGAGAGGCCTATTCAATATTTGACTCCATACGCCAACTGCTCTTTGTCCTTCATATTCTGCGTGAGGATATGGTAAATAATCCCCAAGTTGCTCTCTAGTTTGTCTAACCAACTTTTGTTTATTAAGAGAAAATGCAACTTCTTCCGGAACACCAGATTGCACCATCTTTAAACAACATTTTTCGTATATTTGCTCGCTCCCACAAGGACATGGTTCATTTCTTTCTGTTTTCATATAAATACATTATCAAAACAATCGCTTGAGTAGCGAGTACTTGCTGTGGAATTATGTTTAAGCTAAAAGAGCTTCTTTGATATTCCGGTATTCCACTTCAGAAAAAGCACCTTGTCTTCTTAGTTCATCAAGTTTTCTAAGCAGTGCAGCAATATCACCAACACCAAGAACTTTTCTCTCACTTCTACATTCACTCAACATTAACCTCCACAGTAGATTTCAACAGGTAAGTAGATTTTCGGTTGTTTTAGATCGATATACAACCCTAAAAGTTAGGGTATTTTTTCACTAATTCTTAGTGTTTCGGCTAGCGCAATATAAGGCTATGATAATCAAAAAACTAGTTCAGCGAGCATTAGTTGCCTTATCTTGTATTAGTATCTTGTTACCTTATCGATTACTATTTGCTATTATTATTAAGCTAATAATCGCTAGCTTAAGGAGTATTATTTTATGGTCGCAAACAACGGTGCACTTGAAAAACGTCTATGGGAAGCGGCAGATGAGCTAAGGGCTAACTCAGGGCTATCAGCTCAGGAGTATTCTGTCCCGGTTCTTGGTCTTATCTTTCTAAAATTCGCTGATTTTAAGTTTAGCAAGGTAGCTGACGAGCTTGAAGGAAAGAGCCCTGGCAGAAGAACGGTCGGAAAAGCTGATTATCAGGCTAAAGGCGTGATGTATTTGCCTGAAGAATCAAGGTATTTACATCTTATCAATATCCCCGAAGGTGAAGATGCCGGCGCAGCCATAAATGACGCCATGAGGGCTATTGAGGCCGATAATGAAGAGCTAAAGGACGTTCTTCCCAAGACATATAATAAGTTCGAAAGCGCAAATCTTGCGAGCCTCTTAAAGATATTTAACTCAATATCAATGGATATCGAGGGCGACGTTTTCGGGAAAATATACGAATATTTTCTTGGAAAATTTGCGATGACTGAAGGTCGTCAAGGTGGGGAGTTTTTTACACCGACTTCGATAGTAAGACTAATCGTGGAGATCATTGAGCCATATAAAGGCAAGATTTTTGATCCTGCATCGGGGTCAGGCGGCATGTTTGTTCAAAGCGCTCGATTTGTTGAAAATCATAAGCTTAATCCTGCTTCACAGATATCCATTTACGGCGAAGAAAAGACCGCTGAAACTGTCAGGCTTTGCAAGATGAACTTAGCAGTGCACGGGCTCTCTGGCGATGTGAGGCAAGGTAACAGTTACTACGAAGATAGCCATAAGAGCCTCGGTAAATTCGACTTTGTAATGGCTAATCCCCCATTTAACGTTAACAATATTGATAAGGAAAGAATAAAAGACGATCCGCGGTTTTTGTACGGTCTTCCATCGGCAGATAATGGTAATTATATCTGGATCCAAAACTTCTACAGTGCTTTAAATGATAATGGAAGAGCCGGTTTTGTAATGGCTAACTCGGCCAGTGATGCCGGGGCATCAGAGCAAGAGATAAGAAAAAAGCTTATTCAATCAGGAGCGGTTGATGTAATAGTTTCGATAAGCTCAAACTTCTTTTATACGGTAAGCCTCCCTGTCACTCTCTGGTTCCTTGATAAAGGAAAGGTAGCGAGCGATCGTAAAAACAAAGTACTTTTTATTGATGCAAGGCATATATATAGACAAATCGATAGAGCACATCGTGACTTTAAGCCTGAACAGATCGAGTTTTTGTCAAATATCGCGAGGCTTTATCGAGGAGAAGAGATCCAGACAGATCAAGGAAGCACTGAGCTGATGAAAAAATCATTTCCAGATTCTAATTATGTTGACGTTCCCGGTTCTTGCAAGATTGTGACAATAAATGAGATCAAGGAACAGGGGTGGAGCTTAAATCCAGGTCGATATGTGGGCATCTCTGAAAAAGAAGCAGAAGAGTTTGATTTTACTGAGAGGGTTGTGGAATTAAGCAATGAACTCGAAGCGCTAAATGCTGAGGCTCATATTCTTGAAAATCATATTAGAGAGAACGCTGAGATGCTAGTTGAAGAAAGTACAAATGACTAATGAATCTTGGAACAAGTTAAAGATTGGAAATATAGCAGACGTTATTTCTGGATATGCTTTTAAAAGTAAATCTTTTTCTGATGAGGGTGTACCAGTAATAAAAATAAAGAATATTAGAAATGGCTTTTTAGATATTAGTAAAGCTCAATATATAGATGAAAGTCATACTTCTATTAACGAAAAATATTATGTAAGACCAGGGGACCTGCTTATATCTCTGACAGGTTCACATATTACACAACCTGGATCCGTCGTTGGTAGAGTAGCAATAAATCGCTTATCCAATAAAATATGCTTTCTTAATCAACGTGCCGGCAAAATTACGATTACCGAGCCTGAAAATAATGATAAAAGATTCTTGTATTATCTCTTATCTTCATATGAGTACAAAAAATCCCTTGCTTCATTAGCAACTGGAGCTGCAAGCCAAGCCAACGTTAGCCCTAGCGACATCGAAAGTTTGGATATTACAATTCCGGATATCTCAGAGCAGCAAAAGATTTCCTCTATCCTATCTGCTTACGACGATATGATTGATAATAATATCCGACGCATTAAGATCCTTGAAGAGCTGGCGCAGATGATCTATCGGAAGTGGTTTGTGAACTTTCGCTTTCCTGGTCACGAGAACGTCAAGATTGTTGATTCTGAGTTTGGCCCGATTCCTGAGGGGTGGGATGCTCTTAAATATGTAGACTTGTTGGACACTTATATCGGCGGCGACTGGGGGAAGGATGCTCCAACTGGTGATTATTCAAGTCAAGTTCAAATAATTAGAGGTACTGATTTCGATAGTATAAGTAGCTCTGGATCATCGAACTTACCTATCAGGTATATAAGGCAAACAAGTCTTGAAAAAAGAAAAATCAAAGAAGGCGACATTGTAATTGAAAATTCAGTAAATGCTAGAAGTAGATGCACTGGAAAAAATATTGTGATTACCAAGAACACGATTGCTGATAAAAAAGATTTGATAGCTGCAAGTTTTTGTAAATTATTTAGGCCAAAAAACAGGGTTCATTCGACTATAATGCATCTTCACTTAGACTATCTATATGAATCGGGAAAGATGGCTTTTTATCAAAATGTCGCAGCGAACGGTATAGGCAATTTTCAAGCAAAGAGGTTTGTTAAAACTGAGCATCTAATTATTCCGAGTTCAGATAAGAATCTTGAAAAAATGATGCCAATTTTAGATGAAATAATAAATATGAAATCGAATTTAGTGAGAAAAAACGGCAATCTAACACGGACCCGTGACCTTCTCCTCCCAAAACTTATTTCAGGTGAGATCGATGTATCTGATCTCGATATCCAAAAAGAAAAAGAGTTGGCATGAATCCTGTAACTATTAACGAAGATATGGTCGAGGAAGCCGCAAAAGAAGTACTTGCCGAGCTTGATTGGGAAGTAATCGATTGCTATGAAGAAGTATTTGGTGAAGGCGGAACGATAGGCAGAGATGACCAGAGCGAAGTAATACTTATTCCACGCTTAAAAGAAGCCCTTAAAAAACTTAATGCATCCATCACTAGCGAAGAAATAAATTCTGCAATCGAGGAGATAGTAAAAGATCGCAGTGCTTTAAATCCGGCAGTTGCCAGTAAAGAAATATATAAACTCATTAGAGACGGCGTTCTAGTAAATGCTGCTGATAAAAATGGCGAAGAGGCATCTAAGCGAATAAGGATTATCGATTGGGATGAGCCAAATAATAATGATTTCTTGCTAACTTCACAGCTATGGATAACCAGCGATATGTATAAGAGAAGAGCCGATCTGGTCGGCTTTGTAAACGGAATACCACTTCTTTTTATTGAGCTAAAAGCGTCACACAACAGAATTGAGAATGCTTATAAAAATAACTTGAGAGATTACAAGAAAGCAATTCCTCAGATATTTAACTACAACGGCTTTGTTATCTTATCAAACGGATCTAAAAGCAAAATCGGAACTTCAACTTCAGAATGGGAGCATTTTTCCGAGTGGAAGAAGATAAATAGTGAAGGAGAAGAAGGTGTTGTATCTCTCGAGACGATGATTCGAGGAACCTGTCAAAAAGAGCGACTACTGGATTTAATTGAGAACTTTTTGCTCTATAAAGAAGACAAGGGCGGCATAAAGAAGCTGATAGCAAAAAATCATCAATATATAGGCGTAAATAATGCTATTGAATCCGTAAAAAATAAAGATAAAAATAAGGGAAGGCTCGGTGTCTTTTGGCACACTCAAGGATCAGGCAAAAGTTACTCGATGATCTTTTTCTCGCAGAAGGTGCTAAGAAAGTTGCCAGGTAACTACTCTTTCATCATTGTAACCGACAGGATAGATCTTGATGGTCAGATATACAAGAACTTTGTAGATGTTGGTGCCGTTACCAAAAAAGAGGCCCAGGCAAGTAGTGGCTCAAAGTTAAAACAGCTATTAACCGAAGATCATAGATACGTCTTTACGCTGATCCAAAAGTTTGGTACCGATCCCGGCGAGGCATACCCGATGTTATCTGAGCGCTCTGACGTAATCGTTATGACGGATGAGGCACACAGAAGCCAATACGATGTGCTGGCAATGAATATGAGAGACGCTCTACCCAATGCGGCATTTATTGGCTTTACGGGAACCCCACTTATAGCCGGAGAAGAAAAAACTAAAGAAGTTTTTGGCGATTACATTAGTATATATAACTTTAAGCAGTCTACTGAGGATGGAGCAACCGTTCCTCTTTACTACGAAAAACGAATACCCGAGCTGCAACTTACTAATAAAGATTTAAACGAAGATCTTCAGCGGTTAATTGATGAGGCCTCCCTTGACAAAGAGCAAGAAAAGAAACTGGAACGAGAGTTTGGGCGAGAATATCACTTAATCACAAGAGATGACAGGCTCGACAAAATAGCGGAGGATATTGTTTCTCACTTCATGGAACGTGGACATATGGGCAAAGCGATGATTGTCTCAATCGACAAAATCACGGCAGTTAAGATGTATGAGCGAGTAAAGAAGTATTGGGATGAATATTTAGAAGGGCTTAAAAACGATCTGGGTAAGGCAAGTGATAGAGAGAAGGAACATATCAGTGCCAAGATAAGATATATGGAAGAGACAGATATGGCTGTTGTCGTGTCACAGTCTCAAAATGAGATCGATGACATGGCGGAAAAAGGCTTCGATATCATTCCCCATAGAAAGCGGATTGTAAATGAAGACCTGGAGACCAAGTTTAAGGATTCAGATGATCCTTTCAGAATCGTTTTTGTTTGTGCAATGTGGATGACGGGTTTTGATGTGCCCTCTTGTTCTACGATCTACCTCGATAAACCGATGAAAAACCATACACTTATGCAGGCAATAGCAAGAGCAAACCGAGTTTTTGAAGGTAAGGTAAGCGGGTTAATAGTTGACTATGTTGGTGTATTTAGAAACCTTCAGAAAGCGCTTGCGATTTATGGCTCAGGCTCAGGTGGAGGAATAGAGGGCGGCGATACTCCCGTTAAAAATAAAGACGAACTTGTAGAAGAACTAAGAATCGCTATTGAAGAAACGAAGGAGTTTTGCAAAAGCTTAGGAATAGATTTTGAAGAAATCAAAGACGCAGACGGATTTAAGAAGATAGCCTTGATAGATGATGCAGTAGAAGCAATATTTAAGAACGAAGAAAGTAAGCTTAAGTTTTTACATCTTTCTGGCTTTGTATTGAGAATATATAAAGCAATTCTGCCCGATCAGAAAGCTAAAGAGTTTCTTGCTGTTCGAGATATTATCTATGTCATTGTAAAGAAAATCCGAGACCAGCTGCCTCCGCCTGATATAAGTGAAATATCACAATCAATAGAAGAGTTATTAGATCAATCTATTGAGGCTGAAGGATACATCATAACAGCGCCTTTAGAGAGCGAGAGCACTGCTCATCGCATCGATCTTAGCCAGATTGATTTTGAGGCTCTTAGAGAGAAATTCGAAGAAGGAAGAAAGCGAAGTGAGGCCCAGAAACTTGAAAGTATGATCAGAACTAAGCTTTCAGCGATGGTTGAGAGAAATCGGACACGCGTTCATCTTTACGAGAAGCTAAAAGAACTGATAGATCAGTATAATCAAGGGGCTTTAAACATAGAGCACTTCTTTGAAGAACTTTTAGAGTTTGCGAAGAAGCTGAATGAGGAGGATAAAAGAGCCTTAACGGAGAATATCTCAGAAGAAGAACTTGCTGTCTTTGACCTTTTAACAAAGCCAACAATAGAGCTTACAGATAAAGAACGAGCAGAAGTGAAGAAGGTAGCAAAGGAACTGCTGGAGACCTTAAAGCAAGAGAAGCTTGTTCTTGATTGGCGAAAGAAGCAGCAATCTAGAGCTGCGGTAAAGCTAGAGATTGAAAAGGAACTAGATAGGCTTCCGGAGAAGTTTGATAAAAATCTTTATGACAAAAAATGCGACAAAGTTTATAGACACGTATACGATTCCTATTACGGCGAAGATAGAAGTGTTTATTCAGTAGCGGGATAAAAATGTCAAAAAACATCTTAGAAAAAGTCACTGATCCTACTGAACTACTTAAGAAATATTGGGGTCATGATGAGTTTCGCCCGTTACAAGAAAAAATTGTAAATAATATACTTTCTAAAAACGACTCAATGGTATTGTTGCCGACTGGCGGGGGAAAATCATTGTGCTTTCAATTACCAGCCCTGGTTTTCGAGGGTCTTACTCTTGTAATCTCCCCCCTAATAGCCTTGATGAAAGATCAAGTAGATGCACTTAGTAGTAAAGACATTCCTGCCGCTTACCTTAATAGTTCACTCTCTCAAGACGAAAGTTCTGAAATAAAGAGTGCCTTGAAAAAGGATCAAGTTAAGTTGCTCTATATTGCGCCGGAACGGTATAAATTCGAGAGTTTTCAAAATTTCTTGAAAAAGCTAAATATCAGCCTTATAGCTATTGATGAAGCGCATTGTATTTCAGACTGGGGTCATGAATTTCGACCAGCCTACCGCGAACTTAAAACATTAAAAAAAGATTTTCCCAAGATACCAATCGTAGCTTTAACAGCTACTGCAACAGTAGCTGTTCGCGAAGACATTATTGAACAACTTCATCTAAAAAACACAAAAACTTTTGTATCGAGCTTTAATCGACCTAATCTCACATATGAAATCAGGGAAAAGCACGCTTCGTTTAATCCACTGTTAAGAATACTGAAAAACCAGCAAAGTGGATCAATCATAATATACCGTTCTCGCAGAGCAGAAACAGAACAATTAGCTGATTACCTAAACGACAAAGGATATGGCGCAGCAGCTTATCATGCAGGCCTAGATACCGAAGAAAGAAAGCAGATACTAGAAGAGTTTTTGTCTGAAAAAATAACGATTATTGTTGCAACTATTGCTTTTGGCATGGGCATCGATAAATCAAATATTAGACTCGTCGTGCATTATGACTTGCCGAAGTCTATTGAAGGTTACTTTCAAGAAACTGGGCGAGCAGGACGTGATGGTATGCCAAGTAAATGTATATTATTTTTCTCACGCAAGGATGATGAAACGCAAAAATATTTTATTTCGCAAATGGAAAATCCTGTAGAACAAAAAAAAGCATATTCTCGCTTGAACGATATTGTTGGATATTGTGAAACTAAATTGTGCAGAAGAATGTTCTTGTTGAGCTATTTTGGAGAAAATTATGAGAAAGATAATTGCGCTAATTGTGACAACTGTAATACTCAAACAAAAAAACATTTTGATGCCACAACAATTACAAACAAGATTATTGAGACAGCAGATAGCACCAAGGGGAATTTTGGAATTACACATACTGTTAGCATATTGCTCGGAGATCGTACCAAACAAGTAGCTAAGTATGGTCATGATCAGCTAAGTGTTTTCGGTGTCGTAAATGACTACTCCGGTCACGAAATTAAGAGCATTATAAAGGATTTAATAGCCAAAAACTATTTGCTTAATTCAGGTGGTAGATACCCTAAACTTTCTGTAGGAAAACAGGGGGCAGAGTTTCAAGAAAGTAACAGTAAGCTGCTTTTACCTTCAGGCAAAAGAACAATTAAGGCCAATGAAAAACCTAGATATATTAAGAGGAAAAGGCGCAGATCAAAAAATTCAACAGATGCGTTTTGGTGGGAAAATAATTGATACCTAAGGCTGACGTGCTAGTAATGTGGCAAAGATATTCTGGAATACAACTTTCTGAAAACCAGAAAATAATCTTCATGCAACGATGTTCGGATCTAACCAATGTTAGTCGCATTCAGCTAATTGAAATATTTGACACTGCACGTAAAATACAGGACTTTACATTAGCAAATCTTATTAAAATTGCAGACGAAAAACGCACTCAACCAACGTGGCACAATCGAGACTTTGATGTAGAAACTTTTGGGAGTGAGTCTTGGCGAAGAAAGCTTGACCCAAAGCCACCGAATGACAGCGACTTGCACAAAAAGATAAGTATGCGAGAGAGAGAAAACAAAAAACAATCAAAGATGTTTGCTAATGAAGACTGATTTTCCAAAATTCTATGAGAGTGTTACCCTGCACTTTAGAAAGCCAAGATTTAAAATCCCCGGGTAGAGTTGTTCTACATCATAACTGTTTAATCTAAGCTAGTATCTGGCTTTATGACGCAAAGATTTTAAAAAAATAATATTTGGTTTGAATTATGGTAACTTAATTTCATCGCCTTCTCTTGCGACCTTTGTAATTTCTAAATCACCTAATCGAAAAGTTACTTTCAAGTCCTTAGTTTTTCCAGGATGAGGATCTGAGCCTGCAGTACTATTTCCTACAGTTGTTTGTAATTGATTATTCGCAATTTTGTCAGAAAGGTTACTAGTAATATCTACTTCATGTTCTGAGGAACCAGTTCCATAAACTGCGTTTATTATCTTCAATTTATTAGTTTCTTTTTTTGTATCGTTCGACTTGTCTTTTTTTACTCTGGAACTTTGAATAATGATATTCGAGAAATTTCTATTCTTAACTATTAGCCCAATGGTAATCACCAGAAATAATATACCAATGAGAAAACTAAAAATTGAAATAGTATCTAATATACTAGTTATTTTTTTACTAAGACCACTATAGGTTAGGCTTGATAAATAAGTAGAAACAAATACGCCCATAGAGATTGATGTAATTATTGCTGATAAATTGCCAAATAAGCCGGTTTTCTCGAAACCTAGAAGTTCTTGTTCCGTTACTAGGTGATACAAAACCTTTCTTTCTTGAATTTCAGAATGTACTAACTTGTCTTCAGTCATATTAATTAATTTGTTATAAGTTAATTCTAACTTAAGTTTATCTCTTGGTTAATAGTTAGTATAATATTAAGCAAATAATCGTATACACAGCCAAAAGAAAATGTTTAAAAATTACTGGTCTTTAGATAATAAAAAACTTGAGAAATTAGCCAAAAAATATAATATTGAAGGATATCTTGATAACGAGGCTGGAATAACTGGAATAAACAGAGAAAGAATAGTCAATCAACTCACGGCTAGAGATAGGGCTAGATTTGCAAATATAGCTTTTATCGCCATGCTGGCAAGCTTAACTCTAACGGCTTTAAATGTCTGGATTACCTTTTATCGGTAAAATTGTATAGTTCCAATCCTATAAGGCAGTAGTAATATATCCTCAACCTCTAGCTATTCCTAATTATGCAGGTATCAGCTCTTTGAGCTTATAGGTGCCTGAATATTAATAGCTAAGGCTAATTTTCAAAAATTTTATGCGGGTATCACTCCACACTTTTGGAAAGTACAGATTTAAAATCCCCCGGTCGAGTTTTTGGCCAGGCGTTGAGGATTATTAAATTCTTTACGATTAAGGAGTCCTAAAAGATACGCTTAGATTATTGACAGCTAAGTACACCATTACATAGAATTTTGGCTAAAGTAGAGGAAAGGTAGAAAGAATGTTAGGTGGCAATAGATTTGAGCAAGAACATGTTGATATGATTAATGATGCAATAAACAAAGCCGCATCAAAATCTGAATGGTTTTTTTGGCTTGTAAATGATAATGAAGCAGCTGCACGTTCAATACTAGAAAATAAAATATTAATGTCATTGTGCCAAGTAACTATCTAGCTACCCTAACAACTCGTCACCTAGCTTTGAGTTCAAATAGCGGCTCATCATGTCTACTTTGCTATCTAAGCCATGGATGGAGAGCTTAGTTAGTTGTAGTCATTAGCTGTTAGTGATTGGAAAGAATTCGGGAAACGCATTTCTTATTTCTTCTAATTCATCCTTATGTTTAAAATTTCTCTTAGAATAAAAAGTAATGGCAACATTTACATAATATGCGCAAATTTTGTTTAATAATTGGACATGTCCTGATGGAAAAATTTTGTCATCTATAATTTTGTAACCTAAAGTTGATGTCTGCTTCCCATCAATAACCGAAGAATTTGTTTGCATTCTAGAACTTGAAGCATGTGATGCATATTTTGATAACCACACCCAATCATTTGCTCTATTTTTGGTTCCTTCATTTTTATCTAAATCCTTAAGCGCCTCAAAAATCTTATCCTTATTAAAAACCGGTTCTTTCCCACCAAATACATATCTAGCTCTTATTTCAATATACTTATTAAAAGTATTTCCAAATTCAATAATCCCTATGGTTTCCAGTGATATTCGCAACAATGAAGCTGCATTGGCCCAACTACCCGTTATTAGTAAGTCGATCGAATCCAATAAACACGTAAAAATATCTTGAGATAGATGGTTAAAGGTAGCAAATTCATCTTTTTCAGCATCTTTGAAATCGGTAAAGTCCTCTTTAGTTGATTCAGAGTAACCCCAGAAATCTATTAAAGCTAACGGCAATCCTAATTTCTCAATAAACTGCTTTTTAGTTTTATTGAAAATTTTATTGTTTAATTCTTTAATTCGATCATAAAATAACATTTTAATACCCACTAGTATAATCAATTATCTGATCAGCTCAAAAAAACCGTACCATTTCTCTATTTGTGTTTATGCATACGTTTAGAAATAGGAAACTGCACAAATTGGTTCGTTTCCAACCAACCAAGTTCGAAGTTCGTCCA
>SDBU01003811.1_pt1 | contig 18967 bp, 17 predicted proteins | sample 2277071 | NCBI WGS metagenome assembly SDBU01 (sample SAMN10397929, study PRJNA504765) | marine sediment metagenome | isolation source: marine sediment core GS08_GC12, 126 cmbsf | place: Arctic Ocean: Gakkel Ridge, Loki's castle | collected 2008 | reverse complement strand
GCGCACGGCCGTGCGCCCCTACCATCGGCAGGAACGTCGGATTTCCGCCCACTGTACACTTCCTCAACGGACTGCTACGGTGAGTAATCCGGGTTGTCCGTCGCGTCTTCGCTCACATCCATCATGACCGCGTCCTCCGATGGTGTGCGCCGGCCGCGCATGCGAGCGCGCAAGTCCTTCGGCGGGACCGTATGGAGAAGGTCCTCCATGGCGTCGATTTCCCAACGCCTGAATTTCAGGGATTTCTCTCTCCCAATGTCGTCCCGAAGAAAGTCAAGGAAGAACAGCCCGCTGACAGCATCGGCAAGTTCAAGCGGATGAAACTCCACTCCAGCGCCGACCAGGATCGCCGTCACACGGCTCCCAACGCTCCAGTAATCGCGGTTTCGCTGGTAGGCGAGGTCCGACGGCCTGTTCAGTCCTACGACGGAGAAACTGCTGCGGCCGGCGCCCCGCGTGCCGGCGCGAGAGTACGCCTCCGATTCCGCGGAGTAGGGACCGAGGGCCGCTCCGGCCACGTGACTCGCGCCGGCGGCAAGTTCATGCTTCTGCCACCAGCCGATCTGCGTGCCGCCGGCAGCCCCGAAGACGACCTGCACGGACCGGGTCGCATGTGCGTCGACGTACACGCCGCCCCCCAACCCCACGTGCACACTCACCACATCGAGGATATCCAGAACGCGATTCAACGGGTACAGCGCAATAGCAAGCCGCCGCGATCTCCCTGACGGGTTGGCGACCCGGTTCTTGCCGAGCAGACTCGGCCCGATGAAACAGTCCTCATGCTCTCCGATGTCAACGAGCGCTGTGCGGGCCTTCTCATTGAGCGGATCCGCAAGAAGCACAACCTGATAGATCTGCGCTCCTGCTTCCCTGTCGCCTCGATCCAAACATCGCGCGGCGTTGTCGAGGTTTTCCATTATGAGATACGGCCGCCTCAGTTCCCTGCCGGAGGCGCACGAGGCCGACAACAGGCCGAACGCAACGACTGCAACCCATTTCCACGTGCCGTGACTCATTTCCCTTCCACTCCCAAAGTGCTTGGTCCAGTGTGAAGCCTTGAGGCGGACCCATCTCCCAACGGAACCGAAGCGCATATCAAGCAGCAGCGGGCAATGTCCGTGCCGAGTTGCGAAGCGCGTCGCGTGGAGTCATGACAACATGAAGCACCAAGCCTCACGTCGCCCCACGGAGTCGGAGTCAAGGAATCTGGTCTTATTTCGGAACGGACGGCATCAGACCAGAACATCCTAACCTCGCGGCATTACTCAACGCAAGGACGCAAAGGCCCCTTCCGTCGAATGCCGCCGGCTGTGGGCCGATCCGGCTTTCGCAGCCGGAGACTACGACGGCGCGGGGGTGGCGGCAGGCGACGGGGGCACAGAGATCACTCATACGGAAGGGGAAGCGGTGATCAAACGGCGTGCTATTCTGGAGGGCGTGCGTCCGGGGAGTTCTGCGGCAGGCCTTGCCCGTGTCCCCGTACGTCATGGGGTCACGGCTGCATCGAGCGCCTCACATGCTTACTGCTCTTCCCATTGCCCTAATTCGAACTCCACGGTTTCGGTGTCGCTCGAGAGCCCGGGGGCCAGGCTAACGTCCAGCACGGAGGCATCATACGTGATGAGAGGGTGGTTCCTGACTTCGTCACTGTAGAAGTTGTTTGCGTACATCGAGCCGGTTATCGAGGGGTGATTGTAGATGCGCATGTCGTCCGCGTACAGAAGGCCGTGGATCGTTATATGATTATGTATGTACAACAGGCCCGGCGTCAGGATAGACAGCTTTTCAGTGAGAGTGATGTTGTTGCCGATGTCTATGGAGTTCCGGGCGAAGATCACGTTGCCGGACCCTTGGTAGAGCCCGTGGTTGTCCATGATGATGTTCGCTCCGGAGATGCTGTCCACACCGTCGGAGATCTCCCAGTTGTTCCCCATAGTGATATCGCCTGTGGCGACGATTGTACCAGGCCCGCGCAGCGTCCCGCCGGCGATGCTTATGTTCCCATTTACGAGAACCGTCTGCCCAAACAGGAACTCGGTGGCGCTCACGGTCCAGTCCCCGGCTTCCTCCATGGCCGCCTGGGCGATCAGGCTGTCGTAGTAAGTGGTGTCGAGGACGACACGCTCCGGCAGCTCGGCCGGCAGTTCGCCCTCGACATAGTTGCCTGTGCCACTGACCGTGCCCGTGGCATAGACGAACCCGTTGCTGATGGATGAATTGTTGTCAACAGTAAGGCTCCCATATGCGAACACACCGCCGTCTATCACGACGTGGTTCTTCAGCGCGACGGGAATGGCCGACCCGGACGGGTTCGCCCAGAAGAGCGCGTAGTCAAAGGCCGCAGGATGAGAGCCGGTTTTCACCTCGAGGGTGATTGTCTTCGACACGTCTCCTGAGTCGCCGGTGGACACGATTCGATACCAGTTCGCCTCCTCCATTGCCTCAACGGACACGGAGTAGGTGCCCTGGTTCAGGGCCTGGTCCTCCCATCCGGTCGTCCAGGTGGGGTCGCCCTTCAGTTTCCAGAGCGCTCTGTCAATCCCCCCCTCGGCCAGGTGGAACGCATTCAGGTAATGGACGTCCTTGGCCACCAAGACGCCCTCCATGCGGCACAGCTCAAGAAGGCCCATTCCCAGCACTGCGAGCGTGAACACAATGATGGTAACTGCGATCAGCAGGAAGCCTCGCTGGAGCTTTCGAGTTGTAAATCTCATCTCCGCCTCCCCTCAGTTGCGCAGCTTCACAAGCCCCATTGTGGAAACCCTGATCTCGGCTGTTGCCAGACTCACCTTCTGCAAGAACGGATGGCGCGGCGTCAGCCAAGCGGCGTCTATATTTCCTCCCAGCTTCCCAACACAATGCGTGGAGGGCATTCAGCAATGCCTGCCGGCGGCGTGCTTCCCAGAACGGAATCATCGTATTGTATGGTTACGTTATTGAGTAACACGTCGGCCTCGAATTGCTCTGCATAGATTGTCCCAACCACAGAACAGCCGTTCTGCAGGTCCACATTGCCGGCCCACACGATACCCCTCACGCTTGCCGCGTTACTGAGCGACAGAGTCCCTGGGGTTAGGATCGTAAGGTTATCACCTGCTGATACAGCGTTCTGGAGTTCTATCTCGTCTCGAGCGAAAAGGATGTTGCCGTCACCCTGGTAGGAGGTGGAATTATCAATGAGGAGACTGGCGCCGGAGATCAGGTCCACTCCGCCGGAAATCACTGTGGAATTTCCGACTTCGATATTGCCGGTAGCGACTATCCTCCCCGGGCCATTCAGGATCGACGCATTCCCCAGGATCACATTGCCATTCACATGGAGCGTTTGTCCATCCAGGCTGTAATTGCCACCGTCCAGCGACCAATCTCCTGCGTCGGCCCCAGCGGCCTGGGAGATGGCGTCGTCGTAGGACGAGGTGTCCAGAGGGACTCTTTCAGGCAGGTCGCCGGAGACCTCGCCTACGGTATATTCGCCCGTGCCTGTAACATCCCCTGTGGAATAGACCGACCCGTTAGACACTCCCGAGTCCTGATTGATCCCCAGATCGCCGTAGGAGAAGACACTTCCATCCACGAGAATCATGTTGTCCAGCTGCAGGGCTGTCGGAGAACTCGAAGGATTTGCGCGAAAGATGGCGTAATCAAACGCCGCAGGCCATCGACGTACTGTAACTGAGACAACGACCGTACTCGAGACGTTCCCCGTCGTTCCGGCAGACGTGATGTAGTACCAGTTTGGTTTGCTCCCTGCGTCCACCGCGACAGAGTAGGAGCCGCTGCTCAGCAGTTGGTCGTCCCATCCCGCGGTCCAGGTTGGATCGGTCGTCAGTGTCCACAGCGCTCTGTCTATTCCGGCCTCCGCCAAGTGAAAGGCCTTCAGCTGTTGGATGTCCTTCGTCACGAGGAGGCTCTCCATGCGGCACAACTCAAGAAGGCCGAGCCCCAGCAGCGCGAGCACGAAGATTGTGATGGTCACTGTGACTAGGATGTATCCATCTTGACGTCTTCGAAGGCTGTATCTCATCTTCGTCTGCCCTCAGTTGCGCGACATCACGGGCGCTGTTGCCGAGAATCCTGGTTTGGTGTTGGTCTGACTCGTTCTCTGCAAGAGTAAAGACTGCGGCGGCGGATAGCCCAGGGCTTTTTTCAGCAGGTCTGGTCCGTGTCCCCGTACGTCATGGGCCCACGGCTGTATCGAGCGCCTCACATCCTTACTGCTCTTCCCATTGACCGAATTTGAAGTGAAGGTACTCGTCCCCGTTAGGAATCCCCGCCGGAAAGCCATAGTCCAGTGCTGAGTCATCATAGGTGATGATGGGGTGGTTCCAGATCTGGTCGTTGAGTATGCTGTTCACGTGGATCGTACCGGTTATGTTTGGACGATTCCTGAGGTCCAGTTCATCTGCGTGCAAAAGGCCGTGGACGGTGGCGTAGTTATCCAGTGTCAGCCTGCCAAGAGTCAGTATGAACAGTCTCTCGCCGAGGGTTGCATGGTTCGTAATTTCTATGGAGCTGGTGGCGAAAATCACATTGCCGGACCCTTCATATATGCTGAGGTTATCGAAAAGCAAGTCGCTTCCGCATATTATATCGACCCCGTCGGTGATCTCTGAGCTGTTGCCGATCGTTATGCTGCCGGTGGCGACGATTGTGCCAGGCCCGTGCAGCGCGGCGCCGGAGAGGTCTATGTTCCCATTCACCAGAAGCGTCTGCCCAAACAGAGAGTACGAGCCGCCCAAGCCCCAGTCGCCGGCTTCCTCCAGTGCTGCCTGCGCGATCAGGGCGTCATAAGAGCTGGTGTCGAAGACGGCGGGTTCCGGCAGATCGTCCGGCATTTCGCCCACGACGTAGTCGCCGTTGCCCTCGACCGTGCCCGTGGCATACACGTAGTTCTCAACGCTTGAGCCGGCATCAACGCTGAAGTTCCCATAACCGAAGATGCTGCCGTTGACCACAGCATTGTTCCGCAGCCGGACCGGAGTGGCCGAACCGGACGGATTCGCCCAAAAGAGGCCGTAGTCATAGGCGTACGGCCAGGGGCACAACTTCACGTCAAGCGTGATCGTCTTCGATATCACGCCCGAGGTCCCGGTTGAGCTGACGCGATACCAGCGGGGCTCCACCAGCGCCGCCATGCCCACTGAGTAGGCACCGTCGTTCAGAGCCTGGTCCTGCCATCCGGCGGACCACCCCGGGTCCTCGATCAGTTTCCACAGCGTTCTGTCAATTCCCGCCTCCGCCAGGTGGAACGCGTTCAGGTATTGCACGTCATGCGCCACCAGGACGCCCTCCATGCGGCATAACTCGAGAAGGCCGAGCCCCAGCGCCGCGAGCACAAAGACTATGATGCTCACGATGATCAGGAGGAAACCTTCCTGGCCTCTCCGAATGCTGTATCTCATCTTTGCCTACCCTCAGTTGCGCAGCTTCACCAACGTCGTTGTGGAGGCTGCCATCTCGCTATTCGCCAGTTGCAGATTGATTCTCAGCAACGGGTCGTCGTACGCGGCATCGTCAACAAATGCAAAACTGAGCGCAGTCACTTTGCCATTGACGAGGACTGTGGACGTATCGCCCTTGACCTGCAATAGATCGCCGCCATCCGCATAGAAAGCGCACGAATCTGCGGATCCCGGATCCAGCGTCAGCACGTCGCCGTCCGCGTTGACTTCAATCGCATCCGACGCGGTCTCGCGCACCATATTCTCCATGAGGCGCACGCACACGCTCGACTCTCTCTTCAGATCCGTGTTTCGCAGGGCCTGCGCAGAGAGGCGCGATCCCGTGGCCACGATGGTCCCTATGGCCAGCAACACCACGAACGAAGTAGTCATCGCGCAAGCGAGCTCCACCAATGTCGCACCGGAGCAAACTCGTCTGTTGTTTCTCATGTCATCGATATTCCGAAAGAAAGGTCACCAGCTCGACCGCCTGGTCGGCGCCGTTCTCAGCCCAGCTCACCTGCACCGTGGCTTTGCGGTAATCGACCGACCCGTCCGTGTCTTCGTCCACGTCTTCGATCGTGGTCCGGCGCGAGCCTGTGAAGGAACCTGCGTGGACCTCCGTGTTCTCTTCCCCACAGGTCGGCAACAGGTCGAACGAGACGGTCCTCAGTTCCTCAACCCGCGTATGTGTAAGCTGCGCGGCGCACCTGCGACAGCCTTCCAGGTTGAGGCTCATCTGGCTGTACGAGAAATAGCCTAGTGTGCCCAGAGCTCCGGCCAGAAACACGGTCATCGACACGCCCACCTCAACCAGTGAGACGCCGCGCTGCCGCTTCCGGCGAGTGGTCCAGTTGAACCAGCGCCGAGGGCGCCGGGCGCTGAGCTTGCGTGACTTTCGCGTGCATATGAGAGAAGTTTTCATGTGACCCTCCCTGTTATCAAGAATATACTTAGCTGTCCGCTCCTTTGCATCGCCAGTCCTTTGTGCAAAGCGGATGCCGACCCTGACGCAGTCGGACAGGTGTCGTAACATACTATCTCGACTATCGTTAGTGGCAGACAGCATACCTGCCTGCATCTCGACTAGCGACATTCCGGCGCATTTTGGGACGTTCCGTTCGGGAACGCTCCTCTAAGGAACAATCGGTGTGGTCCAGCTCATCTTGAGGCGGTTTGGGGCAAGCGAGGTATCCGTGCGGGGAGACCGGGGATCACAAAAGAAGCGCTGAAAACATTGAGTTTTCAGCGCCTATGATCTGGTGGGCGATACAGGACTCGAACCTGTGACCTCATGGGTGTGATCCATGCGCTCTAGCCAACTGAGCTAATCGCCCGGAGGGACCCACGGTCTAATCGAATTATATACCTCCGCATTTTGGCAGTCAAACCACGGGCCAAGGGCCGTCCTGTCGAGTCATGCGTGTCCATGGGGCAGTTCGGAAGGAGTCGGTCGGGCGCTGCGTTCGGGAAACGGCCCGTGTCCCATAGGCTCAACCAAGTATCTCATGGAGCGCGGACACGACGTCGCGGGCGTCCTCATCGGTCAGGCGGGGAGAAAGGGGCAGGCTGAGCGTTCGGTCGGATATGAACTCCGCGTTCGGCAGCTCTCCGCGCCGCATCCTCAAGAGTTGTTGATAAAAGGGCTGGAGATGAAGCGCCAGATAGTGCAGGCCGGTGCCGATGTTTTTCCGCTTCAGGGCCTCTCGCAGCTCGTCTCGACCGATGCCGGCGCTTTCCCGGTCCACCAGGACCGTGTACAGGTGCCGGGCGTGACGGCAGCCGGGCTCAACCGGGGCCGGAAGCCCCAGAGGCAAGTCGGCGAGAGCCTGGTCGTAGTAACGCCACAGTTCCTCCCGCCGGCGATGGTACGCGTCGATCTTCTCGAGCTGTCGCAGACCCATGGCCGCCTGCAGATCGGTCATGTTGTACTTGTACCCCGGCTCGATCACCTCCACGCGCGCCGGGCCGTCGCTGTGGAACCGCTTCCAGGCGTCGGAGCTGACCCCGTGCAGGCTGAGGACGCGCACGCGTTCGGCCAATTTGGGGTCGTCAGTGGTTGCCATGCCGCCTTCGGCCGTGGTGATGTTCTTGTTCGCATAGAAGCTGAAAGCCGCCATGTCGCCGACCGATCCGATCTTGCGGTCCTTCCAAGTGGACTCGATGGCGTGCGCCGCGTCCTCCACTACGCGCAGGGCGTGCCTGCGCGCGATGTCCATGATGGCGTCCATATCACAGGCTCGGCCGGCGTAGTGAACCGGCATGATGGCCCGCGTCTTCTCTGTTATGGCGGCCTCGATGTGCTCCGGGGCGATGTTTCCCGTGCGGCGGTCCACGTCCACGAAGACCGGCTTCGCCCCCACGTGCACGATGACGTTCGCCGTGGCGCACCAGGTCAAGGACGTAGTGATCACCTCGTCGCCAGGACCGATGCCCAGCACCTTCAGGCCCAGATGAAGGCCGGCTGTGCATGAATTGAGCGCCACGGCGCACCGGGCGCCCACGTATTCGGCGAAGCGCCTCTCAAACTCGTGCGCTCGCGGGCCGGTTCCGTTCCAGCCGCTCCGCAGCGCGGCCACAACCTCCTCGATTTCGTCCTCGGCGATGAGCGGCGCACCGAAGATGAGAAATTCCTTTCGCGGCAACCCAGCCTCCTCCTTCTCAGCGATTCACTCCAATGCGGCCCAGCTCCTCTTCGTACAACTCCACGATCCGCGCCACCATGGTCTCAGCGCGGAACTGATCCGTGAAAAGTTCCCGACCGCGCTTCGCCATCTGGGCCGCTTGCCCGAGATCGGTGAGGGCGCGAGAGATCGCCTCGCGAAGCTGGTCCACCTGCCGGGGCGGCACGAGGAAGCCGGTCTCTCCATCCTTCACCACTTCGCGCGCGCCGTCCACATCATAGCTGATAACCGGACGGCCGCTCAGCAACGCTTGCGGCAACACGCGAGCCAAGCCTTCCCTCAGTGACGCGTGCACCAACAGGTCCATGGCCTTTATCATCTCCGGGATGCGGTCCGTCGGCACGAGTCCGGCGAACGTGACCTTGTGCCGCACACCCAGACGCTTTGCGAGGCCTTCGATCTGCGGTCGCAGGATGCCGTTTCCCACGAACAACAGGCGCGCCAGGGGAAAGCTAACATGAACGCCGGCGAACGCGCGCAAAACGTCCTCGTGCCCTTTCAGGTGAAACAGCCTCGCGATCTTCCCTATCACGACAGCGTCTTCTGCGATGCCGAGTTCCTCCCGCACCCGTTTGCGGGCGCCGTCCTCGCGCAGGAACGGCTCGACCTCCATCCCGCTGTGGATCGTCACGAATTTCTCAGCCGGCGCCACTCCGGCCCTGACGAACGTGTCGGTCATGGCGTTCGATACCGAGATGAACCTGGACGTGTATCGCGCGGTCCATCTCTCCAGCGCGCAGAAGGCGAGATTGGCCACGGCGTTCTGGTATTTGTGGAAAGGAGGACCATGAACGGTGTGGATGATCAGCGGCACCCTGGTGCGATGCGCCGCCACGCGGCCCAGGATACCCGCCTTTGATGAATGTGTGTGGACGATGTCGGGCCGCTCGTCGCGGAAGATCCTGAGCAGGTTGCGATAGGCCGCCACATCGCGCCAAGCGGAGATCTGCCGCCGGAGGTTCGGAAGCACGACCAGGTCAACGTTGTTGCGCCGGGCGCGTTCCACCAGGTCTCCTTCGGGGCCGATGGGCGGGCCGGTCACCAGCGTGGTTCGGAAACCTTCGAGGCGGTCCAGCCCTTCCACGGTGAGGAGAGTGTTCTCCTGGGCGCCGCCCAGGATGAGGCGCGTAATCACGTGAATGCATCGCACAGGCCTCAACGGGGCTCCCCCCGCCCGGCAGACGTCCTCTGGACGGTCAGCCGCTCGATGGCCGCCACGAACTCGGCCGGACCGGCATAGCGTTCTTCAGGCTGCTTGGCCATCATCCTGCGGAGCGTGCTGCAGAAGTCAGGGGAAAGCTCCGGCCGAAGCGCGGCCGCATCCGGCCGCGGCGACTCGGCGTGCATGCGCAACGTCTCGGCCACGGTGGGGCCCTGGAAAGGAACGCGCCCCGTCACCGCGCGAAAAAGTGTGCAGCCCAGGGAATAGATGTCGGATCGGCTGTCCAGCATCAGGTCGCTCCTGGCCTGCTCGGGAGACATATAGAACGGCGTGCCCACGCGGCTCTCGGCCTCCTCGCCCGGCGCCATGGCGAGACCCAGGTCAGCCAGCTTCGCCGCCCCGTCCTCCTTCAGCAGGATGTTCGCCGGCTTGATGTCGCGATGGACCAGACCGTGCGCGGAAGCGTACTGCACGGCCCTGCCGATCTGGAGGCCGATGGATGCAGCCAGTGTTTCGGATACGCGCCCCTCCCTGACGATGACCTGCTCGAGACTGGCTCCGGGCACGTATTCCATGACAATGTGAGGACTGCCCCGCCATCGGCCTACGTCGTACACCTGGACCACGTTCGGATGGCTGACTCGCGCGGCCAGTCGCGCCTCGCGCAGAAACCGCCGCACGAACGCTTCATCATGGGCGAGATGGCCGGCGAGAACCTTGACGGCCACGATCCGGTCGAGCCTGCGTTGCCTGGCCCGGTACACGGTGCCGATGGCGCCGGCCCCGATGCGGGACAAAATCTCGAGGTCGCCCAGCCTCGGGGGCGCCTCGCGGGCCATAGTACGGCGGACGTCGGCAAGCTGTTCCTGCGTCAGCAGGCCCATTTCCCGGAGCACATGGTCCAGCCGGAGCTTGCGGCCTGTACACCTCCGTTCGGCAAGACCGCGAAAGGCCTCCCGGACGCGCTCCGTGTCGAGATAACCTTTGCACAGGGCTACGTGGATCAGCCGGTCCTGAAACCTGGTGCTCATCGTGCGCCGGACCGGCCGCAGCCATGGCGCGAAGACAAGGACCGCGGGAGGGGAAGTCCGCTGCTTTTCAAGAATCGCCGGATCGCGGCCAGATCGCTGCGATTCAGCGGCACGGGTCCGCCGAGCAGCCGCGCGGCGATAACCCCGCGGGCGAAGTTCTCCATCGCCTCGAGACGGTGCTGCGCCTGTTTGAGGCCCCTGCCCAGCGTGAGCGCGCCGTGATTGGCCAGCAGGAAGCAATCGGCTTTATCCAGGTAGGGCATCAGCAGATCGCCCCATTCACCGGTTGGTGCGAACGGCACGAGAGCGGGTCGTCCCATCGTGGCGTATACCTCCAGGTTGCACGGCTTGCCGAAATCCTTCCTGGCCATGGCGAACCCGAGGCACGCCGCGGGATGGGCGTGAATTACCGCCCCTGCGTCAGCACGCGAGCGGTAGATGATGCGATGCGCGGACAATTCGGACGAGGCCTTTCCTGGAGCCGATGAGCCGTGTCGGATGCGCACGTTCACGAGGTCAGCGGGCCTCACGTCAGCGAGCGCGCAGCCCGAAGGCGTAATGAGAAGGGTCGTCCGGCTCAAGCGCGCGCTCACGTTGCCGGACGTACCGGGCGCGAGCCCTTGCTCCGCCATCCGACGGCACGTCCCGGCGATATCGCGGCGAAGAGACTTCTCGCTGGGCATGTTCGCTCCGAGAATCCTGTTGGAGACCTCTCTCGACGCATACTATGGCCCGGCAGTGCAAAATTCAAGCAGCGCCTTGCCGGCAAGGCGGGCAGGCGACCGTTCCACGCCTGCGTGACCTCAACGCACACCGGGGCTTGGAAACGCGGCCCTGCGGCACGCCCATCCGTGCGCTGTGTCTGTTGGCCCATAGTTGCAAAAGCCCAACACGACAAATATAATCCATCTCATGTCATCGGTCGGATGGTGCCTGTCTCTTTCCCGATCTGGGCAATCGCATGGTATTCCGTAGAGTCGCCGGCGCGGATAAGCTCAAGTATTACCGCGACCTGATTCTCGTCCTGGTGGCCAAGGAGTTCAAGGTGCGGTACAAGAGCACCTTTCTTGGCTACGTCTGGTCGATCCTCAACCCGCTGGCCTTCGCCTTGGTCTACTGGTTCGTCTTCGGCACGATTCTACGGATAAGAGCCGAAGATTTTCCCCTTTATCTCATCACCGGATTGTTCCCTTGGCAGTGGTTTGCAAACTCAGTGAACACCTCCAATTACTCCTTCCTGAACAACGCCTCGCTTATAAAGAAGGTCAGGTTTCCGCGGGCGTTTCTGGTGCTGGCCGGCGTGCTCAACGACCTGATTCACTTCGTCGCGTCCATACCCGTGATCGTGCTGTTCATGATGTATTACGGCGTCTATCCTTCGATTTCGTGGGTCTGGCTGCTGCCGCTCCTGGTGGGGGTGCAACTTGTTCTGACCTACAGCGTGTCCCTGTTCATCGGCACGTCCAACCTGTTCTTCAGGGACCTGGAGCGGCTGACGGTGATCTTCACCATGATGTGGTTCTTCCTGACCCCGATCATCTATCCGGCGGACATGTGGCCGGCGCAGTACAGGTGGGGGCTGTACGTGAATCCCATGGCCGCCATGATCATGTGCTGGCGAGGGGCGTTTCTGAAGGGCAGCCTGCCCCTGGGTTACCTGGCGGCCGTTGTGGCGTTCTCCGCGGTCGCCTACATTATCGCCGGCAAGTTGTACAAGTCCCTGCAGTGGAGGTTCGCTGAGATTGTCTAACGACGTCGCCATCCGCTTCCGGGACGTTATCAAGGACTACCCCTTGAGCAGGCTGACGTCGGCCGGCATCAAGCATCTCGTGCTCCACCTGCCGAGGTACCTCGGTCAGTTGCGCCGGAAGAGGGCCTTTCGCGCTCTGGACCACGTGTCGTTCGAAGTTCGTCGCGGAGAGTCTCTGGGGATCATTGGCCGCAACGGGTCGGGCAAGAGCACGACGCTCGGGCTCATCGCCGGCGTGCTCAGGCCCACGCACGGAGAGATCGAAGTGCACGGCCACATCGCGCCGCTACTGGAATTGGGCGCCGGTTTCCACCCGGACCTGACCGGCAGGGACAACATCATCCTGAACGGCGTCCTGCTCGGCATGACGCGAGACCGCGTCAGGGAGCGGATTGATGACATCATCGCATTCTCCGAACTGGAGGAGTTCATTGATCGGCCCATCAGGGTCTATTCTTCCGGGATGGTCGCGCGGCTGGGGTTCTCCGTGGCCGTGCATCTCGACCCCGAGGTCCTGCTGATTGACGAAGTCCTTGCCGTAGGGGACGTGCCGTTTCAAAAGAAATGTCTTCTGAAGATGCAGGAGTTCCGGCGCGACGGCGTCACCACGGTCTTCGTCAGCCACAATCTGGATGACGTAAGAAGGATCTGCGACCGCGTGGCCCTGCTGGATCAGGGACAATTGCTGAGCCTGGGCCGCCCCGATCAGGTCTTCGCCGATTACGCGGCGAGAACGGGGGCAGAGACTCGCGAAAGAGACTCCGCCGCAGACCAATGTGTCTCTACAACAAGCCCTGAGTAGGACAAGTGGTGGTGAAGTCTGAGCAGAGGATCAACAGGCTTTTTATTGAATGCACGCATACTTACTTGTATGGCGGGAACTCCGGCATACAGCGAGTTACAAGGAGTATTGCTAATAACTGTGCAAAAACAGGCCGGAAGCTTGGCGTGCACTGTTGCCCCGTCATCCTTAGGCGCAACAGTTTTTTCCGGATCAAAAAGATTAGCACGAGCGCCACTCGCCTTAATCAGATTAATACTTTTTGCCTTAACCTTTATCATAGGATAAGGTTCATTCTCCGATCTATTTTGCCTTACTGGTTCCTGTCGCACAGGGGCCTCCCGATGCGAGTCTGGAAACTGGCGAAAACCATGCTCAAAAGCCTCCTTCGACTTATACACTACGCTTTGACCCCAATGCAAGGCAAGATTTCCTTCGGCCCTGCTGATGCCTTACTCCTGCTCGACTCCTCCTGGCATCTGCCGTTGTGGCGCGCTGTGGACAAGGCCAGAAAACGAGGCGCCAAAGTGGGTTTTGTATTATATGATTTGATACCGGTGCTGGCTCCCGAATTCTGTGAGGCGAGTTTAGTCCAAGTATTCCGTAAATGGGTCAAGAGAGCGTCCTGCACGTGCGACTTCGGTCTAACCATCTCCGAATCAGTGAGCCGGGAATTTGACAGCTTCGTCAAGTCCAGTTCCTGGCAGGGAGAAGTCAGCTTGGGGAAACTGCGATCGTTCCGCCTCGGTGGGCAGGTGGACCCTATCCGGGGAAACGGGAAAGTGCGGGGCCATGTTTCGGCCGTTTTTGATTGCTCATCAGGGCCAAAGCCCTACATCACGGTTTCAACCATTGAACCCAGGAAGAACCACGGTTACTTGCTGGACGCTTTTGATATCGTGTGGGCTCACGGCGTCGACGCGAGACTCTGTCTGATTGGCAAGATCGGCTGGCTATGTGAGGAGATAGTTGATCGTATCCGAGACCATGCATACTGGCAAAAACGGCTTTTCATGTTCAATGATCTGAATGATGCGGAGCTTGCTTACTGTTACGAGAATTGCAAGGGACTAATCTACTGTCCTGTCCGTGAGGGATTTGGCCTTCCGGTTGTGGAGGCGCTCAACAAGGGGGTCCCTGTGCTGGCCAGCGACATTCCCGTTCTGAGAGAGGTTGGCGGCGAGCATTGCAGCTATTTCGACCTCAGTTCAGAGAGAGCCCTTGCTGAACTGGTAATGCAGTTCGAGCAGAAACGGAGTTCGGTCGGACGGCAATGCATGAAGAGTTATAGGTGGCCGGACTGGCAGGAAAGCTGTGAGGAACTGCTTCGAACCGTGGTTGAATCGGCTGGCGATGTGATGCAGGATTAGTTGACTTTTGCAGTTTCGAACAATCACGCGTGCATCTCAACTTGCGTAAGCTACGAAGGATAACGAGTGAAGAGATGTCAAGCACAGGCGAAGGGATGGCGCTGCGATTTACGGTGTGGAACCCCCTGCGGGCTTGTCGGCGTGAGGTGACTTTCGTTCGGGGATGTTTGATGAACAACTCTAGTCGCATAGATGGACTCAAAGAGAGAATCAGAGCTATTCCAATCGTGGGGCCGGGCTTACGGTACCTGTACTCGTGGGCGACGCTGCCCGCGAAAGTGAGGCAGATCCTCGATGCCCTGCATTTGCATTCAACGACCAAAGATACCGTCCGAGAATCTACTTACATCGGCAATTACAAAGCACTGACGAGGACGGCACTTGGTCAGAAGATCGTGCTTGACACGAGGGATGTGTCCATTACTCCCCATATCATCCTCGACGGCTGGTGGGAGATCTCGGTCAGCAGGTTCTTCTTGAACTTGCTCACGGAGGGCATGACCGTAGTCGAGTTGGGAGCGAATGTGGGCTACTATACCTTGCTCGCGGCCTCGCGAATCGGTACGAAAGGCAAGGTTTTTGCCTTTGAGCCCAACCCGGACCTATTCGAGATTCTGCACGTGAACATGGAGATCAACGGGTTCTTGGAAAGGACAGAGCTCGTGAACAAGGCTGCCATGCACCGATCGGAGCCCGTCACCTTGCACAGGATGCAACGCCACTTGGCGTCAGCTTCCGTGGGCAGACCGTCGGAGGATTTGCTCATCCGATGGAGGGACAGAGTCGAGCCCATCATCGTCCAAGCCATTTCTCTCGACGAGTTCTTCAAGAACAGGAATGTCGAGATTAATGTGATGAAAATAGACGCTGAAGGAAGCGAGCCCTATATCTTTGCCGGAATGTCTGGAACACTGGAGAGCAATCCAGACATGTCCATCATCTGCGAGTTCAATCGCGATGCAATTACTTGGGCAAACGCAAATCCTGCTGACTTTCTGGAAAACCTCGCGCGCTCCGGGTTTAGCTTGATGTACATCGACTATGATTCCAGGCCTGTCGAAGCGAGCATTGAAGAACTCCTTGACTTCGGCTTTTGCGAACTTTACTTGAAAAAGGCGCGATCCTGAAGGCTGGGCGGCTAGCTCTGGACAGTGGACGGACCCAACCGTCATTGTGACGAATGTTGCTGGGGAGGGCCAATGCGCCTGGCCGTTGTAACCATCAATTTCGGAAACGTCCTGTGCGACAATGTACGGCGGAGTTTTGAGGCGGCTGCCTCACGTTGGCGGGCGTCCTACGTGGAGATGACGCCTGACAATACGTGCCCCTCCATGACGTGGGACAAGTGCAAGCTGGAAGTCTTCCGATATGTCGAGGCGGACAGGGTCCTCTGGATTGATGCGGACGCCGTCATTAGAGGGGACGCCCCTTCTCCCTTCGACATCTGCCCGCCGGACAAATTGGGCGTCGTCAAAAACACCATTCCACGCTTCCTGGAATACTCCACGTTGATTGCCGAGGAGGATGAGGACTGGGCCACAATCAACCAAAGGCTGGGCAAGAATTTGCCCAAAGACATCACTTTCTTCAACGCCGGCATGATGGTTCTGAGCCGTGGCGCCCATGAAGGCCTTTTACGGCGATCAGAATCGACCAGAGAAGTAATGGAGACAAAGCTTCGCTGGATCGAACAATCGGCCATGAACTATGCGGCGGCCGAACTCGGGATTCCTTTGCAGCTCATGGATGAAACCTGGAATTACATCCATCCGGAACAAGTCGGACATTGGGACTGGATGGAGCACTACGTATATCACTTCGCTGGTGCAAAGGACCGAGACAAGATCTTGAAGGTCATAAACTGGCGTATGCCCCTAAGCAATATGTTGGGAGAAAGACCCGCGGAACGGCCGCGCATGAGGAAGATAGTAACATGGTGTGACACACGACTCCGTCATCCCTCCGCGAAGAGATTGCTCTTGTGTGTGAAACCTACTGTTCGGACCTTAGGACGGATCCCGGTGCTTGGCGTGCTGCTCCGATACCTTTATCGGTGGGTCACTCTTCCCCTTAGGCTGAACCGAACGTTGGACAACCTTCAGATTATCAGGGAGAAGATTGCCGAGTTGACCTCCGCTGTGCAAAACCTTAATCGTAAGGATTGCGATGAACATAGGGATTGATGCCCGATATCTGAACGAGCCAACAAGCGGAATTACACGTTACACGCTCAACCTGCTGCGGGGCATCGCCGCCATAGACCCAGGGTTCCGGATCCGCCTCTTGGTGCCCCGGATCGGGGCCATTCCAGAAGAGATCAGGACGAGCAAATCATTCGACCTTGTTGAGGTCAGGCGGAATCCACGCGGGTTGGCAGACCAATTGGCCATGCCTTATTGCATACGCCGCTTCGGTCTTGAGTTGCTCCACAGCATGGACGCCTTCGCACCGCTTCTTTCGTCATCGTCGAAAAAGATCGTCACCGTCTACGACCTCATACCTCTTACATGTCGGAATGTTAATAGGCGGAGCCTCAAGGCAAAATTCTCCCCCGTGTGGAAGGCGTGGCTTAGATGGCAGTGTCGCAGCGCAGACATGATTGTTACGCCGAGCGGATATTCGAAAGGCGATATCGAGAGATTCTTGAATGTACCGCGGTCCAGGATCCGTGTCATTCCGGCCGGGGTCGAAATGCCGGCTCGACCCGAGGCGAGTGTGGTCAGAGGCGTCCAGAGGAAGTACGCCAACAACCATATGTTCATCCTATACGTGGGCCGGCGCGCTCCCTACAAGAACCTTGTCTGCCTGATCCAGGCCTTCGCGAAGGTGAAGGCCGAATGTCGGGCGCCAGTTCTCCTCCTCGTCGTGGGAGCCAAGGACAGCAGATATCCGGAACCGGAAGGGGAAGTCGCTCGACTTGGGCTGGGCGAATCGGTAGTCTTTACCGGGCACCTCAGTGATAGGGAACTCGCTTCATTGTACGTCAGCGCGAGCGTGTTTGTGTTTCCGAGCATCTATGAGGGATTCGGTCTGCCGCCGCTCGAAGCGATGAGCTATGGCACACCGGTCGTGGCCAGCAACAGAACGGCCGTTCCCGAAGCAGTGGGGGATGCGGGCATTCTGGTGGACCCGGAAAGTCCAGCGAAGATGGCCGACGCCGTCCTTCGTGTTTTGAAGAAGCGAGAACTCGCTTCGGCCATGCGTCGGAAGGGCTTGGCCAGAGCCAGAGAATTCCCGGTAGAACGGCAGGCGGAGGAGACCCTTCGTCTGTATGAAGAGTTGCTTCTGGCGAGCCGAGGCAGGCATGTGCTGCATGTTGCGGACGCCAAGAAGGACCCTGCCAAGACTACGCGGTCGACGCACTAAAGGGCCGGCTGGTGTTGAAGCGACAAGGCAACCTTTTTTTGACCCTGGCGGTCGTTTTCGATGCGGCCGCCGCCGCGGCGACATGGATGATCTGTTACGTCGTGCGGTTTAGGCTGGGGCTGTTTCCTTACATGGAGCCCACGCCGCCGACGCCCGGCCTATTCGCCAGGCTCCTGCCCATCATCGTTGGCTGCGACCTGATTGCCCTGGCCGCCGTGGGCCTGTACGGGCCCGCCAGGACCCGTTCCCTGCTCAGGGAATGGATGCAGGTGGCCAAGGCCGCGGCGCTCGCCTGGATGGGCATGCTGGCTGTGCTCTATTATTACAGCCGGACCCCCTACAGCCGGGTGATGCTGTTCATTTTTCTGTTCGTAAACCCGGCGGCGCTCATGCTGGCGAGGGCGGCTCTGCGCAGGACACTGTTCGGCCTCCGCCAGCGCGGACTGGGCGTCAGGCGTGCGGCCATCGTGGGCACGGGACGCCTGGCCCAGGAGGCGTTGCACAAGCTGCAGGCCAACCCCTGGCTCGGAGTAACCGTCGAGTACTTCATCGGCGAAGACGACCAAACCAACAGATCGGAGATCCGGGGCGTGCCGGTGCGCGCCCGAGTCTCCGACCTCCGGGAGTGTATGGAGGCGCACCCGGTGGACACGGCCTTCGTCGCGCTCTCGGGCCGAAATGCCGAGCGAACTGATGAGGTGCTGGACAAGCTTGCGCGGCTGCCGGTAAGTGTGGCAGTGATCCCGGACTTCACCGGAGTAATCACCATGAGGTCGAGCGTGGGCGAGCTGGAGGGCCTGCCCGTCATACAGCTTCGCGATACCCCGGTCTACGGCTGGAACGCGGCGGCCAAGCGCGCATTGGATCTGATCGGCTCGCTCGTGCTCTTGTCCGTGTTCGGGCTGCCCATGCTGATTCTCGCCGTCCTCGTGAAGCTCACCAGTCCCGGACCGGTGCTGTACAGGCAGGACCGCATGGGGCTGGGCGGCAGGCCCTTCACCATGCTGAAGTTCAGGAGCATGCGCGTGGATGCGGAAGAACAGACCGGGCCGGTCTGGGCCACGCAGCATGACTCGCGGCGCACGAGGCTCGGCTCGTTCATGAGGCGCACCAGTCTGGACGAGTTGCCCCAGTTGCTCAATATATTGAAGGGCGACATGAGCCTGGTGGGCCCGCGGCCCGAGCGGCCGGTCTTCGTGAGGCAGTTTACGGAGCAGCTTCCAGCGTACATGCTGCGCCACAACGTGAAGGCGGGCCTCACCGGGTGGGCGCAGATCAACGGCTATCGCGGAGACACGTCCCCCAGGAAGCGCCTCCAGTACGACCTCTAATACATCAACAACTAGTCCTTGGGCTTTGACATATTCATCCTCGTGCTC
>SDBU01003810.1_pt1 | contig 18968 bp, 41 predicted proteins | sample 2277071 | NCBI WGS metagenome assembly SDBU01 (sample SAMN10397929, study PRJNA504765) | marine sediment metagenome | isolation source: marine sediment core GS08_GC12, 126 cmbsf | place: Arctic Ocean: Gakkel Ridge, Loki's castle | collected 2008 | reverse complement strand
TCCTTTATCTTTTGTCAACAATAAGACCCTTGTTATTAATAATTTCACCAGTCAATAGGCTCACAAAATTTTTACAATCCTCACAATAAACATCATACATACTTTGAGCCCTCACATATTCACGGCCATATATGTTTTCTGGATAGCCGGCTAATATATAGTTTCTATGCTCACAGGTCATATTTTCCATTTGATTCTTCTTTCTTTCTATCTTTATCCTAGAATAATAATTCCTATATTCTTCTCTTCTACATTCTTTACAATGCGTTCTGAGACCACTATATCTTTTACTATCCTTTCCAAACAATTCTATTGGCAAACATTTCTTGTGGATACTACACCAATGAAATCCTTCCTCACAATCTTCACCTAGTGTTTCTAGATTATTCCTCGGCTTGTTTTTTAGATTACATTTTAAATGAGAAAATGCAATATTATTCAAATCCCAAAACAAATTTACATCTTTATGTAGCCAAGATTTTTTATGCTCTATGCTAAAATTCTCTATCTTTTTAATAAAATTTCCACATCTGTAGCAAAGATCCAAGTTAAGTCGTTTTACTAAATCAAACATAATTATTTTTCTAAATCTATGTGTTGCTGTTCCAAAAACCATACCTATAAACGCATCTCTATCTTTCCTAGTGATTCTTTTACCATTAATTATCGCAGGCTTTTTTTGTTTGCCGTTTAACGTATTACATTTTAAATGGGAGAATGCAATGTTGTTTAAATCCCAAAATAATGCCCTGTCAATCCCCATCCAAAATTTTTTGTGATCTATGCTGAGATCTTTTATATACTCAATCCGCTTGCCGCATCTAAAACAAAAATCTTCATTAAGTTGTTTTAGCAGATCAAACGTTATCATCTTCCTGAGCCTACCAGCGGCTGTACAAAGAGACATACCCAAAAATTTATTTTGGTTATCACTCATTATCTTTATTTTCCTCAAAGATTTTGTAAAATTCATCAGTGAATTCCTCTGGAGTGTGCACATCCCACCAACCAACAATTTTCCCATCCTCTTTTAGTATTCTTCTTTTACATATATCAACATATTCTTTTATTAATGGCAAGCCTTCTTCATCTATAAAGTGGTAAAAGTCCATAAACACGAAGTCGTATTTATTGTCGGTGGTAATTAAATATTCTAGCCCATCCATACAGATTATTGTGTGTCTATCATCGTCAATAAGATTAGTCTGTTTTTGAACTATTATAGTATCCTTACTAATTTCTATCGTAGTCAAAGAGTTTACACCAGTACAGGATAATATATATTTAGAGGCTATTCCTAGCCCTAGCCCTATTTCTAAACAATCGCCGCGTGGATAGTTACCAATCTGTTCCTTGTATTCATCTATTTCATCCTCTATTGCCCACAGAGTATGGCCTGGACCTTCTTCCAGGTGAAGCAGGTTATTGAATAAATAAATTCGCATATTTCCACTTTCAGCGACCAGTTTTCCGTGAGTAAAATAAATAGGTGTGGCCATTTCTTATTCTGTCTCTGAAGCCGCCGCTTTATCTAATGCTTTATCTAATTTTGCCAACACGCAAGAATCACAGTCCTCAGGACACCCTTTTCTTTCCATAACATCTAGCCAGTCATTTGTTCTTTCTAAAACAACATAACAAGAGAGCTGGTCTTCAAATTCAAAATATACCTTTTTTCCTCCAATACGTCCATAAATCTCTATCATCCGATCTTCCTCCTTTAATCTTCTTATAGAATAAAATTACATTTCCGCTAGAGAAGATTTTATTAATAACACATTGGCAAATCATTTTTCGATAATCTACCGCCGCAAATAACAGTGTCGGCCCCTCCCCAATAAATGTAAATATGCTCTCCTCCAGTATCAACAGTAGCGCAACTGAAAACAACATTTGGCACAGCGCCCCCAATCTCCTCTCTTGTTGTTGGTACTAATATTGGCTCAGGATGAATATAAATAATTTTAGTAGGATCCTTTAAATCAAGGACCATAAATCCCAAAGAATACATTCTATTTACCAAATATGAAAATTCTGATTTTTTATCGTCCCATAGATGAACAACATGTGTAATTACTAACCATCCTTTAGGAGTTTTTAATGGTGGACCAGCAATTCCTACTTTATAAATAGGTTTATCCTTTATAATATACCAATCATCTTTTTTTGATAGAATTCGACTGTCCCGCCAATCGCTTTTTAATGTCATGTCACGGGTTCGGGAAATCCATATATGTGGAGGTCTACGGTGAAGCAAGTATACCCAACCATTAACTGGTTCTGATAAAATAGAAGCATTCTTATCCTCTTGGTTGAATAACACACCTATCCATTCATATTCAAGAAAATTCCGAGTTTTCCAAATCCCTATCCTATCGCCAGTCGAAGAGCAAGCTGTAGCGAAGACATACTTATAATCATCTATCCATTTTACAATCCTTGGATCTTCGATGCCGTATTCACAATATTTATTATACCCACTTTGTAAGACAGGCTTATCAAGCATGTACCAATTTAATCCGTCAGCACTTACAGCTAATCCGCAACTGGACTCTGATTGATTTGCCGTACATGCGCCTCGAAAAAGCATTTTATATAGACCATCATCATCAATTATAACACCACAATTGAAAATATTTTTTCGGCGCCAAATAACATTATCAGGCTCCAAAAGTAGATTATTACGAAATCTTTCAATCAATATCTTTTCCATTTATTATTTCCTCCTCAACATAATGTACATTGCACTATTCCCACGCTTTGCAACTATAAGAACTTGTTGTTTTGAAGATATTTCTTTCATTATTTTGTTATAATCGCCTATATCCTTAACAGATTTATGATTAATTATTATAATTATATCATATTTTTTTAATCCCGACCAATAAGCTGAACTATTTTCTTTTATATTTAATATTACTACTCCCTCTTTATCCTTCAGCGATAACATCTTTTTGAGTTGTGGTGTAATAGGGCCGGCACTAATTCCAAAAGACTTTTCTGTTTTACTAGGCTTTACTTTCTTTAACTCTGGTTCTTCCATTCTACGTAGTTTTACAACTAACTCTCTTTCTTTTCCGTCTCTAATTATAATTATCTTCACTTTTTTCCCTACCGGCGTCATTCCAACCATGTATGAAAATCTACTTATATTACCGCTAATTCTTTTACCACCGAAACCAATTATTATATCTTCCCTTTTCATACCGCCTTCTTCGGCAGCACTATCTTTTACTACATTAGTTACTAAAACACCTTTTCTATTATTCAGATTAAATTCTTTTTGAAGTTTGGATGTGATTTCTTGAACCATCACACCAAGACTACTACGAATAACTTTTCCGTCTTTTTTTAATCGTACTACAACATCTTTAGCCACGTTAATCGGTATGGCAAAACCTATACCTGTATTATATCTTTCTTCTTCCCTACCCCTAGTAGTAAGAATAAGAGCATTGATTCCTATGACCTCTCCTTTAAGATTAATCAAAGGACCACCTGAATTACCGGGATTAATAGAGGCATCTGTTTGAATATACATATCATAATATCCTATGCCCATTGACCGGTCTAATCCACTTACAATACCACTGGTTACGCTACCGTTTAAACCAAAAGGGTTTCCTATAGCTATAACCCGACTCCCCACTCTAACTCTATCGGAATCTCCGAGCTTAAACGGAACAAATTGTCCAATATTAAATATCCCAACTACTTTTAACAGGGCAATATCAGTTTTTGGATCTGTACCGACAAGTTCTGCTTTATACTCGTCACCGTTAGAAAGTACGATATTAATATTTATAGCATCCTCTACTATATGGTTATTTGTTATAATATGACCGTCTTGATCAATAATTGTTCCTGAGCCAACACCTGGTCCTGCGGCCCTTATTACCTTAATGTATACAGTACCCCTGACTCCTTTAAGTGCTACCCCTTCAAAAATGTTTAATTTATTTAATAGGATATGGGAGCAACTACTTATCATTAATACTGAAATCGTAATTATAAAAATTTTGGTAAATCGGTTAATTAGGGGGTTTCTCATAATATACCTCCTTTTTGTCCCAATTCAACGACTAGTCTGTTTTACCTAATAATTTCTCAATCACAACATCCCATATTTTTGCAGGGATTAACTCTTCCTGCTCACAGTTATTATTTCGATCCATAAGTGTATATTCAAATCTGTACTGATATTTAGATTACGTTCTCCTTTTTAACAGATAATAGTATTACAAGGGCTTTTTCAGCAGCCTTTAACTTATCAACAGTGGCAGGAAGACTTCTATATTCGAATCCATGAGGTCTACCTGAGTCATCGCCGATGCCCTTACGCTCCCATTCACCCTCTATTCTACCAGCCTCATAAATCTCTTGCAAGAAAGTTTTATCCATTTCAAGGACAATTTTTGCAATAACATTATCTGAAAGCCATATAAAATGCTCTTTTTCTATATTCCATACGGAAAAATGAACATGTAAACCTGCCGTAGCCCTTCCTTCTTTAAGTCCAGTATGCTGTGTTTGCTTTTCCCCATAAATATTTCTAGTATGATCAGCTAATCCGGCATGTTGATATTTATTAGCTATATATTCCTGCCATTCCTTAGTTACAGGTAACCAAGCTGCCTCACAAATTTTAAATCCAAGTTGTTCTGCTTTTCTCCACGCGCAGAAATATTCTTCTTTGAGACCGTCTGTGATAGCCTCTGGATCAGATCCCCAAGCACTTCTAACCTCTATAAGAAATCCCATTTCATCTGCCGGGAAATTATATTTTGGAGCTTCTATAATATTATTTTCTTTATCAAGTAGCCAATATTCACATTCAAGTCCTACTTCATATAATAAGTTATCTGCCATTTAATTTCTCCTCTTTTGCTCCCAGTAGGAATTGCGCCTATCATCGGTCAGTTATAAGCTGACTGCTCTACTTTTGAGCTATGGGAGCATATTTGCTCTCACTTGGAATCGAACCAAGGATTCCTGCGTTATCAACACAGTGCTCTACCGCTGAGCTATGAGAGCGGAAATTTTTCATCTTAGCCACTATCGGATTTGAACCGATGATCTTCTCCGTGTAAAAGAGCTGCTTTCCCCCTAAGCTAAGCGGCTTTGATTGTCTTAATCTTCATATACTTCATAACCTTTATAACCACCGCTCCGTTCAGGAACTTCAATCTCAGGTCTGATTTCTTTCTCCGGTTGTAGCTTATCAATATATTTCTGTAAAAACCTGTTCAAGTTTCGCTGCAACCAAAGAAGAACTATAAGAGCTAGACTTCTTAATTGTTTAGTTAAATAACTAATTACTTTTGGTTTCACCATAGAGTATGATCTTGATATCTTTGCTAGTACTATAGACCATAACTCTACCATTTTATTCTTTATTCCCCTTAGTAAATTTTTCATTATTGTTTTATTTCCCCCTTTTATTAATTTATTAATATTTCCCCAACAATTTTAGACTACGATAATTACCCAGATAATAACATAGCCAGCAAAAACAAAGGTATCCATCCCATCAATAGTACAACTAACCTCCTCTGACAAAAAAATTTCGGCGGGTTTAGTAATCTTTTTTAGTTGTTATTACTTTTAATTCTTTATTTATTTCCTTTAATGTATTTCTGATTTAGAGCACAAACAGTAGCATTATACTTATTATTCCGCTTATTATTAATATCACAGTAACTAGGTATATTCCTAATGAGCTTAGTATTAGTTCTAACATTTTATTCGTTTTCCTTATAAGTACATCTTGCACCATCTGGATAAAATGTAACCTTAGTACATGTATCAGGTACTGTAATCACTTCTGTAATTGTATCTCCATTATACCAACTGGCTTTGTAGATTCTGGCGTGGTATTTCGAGAAGTCATGATCACAAGTATTACCGTCTATTTCACCCCCTGCAACAGGAAACCATAATCCTTTATATTCTTTAATCTTATGGTCAAGTCGTTCAATTCTATAATACATGATACTATCAAGGTTATTACAAACTGCTAGTCTAACACCTGCTCCTTGTGAGTCATTAGTAAATCCAGTTATTGGAGTAAATAACAGTAATAGTATAGTAAATATTATAGTAATACTAAATAGTTTATTTATCATTATTTCTATCCTTCCTTCCTCTAGAGTGGTAATCCTTTTGACTCCCGACAATTTTTGTATATTGCATAGTCACACGCTTCTCGCCTTTCGCAATTCTGGCAATACATTCTCTTGAACGTTTCTAGTCTCTTTGTTATCTGTTGTGAATTTAGAATACCGTAATTTCCCATGACCGTGAATGGCTTATCTATAGGTGGCTTTGCTCTTTTAGTTTTTTTTCCACATCCACATCCCATTTTATTTTCCCTATATATATCTTAGTATATATATTATCATAATAAAATTACTGATAGCAATAAACCCAACCATAAAGATACAAAAGCTGTTAATATATAACCTCTATAATCTTTCAAGCCTTTTCTACTACTGGTGTAAACATTTCGGTTTTTTTGATCATCTCCGGTCTTTGTGAAGTTATCAAAAAGTGGACCCCATTTATCAGTGTCATACCATGTTATTGATTTACAGCTTGGGCATTTCCATCCTAACATCCATGGCGACATAAATTTCTTCATTTGCCTATCACATTTTGGACAATATATTCTCTCGAAAATTAATTTGAGATAAGGTATGAATTTTGTATTATAGTTTATGGCCATATTTATTCTAAATCTCTCTATCTCTCTATCTCCTTATCTCTTTATATTATACTTCTACTTATCTATATTATATATATTATTATAGAATATTTTCTCCATTTTGCTAGACAAATTATATTTTGATAGTCACTAGATTACAAGACTAATAGGACCCCACCAATAATACAGAGTGCACACCCAATCCAATGAGTTATAGTTACAATATCATGAAATATTAAAAATGAAGCTGCAAATCCAAATAGTACTAAACATGCCGATCCCAGAAACCATGGTTGTAGGAATGTTGGAGCAGCAGCATATGATTTGATAAATAGAAACGCAGCAATAAATTCAATGCTCACCTTAACTGCCCAAGGCGCTAAAATACCTGTATAGGCCAATCCATACCATCTGGCAAATACGAGTGCACTAGATACACACATTATTGCCAATACTTGTAAAATCCACCACATAATAAACCTCCTTTTTTTCTGTTATAGAATATTTTCCCTAATTCGCTAGAAAGAATATCGTGGTCATTGACTATCGAGATAGTAGAAAATATTAATATAAGGTCCCTATGTAACCATCATTGTCGAAAGATGCCCCGACCAAAAATATTGTCCTAACCACCCTTAGCTACTGTGGGTATATAGACACTTATTAGATTAATATAGCCCCCCTTTAATACCCATTCTAATGGGGTTATAATAAATACTTTTAGGAAGGAGGTGAATAGGTAATAATTATGGGTCTTTATGCAACTGTGAAGGGCGAGGAAATCAAATATGGGGGACTGTTCGCTAAAGCGGCAGCAGCCTCCGGTATCGTAGAGAAGAACGCTGCGGTTCAGATCACAAGGAATGAGGTCAGAGATATTCTTGTTGGTGTTCATCGTGGACTCTACTCAGGACTTGATCTCGGGGTAGAATATGGAACTCCTTTGAGTTTCGAGCGTCTCGCTATAGATGCGCACAGACTAGCACTCTTATGGGAATGGGTCATAGATTCTGATTGCGATACACTCACTTTCACATAATGAATAAGATTCGGGGTTTGTGTGGTACCTGGCAACAGAAACCACACACAAATCTAATAAAGAAGGAGGTGATATAAGTGATGAAGAATCCTTTCATGAATAGCGTTGGTGAGGAAGCGTTAAAAAAGAGGTTATTGGAAAAGTATGGGAAGATAGAAATCCTTCTGGTCAATAACAATCAACCGCTTCGCGGGATTAAAATTCTCCATGAAATGAAGTTGGGACTTACAATAAGCGAAATGAACGATTTGTTTGACCATCTGCCCTCTGTTATGATCAATGGATTCAAGTATCGTATAATGCCGTAAAAAGTGGGGGTTTATCCCCCATTATGTGTATGTCTCAATGAGTGAGATATATAGATAAATGGGATAAATCTAACAACGAAGGAGGTGAAAAGAAATGTCACGACCAAGAGGAACAAATAAACACATGCGGATTAAGGTACATGCTATACTTGTTCACAAAGCTGCTCAGTTCGTCAATGAATTAGATGTGACTCAAGACTTGGCGGATGTGGTTTTCGATTACGCTCGACAAAGGATAGAGGTATTCAATTCGAACGGCCTTTATCTTTCGTCCAGGAAGTTTTCAGGATGATGTTGAGTGACGAGACGGGGGGACAACACACGTCCCCCTCTCTCTATGAGGGTTCTTAGAAGAATCCTCGTAGAGGGAATTAAACCTCAAATCCATCGAAAGGAGGTGATACCATGATAAGATGGGGTTGGATACTCTTAATTATCGTCGTAGTGATGGCTATTCCAATACCGGGATTCTTAATCGCTGCTGTTGCTATTATAGTGATTTTTAGAATTCCAAGATGCGTATGGGATAGAGTAGCAAAGAACAAAGTTTAACCTTAAAGAAATCCAATAAGGAAGGAGGTGAATAAAAATGAGAAATTGTTGGTGGATTATTAAAAACAGTGAGGGAATACCACAGGTCGTATATGTTAGTGTGAAAGCAAGCGGAATAGTAGGCGCGATACTTGGCCCTTACTGGTCACAGGCAGAAGCAGAAAGAATTGTTGCGTTATGGAAACAATCCAAAGCCATAGCAAAGGAAAGAGGTAAGAAAAAATGGCCAACCTAGCAGATATGTTTGGCGATTACTCAGATTTCGCAGCAACTGAAGCGGAGGACTACGAGTCTAGGCATCAAGAGCAGCTCGACCAAATGATGAATGAAGGTGACCCTCTACCCGACTCCGATGAGATACCACCTGCAGAACCCACTGACGATGAACTAATCGAGCTACAATTTACAAAGGAATCTAATAAGAAGGAGGTGATATAATAGTGGTTATACCAATAAATCCGAGGGTATTAGCAAGGCTAGTAGCAGGGCTAGAGGCTCGTAAATCGGAGGGGGTGCCGTTCGATTTACGTTTACATGATGTAAAAATCTATAAGCCAGATGGTCGGGAAGGCCCGACAGTGAGGAGGCTAACGCCTGGTCAGACTCACGCGTTGGTGGAAGGTCTTAATCTTTGGGCTATTAAGTCCATAGTAAAAACTATATAAGAAGGAGGTATTATGAAAAAACTTTACAAACACACTGACTTTTCAGAAACTAAGTGTGGAAATCCCGATTGTAGGAAACCTCTCAAAAAGAATGTTGTTGAGAGGAAACCTAAAGACAAATTATTACTTTGCTGGGAATGCTGGCTTATGAAAACCCAGAGTATGACTCTTAAAGCATATAAGAAGTACCGTGCTCTGAGAGCAGAAATCCGAGCTAATGGCGGTGATCCAAGGGCAGCTCATACAGCATCCTAGACAACTGGCGGCCTTCGGGCCGCCTTCCTCTATGAGGGCTTTCGAAAGAGAGCCTTCATAGAGGGATTATCTCTCAAATTTAATAGGAAGGAGGTGATACTAGTGGAACAAGAATATCTCTTAATCTCAGTTGGAAAACGTTTTTGGTTCACTTCATTACATTTTGCTCGGCGCGGACTGTTCGATTTCTCTGCTGGACGTGAGATTATACATGAAATATGTAAGGCTGATGAATACCAAGTGAACATCCAGGTCATTGATGAGAAAACTCTAGAAAGGTATAAAGAGACTCACGAAAGGATCCGATAAGTTTAATAAGAGAGGGGATACCATATCCCTCTCTCTATAAGGGCTTTCAAAGGAAAGTCTTTATAGAGGGAATTAACCCTCAAATCTAACAAGGAAGGAGGTGATACAATGACTTTCTCAACCACAGAAATTCTGGAAGAATTCCAGAAAAGCACGACAAAAGTTCGTGCCGGCAATGGTGGATGCGTTACTAAGAGTATGATAAACAGGCAACAACATCCTGTAGAATTTACTAAGATTAAAAAACTTGGTAATTTCGTCATCAAAAGGCCAGTTGGATTCATGGTCAGACGCATTCGTAAAATCTAACAATAAGCTAGGAGCCCTTCGGGGCTCCAAAACAGGGAGTAAACTATGGACGGAATAATAATACAAAGACTATTAGGCACCTTCGCCTGCTCCGATTGCGGGGAGGAAAAGGAAAAGACCGGCTATAATGAGGTGGTCGGCTCAACCATGTGTGTTGATTGTCTTACTAAGATGCGACAAAGGGCTGTAAGGAATTGGGTAGCGGCCATTCATGAGATCTATCAGTGTATGCAGAGCAAACCTGATGGACCTAAACCTATAAAAGAAGGAGATATTCTATGAGTGTAAGAACGGTTAAGATGTTCGAAAAAGGGACGAATGTAGATTTTCATCTCACCATGAATCCCAGACTTAGGCAAGGGCGCCCTTTTCGTGGGACTGTTGTTAATTACCCACCAGGGCAGTATACTCAAAAGATTCTTACAAAGAATAGAGACTTGGTAGAAGCTCCTGTTATTCTGATTAAGATTAAAACTGCTAAAATAGGAGAATTTACCGTAGATGCTCGCTGTGTTACATCAGTTAAGGCTACTGAAAAGGATCTACAAATGCTTCAGGACAGTTTTGGTAGGTAATCTTAATAACAGCGAAGGTCTATCCATAACCTTTAGCTTTAACAGAGGATGCTTCGGTGGCTGGGTACACCAGCCATCGAGGCAAGGCTAGAAATCGAGGACGTACCACCTGCAAAACATTTCATTATTGAAAAGTAATAACATTTTAATCTCACAGGAGGTGAAAAAACAATGAGAAAAAGTTTGATTTTACTGTTTTTACTTCTTCCTTTATGTGGTTATGGAGACGATGAACATTGGGACAATCACGATTACCTATACAGCAAAATCCACAGTTGGCAAGACCGTGAGAAGGAATGCCTTAGTACAACACACCGCCTTTTCCCCGATCCAACACGATATCAAGAAGTTAATATATCTGATCTGCATGAACTTAGGCGTGATACTATGAATGACTTTGAGTATGTTCGAGATGAAGAAGGACATGATGATTGGCAAACATCCTGCGAAACATCAGATAAAGGAGAAGGCGATTGTGAGGATTTTGCAACATTAGTTCTATCAAAGCTACGAATTTACTACCCCGAGCATCAGAATGGCATACTTATAATGACCTATACTAGGGATAATGAACATAGATGCCATGCAGTACCAATCATCTATTATTGCGAGGACGATTTTCTAACTATAGACAGAGGCTGGCGTATAATAACTGGCAGGAAACTCAGATCGGAGAATTTCCAAACAAGAAAGGGTATTACTAATCTGAAATTTAAATTATCCTTCAACCTCGAAGAGATTTGGTTTCTTTAAACTATAAAATGTTACTTTATAATTAACAATTAAACTTAGGGGGTGAATCATGAGAAATATGGTAGTTTATAGGCAGAGTCTTACCATAGCAACAGTAAAATGGAATGTACCACATAGAAAAGATGGCGACAAATGGGTTCCAGTGGAGTATAAAAACAGTTTATCTCTACGGGATTATAGTGATGGGTCTCTACGTGGTGCTATTATTAAAATGAAGGGTATGATGGAAAAGATGAGACACCAGAACGACCGTCCTATATGGAACTGTACCATGTCCAGTAAGAAAAAGGGCGATTATCGAATCTATTATCTAATTTGCAAGAGGATTCCTTATGCCCCGCCGAAATCGTAAGAAGCTGCAAGCAATCTACAATAAAAGCAATCATCGAAGGAGGCGTACTACTAGAGGGCATAGATTTTTATCCAAACTTAATAAATACAAGTGGTACGAAACTAAAAACCTATAAATGGGAGATAACACTATGATATCAGTAAAAGGACTTAACAAACAGGTAGACCGATTGTTGAAAAAAGCGGATGAGATTCAAGAAAAATTCAGAAGGGGTGAAGCTACTGACAAAGAACTTCGCAGGATGGAGCGTATGTATACTGAAGCATCTACTATTACTCTTACTCTGGAAGCGGTAAAAAATGATATTGTTAGATTAATAGATAGTTAATAAGATGCTCATCTTCGCTGCCGGCGGAAAAATTCAAATGGAAGGAGAATAAGGTATGAAATCAGATGCTTTCTATTCCGGAATCACAGCAGAAATGAAAAACTTTAAATTCAGGAAGTACATCGGAAAATCCGGAAGGATATGGCTTGTCGGTCTTTGTAATGATGAGCTTCAAGCAGAGATGTTAAATGAGATTTATGTCTCTGGAGATGAGGAGGATATTAACCCAAGATCTATGGGCTTCGGAGGAGACACTCTCCCATTCCAATTAGAGGATGGGAGTATGATACATCTAAAAGGCCCATGGCATTCTAATCCAAATGCTTTCACTAGAGATACGGGGGTGGAATTACTACCATGAGGAAACTTATAGACCTGCCGCGGATTTTTGGCTTTGACAAGATATACTTCGATGGCTGGGTTCATTGGATATCGGAGCGATGATAGGAATCGAGAACGTCCTGCCTGCAAAACCTTTCCTTATTGAAAAGTATTAACATTTTAATCTCGGAGGCGAAAAAATGAAAGTCATTGGAATAGTCGGCACCAGAAGTAGAGACGATAACAGCACTCTTTCTTTAATCGAAGAGCAATTCTTCAAAATCTATGAAAAAGGCGATTGGATTTGTTCCGGTGGATGCCCACAAGGTGGTGATAGATTTGCAGAGAAGATTGCGAAAGACCATGGAATCCCAATCGTAATATTCTATCCCGGTTGGCGCAATCTAAATGTGCCAGGTGCTGTTATCAGACGTGGCAGATACGGTGAATACAATGCAAATGCAGGGTTTGATAGAAACACACCTATAGCTCACACTTCAAATGTGTTAATAGCATCTGTAGCAACAAATAGAACAGGAGGCACAGAAGATACGATCACTAAATATTTAGCAGAAGGAAAAACAGATCTTCATCTTGTGTAGGAGGTGAATTATGAAAATAATTACTACAGCTAATGAGGCTATAGATCTAGGTATTTGGGATAATCTCTGTAAAATGAGGGAGATAAACGTATGGGCCGTCAATGAAGGCTTGATGGACGGCGATGAGGAGATACTTCTTGATGAAAAGGAAGCTGTTGAATTGGGTATATATCCACATGTAGATATAATAATAGGAGGTATTAAAGATGAAGAAGATTAAGGATTTAAAAGTCGTTATTGGCGTAAATGCTTCTAATTTTGAGGATTGTTTGAAAGAGCAAGTGAATAAGATGCAAAACCAAGGGTTAGAAGTAACAATCAATAACCCATCCATAATCTTACACGATCCATATCAGTGTTTACACTACATGGCAATCGTTGAAGGCCGGGGTGAGATAGTAGCGGATTCTCAATTTGAACCCCCCGTTTATCAATTTCCGCCTTTTAATATTAATCCTAAATCATAGGAGGTAGTAAAATGATAAAGACCCAAATCATAGGGCATCTAGCCCACGACAACAAGCTTTTTGATGTACAGTGCCAGAGTTGTGGCACCATTCTTAACAGCAAGGAGGTTAATGGTGTTTGCCCGAAATGCGGCAACGCTGTTAGTTCCATTCTCGCCGGAAATCAGCGCGCCATGGCAATCTCTGAAGGTACTATTTATCCAACAATAACGGATGATGAGAAAAAGCGGGATGTTGAGAATGTTACAAAAAGAAAGAATGGCATGCCAACCATGTACCGGTTCGTTATATTCTCCTTCGCAAACAAGGAGACTGGTGCCCTTATTGAACCCCCAGTTCATCAATATCTGACCAAGGGCCGTGAGATTATGATAGAGGTTAATCATAATCCTATTGCCAGCTGGTATAAGGCTAATGATGGCAGTATCAAGTGTGAATTAAGATTCGTCATTATGTCCAACGAGGGAGATAAACTTCAACTTCTTGGTAAAAAACCTGAAACAGTTGTTCAGCCAGCTGCCCAAAAGACGGCTGGTGTTCAATCTCTACCAAATGTGGATGTTGGTACCCAACTCGCTAATCTTCAGGCACAACTTAGTGCTTTAATGGCTGCTCAAAAGGTTAGTGCCCAGCCTATTGCAAACGCTCAAACAATGGTAGCCGATACTAATGACGACCCATTCGCTAGCGCCCAGTAATCTGACTAATAAATGCTGCTCTACCTATTTGGGCGGGGCGGCTCAACCCGGGCAACATGTGCAACTACGAAAGCCGGATGTGCACTTAGAACCGGGCAACATGTGCAGACTGCCTCAAACCGCCAATAGAATAAGAAAGTAAACCGCAACATAATAGAGGGAGAGCAATATGAGAGAATGTATAATCACCAATAAGAATGTATGTCCCCACAAAGAAATCCGTGGCGAACTCTGTTCACCTTGTAAGATACCTGACCATGATCCAACAGACAAGCCTGTGGAACTGATGTCAAAGCCTCGAAAATTTAAAAATCCTGTAGCAGAGTTCTTAAAGCAACCATGTTTCGACAAAGCACCTTACATCACCATCACAGGAAGTCAAAAAGGATTCTTTGCTGTTAAAATGGAATGGTATGAAAAGGGCAAAATGTGGGAAATAATGCAAACTAGCTCACACAGTTCTGAAAATGTTGAAGAAGCTATCAACGACGCCAAAGAATGGGCTGAAAGGGAAAAACTAGAATGTAAAATATAAGGAGGCGACTAATGAAAATCATATGTAAATGGTGCGGTAAAACAACGGAACTGGAAGGTAATGAACCAGACAAACTTACAGTATGTACTACATGCTTAGGAACAATAGTAGAAGCCATGCCTGAAAAAACCCGCAATGACCCACACACTGTTATTGTAGGACTTAGTGGTAATAAAGAACTACCTAAATGTTAAGGAGGTAAACTATGGATACAACAACATCACTAGGAATATTAATACTAATAGCAATATGTCTCATAAGATTCTATTCGATAGACATGATGCTGAGAAAGATCTTAGAGGCCATAGAAAAGAAACAACATGAATAGGAGGTATAAACTATGAAGCCTAAGAAACCAAAGGCGAAACCGATGAAAGTCTACACTCTACGCGACCATACGGGCAGCGAATCTACTCACTTAGCTATAGACTTTGAAGCCGCAGTTCAAGCACATCTCATGCATTATGGCTTACTCGGCCTATACGGCGACATTAAAGAGATTAACCGCAAAGAGCTGAGCGAAATAAAAGACAGAAGTACCGTTTGCTGGGACCTAAACTGCTGCTTAGTAGCAGCAATAAACTAAAGGAGGTATAAATTATGAGAGAAGCTACCGGTAATTTATGGGAGGCTGATGGTAAGTTCATAAAATGTATTACTACCAACGGCATCACTAAAAGGAACGGCGAGCTAGTAATGGGTAGAGGCGTTGCTAAGCAAGCTGTTGATCGCTTTCCTAACATCGGTTATGATCTTGGGAATTTAATCAAACGCAATGGGAATATAGTATACTACTTAGAACAATTCAATATTGCATCATTCCCAACAAAGCACGACTGGCGTGGCAAGGCAGACATCTATCTAATCAAGAGATCTTGCTACCAACTGAACGCACTACTTGATAAGCTTAATAGGTTAGCTGTTTTACCACGCCCAGGATGCTCCAACGGGCACCTAGATTGGGAAAGAGAGGTTAAACCAGTGATCTCCCAAATACTATCTGATAGAGTATGGGTAATTACCTACTAACAGCTAGATGCATTTGAAGAGGCCGGAAGCACTGCTAAACCGGGCAACATCTGCAAACCGCATTGGCTCAAAACCGTATTTCTGAATTGCAAACCAAACCCAATAGGAGGTGAAAGATGTCCAAAAAAAGTTATGACCAGAGATTAAAAGAAAGATGGAAGCAGAAGCAGAAACGAGACAACATTCGCTTCGTCTACAACTTTTATGCTGCCTATGGCAAAAGGGCAAAAAGAGATGAATGAAAGGAGGCGAAACAAATGGAACTGGAATACTTATTTGACTATAAAGAATATCCCATCTTTCAAGACATGGAAAATGGTTATTACATGGCCTTCAATCAACACGAGGAACCAATTTGTAATGAAGCTACAATAAAAATGGCTATGAACAAGATCGATGACATACTACTAAATGAAGAAGAATCACTAAAGGTAACTAACCCATAGAAACCCTTATAAGAAGGAGGTAACAATGACAAATTTAGAGTTTGCTAAGACAAACAAGGAATTCTTGGAAGCATGCACAGAAGTGGCCCAAATGAACCACTACCAAAAATTCAAACCAAGTACAAGGCAAGCAAGTAGATGGAGGAACCAAAAGGGAATCGCATGGAAAGCGGCAAAAGGCCTATTACGATAACATTAAGTAAGAAGGAGGTAACTATATTATGATAGAAATAATAACCAAAAAAGAACCACCTCAAGAACTAACCAGAGTAGTAAACCAAGATCTGGCAGACATCACAACCGTCGAACATATAACATTCGACGCCTTCCATTTGGAAGAGGGTGTACTTGGCGGATTCGACCCACGAGACAAGTTAATAGTGATCGACCTTGGACACTGTCTAACTAACACTCTATTCATGAAAAAAGGTATGATGCACATCCCAGGCGTATGGTTCAACATGCTCTGGGCACTGTACCATGAAATAGCCCACGCTATACAAGTGGAAGGGAAACCTGAACTTGCCGACTCGAAAAGACCAAGCGATGAGCTAGAAAATGAGGCCCAAAGCTTTACAGAAGAATCAATTGTCGAATGGGCCGAAAATAACAAAATACCAACCCTGGAAGAAATGGGCTGGGCTGGGGAGCAGCTTAGATTTGCTGTTAATATAACCTATCCTCAGAGTATGGGCCAAAACCTACTATCAGAAATTGACGCTCTAAACAATGGCGGTATCGGCCTCTTAGATACAATAGTAGCACATCACCCAAAGGTTAGTATGATCGAACATAAAGGTCTATGCGAACTAATTGACAAAGGTGAGCAAGGCGTTATCGTCAACAACCAAAGATATATGGACACCAAAGGATTCTTTAGCATAGACTAGACGGCTCAAAACCGAATTAATGAAAGCTTAAAACAAGGAGGTAAGATGGCAAACATAATAAAAGTCATAACCCTAATCCTATTGACACTTACACTGTCAATACTAATCTTCTACGCCATACCCTAAGAAAAAATAACCCTAAAACAGGAGAACAAAAATGCCTCTAATGACAAACCAAGCCAAGATGGAGTTCATTATGGAGATCTATCGGTTGATCTTCGGCCTAAATAAAAACGACCCAGGTCTACACCAAAGCATTCAAGGCGTTCAACCAGATCCTAAATGGACACCGTGGATAATAAGCTTCAAGGGCCGCTGTTTTAAGAACTCCACTACAGGACTCCTAAGCCTCCGAGGCTTTGACACTAGCCTTGATATCGGCAAAGTGAATCCTGATGGCACAATACAGCCATTAAACCTCCGATTCATCGAACAAAACCCAGACAAACTAGATAATGCTGGCAATCTCAAACCAACAGCCATTATAGCAAGGCAAGGAAATCAACTCATGTGGGTAATCCAAAGAGATGTACAAAATGGATTCCTCGGTAAAGTTCTAAACAGCAAATGGGAACCAAGCACACCAAGAGCTGTATATCCCTCTACCAACCCACAAACAGCTACCGATCAATACGGAAACAACATGACCATGGAAAGAGGGCAATGGATAAACAACCTACCTAACATAACAAAATCTGACACAATACAACATGTCATTGAAAACACTGATAAGTTTGAAAATGACACAAACCAAGAGGGCGGACAAGAATGCGAATTTGTAGTAGCCTAAACAAACTGCAAGGTATAATCCAGGCAATCTCTAATGATAAATCAGAGATATACTTACTATTGCCAAGAGGCGGTGTAGTGAAGGCAAGAAACGAGGGCTTTGAAGTTGGTGATAACGTTTGTATCATAGTAGATCCAGTAAGAAAAAAAGTCCTCAAAGTATTGCCAAAGCTCATAGCAGATTTAACAATGGAAATAGGCTCAAACCCGATTTTGCAGAGCACAATAAGAGAGGCTCCGGAGGACCTGGAAATGAACTTCGACGAATACGAGTTTGAGCCAGAAGAAATAATAATAGAGGAGGATGATCATGACGAAAAAAAAGATCGAGAAGGAAAAATCTGTGTTTTTGAAAGCGATACTAGCTGAAGATAATGGATTACTAACACCATTTTCTGTTGAAGACAGTACCATGAGGCACGCTTTGATCAGCGCCGGGGAAAAAATGGAACAACTGATCCAAAAACAGATAATAAATGTGGGTGTAGAAATACAATCCAAAACTCCATGGGGACTGACCATTAAATGTAAGGTAGAGCAACCCAAAGCAGACAAACCATACATATTCTACTTTATCTACTCCATAGATGCGGAAACGCTCAAAGACTGGATGGCCGAGCATAAGTACTTCGAAGGGCCATTCAGATTTAACAGTCGTGGTATCACAGTAGTATTCCCCGGCGGAGATATAAATGACTATCACAGGATCATGTTCTTCATAGAAACTGAAGAAGATGGAGATCCCATATACCTCGATCTGTTAATAACAGAATCCACATTCGCCGTCCACAGAGATGTATTCAGCAACAAAGAATGGATAGCAAGTGGTATAAAAATATAAACAACTCTATCTCATCCGGAGACAAAACATGTCAAATATAGCAACATCAACAGGCATTTCCATTGATACAGGTATTTCTCTTGGTGCAGCAATTGCAGTTGTCCTTTCATGGGAAGTTAATAAATCGATACTATGGTGCATCTTGCACGGCATCTGCAGCTGGTTTTATGTGATTTATTATGCGGTTGCAAAATAACCCGCT
>SDBU01003809.1_pt1 | contig 18972 bp, 22 predicted proteins | sample 2277071 | NCBI WGS metagenome assembly SDBU01 (sample SAMN10397929, study PRJNA504765) | marine sediment metagenome | isolation source: marine sediment core GS08_GC12, 126 cmbsf | place: Arctic Ocean: Gakkel Ridge, Loki's castle | collected 2008 | reverse complement strand
TGCAAGGGGCGTTTTTCCGACTCACTCATCGGCGCGCGGCGTATGAGGGATCAGGTAACGATCAGCGTGCCCGTCGACCGCGAGGCGCGGGGTGAGATCCTGCACGTCGACGTCCGGTTGAACACCCCGGCGCAACGTGGGGTGATGCACTCGTTGCTCGCCGGGCTGAACGGGAAGCACGCGCAGACGGCCGACGGCTCGCACGTTGACACCGCGGCCCAGGCGATCCGATACGTGCTCGAGCAGATCGCCGCGGCGTACAATCGCGAGGAACCTGATGACCAAGAAGAAACCAGCCGCTAACAAGCCGTCGCCGCCCGAAGCGAACCTCGACTACATTGCTGAGCAGCTCCGGCCGCTGGCCGTGCCGATCGGCGAGCTGAAGCTGGACCCCAAAAACGCGCGGACCCACGACGACGCCAACCTGGCGGCGATCGCGGCCAGCCTGGCCGAGCACGGTCAGCTATCGTCGATCATGGTCAACAGCCGCAACGGCCAGATCGTGGCCGGAAACGGCACATTTCAGGCGGCCACCAAGCTCGGCTGGACGCATCTCGCCGCGGTCCAAGAGGACCTCACGCCGGCCCAGCAGCGTAGCTTTTCGATATCGGACAACCGCACGGCCGAGCTGGCCGACTGGGACCTGGCAATCCTGGCCACGCAGATCGAGGCGATCGAGGCCGACACGCCCGACCTGGCCGACGCGTTGCACCTGGCCGAGTTGGCCGGCAATCTGCAACCGGGGAAGGTGGAGCTGCGCCCGCTGAAACCGAAACCGCCGCCGGTGATGACGTGGGTCTTGATCGGTCTGCCGACCGTCCGCTTCGGCGAGATCGCCGAGACGGTCGAGGCGCTTTCGACGATCGACGGGATCACACTGGAGACGACCGCGAATGACGGCCCGCAAGACTGACAACGCCGACCCGGCCGCCAAGCTCGAGCTGCGGCGCCACTTCCTGCGGAAGTACCACGCCGACCGGCCGCCGGACGTGCTCGACTGCTGCCAGGGCGACGGTTTTCTCTGGCGGCAACTCCGGCAGGAATTCCCGGTTAGCACCTATTGGGGGGTCGATATCAAGGCCCGCAAAGGCCGGCTGAAGCTCGATTCGGTGCGGATCCTAAGCCAGCCAGGGTGGCCCCAAAACGTGATCGACGTCGACACCTACGGATCACCCTGGAAGCATTTCGAGGCCCTTATACCGCGGATCTCGCGTCCCACCACGGTATTTCTGACCATCGACCAGTGGCAAATGGGGACAGACGGGGCGATCCTCCGAGCACTAGGTTTAGGGGGGTTGACAGTTCCGCCCGGAATTGCGGTCAAATTGCACGATCTAGCCCTAAGTTACTTGTTGACAAGGGGTTGCGATTCCAATATAATCATCATAGACGCGGTTGAGGCGGTGTCAATCGGCACGGCCCGCTACATCGGCCTGAGAATCGAACCGGCCGGAAAATGAATGGGTCAGGGGTTACAGCCCCATCAAACCGTTTCCTTCTGAATTGGAGAAGTCGAAATGTCTGGAATTCGCAAACGCGACCTGTTGGTGTTGATCGCCGCGGTGGTGATCGGCGCCGTTTCCCTGTTGGCCGGATTGCACTGACCGAACAGAAAGTCGGCCCGGTCGGCGGTTACAGCCGCCGGCCGGGCCTGAACACGGCAACCTGAATTGGAGGTAACCATGTCTACGAATCATTCTACTACTGGAAACCTGGCGGCGAAATACCGGCCTGAAAAACTCCGCGAGGTCCGCGGGCAGCCCGACGCGATCGCGGCGCTGAGGAGTTTCGTCGCCGCCCCCTTTTCCGGGGCCTTTTTGTTCTGCGGCCCCACCGGTGTGGGCAAGACGGCCGCCGCCTGGGCCCTGGCGATCGAGCTGGGCTGCCAGGTCGAACACTACGAGCTGGGCGGGATCTCGGAGATCCCCTCCGGCCAGCAGGACGGCAAGGCCGTCGAGGATCTGCTGCGGTCCCTGCGGCTGCGCCCTCTGTTCGGATCGGGCTGGAAGGTGGCGATCATAAACGAGGCCGACCGCATGACACCGCAAGCCGAAACGATCTGGCTTGACGGCCTGGAACACCTACCGGCCAAGACCGTGATCATTTTCACGACCAACGCCCCGGAGCGACTCACCGATCGGCTGGCCGGCCGTTGCGAAACGGTAAGCTTCTCGGGTAGGTCGCCGGCCTTCCGCCGCGGACTCCGCGAGCTGGTGCGGAAGATATGGAAGGCGGAGACGGGAAAGACACTCGAAAAGGTCCCGTCGGACCTGGGACGCTTCGAAGTCTTCAGCGGCGAGTTCTCAATCCGCCTGGCCTTGCAGCAGATCGCCCCGTATGTGAGAACAGGAAAACCGCTGCCGGCGTCCTTTGATGTTCCCTTGATGCGGGATACGGTCAACGGTGTTTCGGCAAACGGTTCGGTCGCAGCCAAAAAGGCCTGGGCCACCCGGCGACTGAAGGCAGGCCGCAACGGAAACGGCCAGGAGGTACACAGTGGGTGATACGAAAATCAGCGGTACGAAAGAGTGGAGCGTGGCGTCGGTCAACTGTCTGACCGGCTGCTCGCACGATTGCCGCTACTGCTACGCCCGGGCAAACGCCCTGCGGTTCAAGCGGATCGCCACGCCGGCCGAGTGGTCGCGGCCGGTGATCCGCGAGAAGGAAGTCAACCGCCGCCGGCGGAAGGTCGACGGAACGGTGATGTTTCCTACGACCCACGACATCCTGCCGGAGTTTTTGGAGCCGTGCCTGACCGTGATCCGCAACCTGTTGGAGGCCGGCAACCGGGTCTTGATCGTGTCGAAGCCGCACTACGAGTGCATCCAGTCGATCACCGACGAGTTCGCCGCGTATCGTGAGCGGATCCTTCTGCGGTTCACGATGGGCGCGCTCAGTGAGGATGTGCTGCGATACTGGGAGCCGGGCGCGCCGAGCTTCAAGGAACGATTTCACTGCCTGGTGATGGCCCATCAGCGCGGGTTCGCCACCAGCGTAAGCTGCGAACCGCTCTTGGAGCCCGAGCGGGTGGTCGAGCTGTTCCCCTGGCTGGAGATCCACGTGAGCGACACGATCTGGATCGGCAAGCTCAACCAGGCCAGCGCCCGTTGCGTGCCCGGCACCTCCGAAGAGGAGATCAGCCGGATCGAGGCCGGCCAGACCGACGAGCGGGTCCGCGAGATCTACGAGGAGCTGAAGGATCAGCCCAAGGTCCGCTGGAAGGAGAGCTATAAGCGGGTGTTGGGGCTGGAAGAGGCGACGGCTGCCGGCCTCGACGTGTGAGGCGATGACGCCGGCGTATCTACCACAGAGGACGCAGAGGAACGCAGAGGAATAAAAATTGGAATAATTCTGCCTCTGTGTTCCTCCGCGTCCTCTGCGGTGAATCCTCGACCTCCGCGTTGATGGCCATCACCGCCGGCGGCGGCGAGGGGATCCAGCTTGACGGCCGGCCGGCCCGGGTGAACAATGAGGGTGAAGGAAAACTCTCGCAAAGGCGCCAAGGCGCAAAGGGAAGGAAGAGTCGTTATGGAGTCGTTTGAGTCTGTTGACCCGATCGACGACATGGAGAAGCGATTCGAGGACATGCCGTCGGAAGACGAGGCGATGTACCGGGCGCTTAACGAACGGGGTGAGGAGGTGACCACTGCCGACCTACAGCGGCGCATCGATCGTGCCATCGAGATCCTGACAGGAAGAGAATGAATCGCCGTAGCTTCATCAGTCGGGCCTTGGCCGGCCTGGCCGCCGCGATCCTGCCATTTCACGCTGCCTCGCGACCGACGAGCAAGATCGTTATCCGATCCGGGCCGTACGTGATGTGCTTCGAGGCACTAGGGGACGGCAACTTCCGTCTGATCGATCCCGACGACAGCAGGATCACCGGCAGCGCCGTGATCCACTTGGTGAATGAGCCGTGACGCGGCCGCCGGTCACACCGTGACAGCCCAGACCGTCACCCCCTCACCCCGTCACCCCCTCACCTCTCCCTCCCCATCCGGCCAATCCGGCCCCGTACGCTCCGTACGGCGCTGCAATTAGGCCAGCCGTCCGGCTAGGCTGGCCGGCATGGCGAAACGCGCGGCCGGCGAGAAACCCCAGACCGCATCCGAGCGGGCCGAGCGGGCACTGGCCGCCGCGGCGATCGCCAAGATCCAGCGCAACCAGACGCCCACCGCGCAGGAGCGCTCTGCGCTGAAGCGGTTGGAAAAGGCCCAGGAGGAGAAACGACGCTGGCAATACTATCGCTCAATCCCAAAAAGCCACTGGCGGGAGATGTCGGGCCGCTCCCCGCGGGTCCTGATCGACGCCGCCGATCGCCACGGGTTTCCCTACCCCACCGGCCAAAAGACCGCGATCGACCTGCCGGCGGTGGTCAAGTGGCTGCACGACTTCCTGGCCAAGAACGCCCAGCGGCTCTCGGCCCCTCACACCGACGACCCCCTGCTGGCCGGCAGCAACTCGCCGGCATTGGAACGCTACCGGCTCGCGCGGGCCGCCCGCGAGGAGCTGGAGCTGGCGGCCCGCCGCGGCGACCTGCTGGACGTCGACGAGCTCTTAACGTGGTACGACTCCGAGGTGGCCGCCCCGATCCGCCGTAGCCTCGAGGCCCTGCAATCCCAGTTCGGCCCGGCGGCCGTGCAGGTGGTCTCCAAGGCACTCGACCAGGCCGGGGCCGCGGTGGGCAAGCGGCTGAGAAATGCAGAATGATGAATGCAGATCTTTCTGCCTCCGAGTTCCTCCGTGTCCTCTGTGGTGAATGACGCAAACCACCCTGGAAAACCTGCGGCCGCGGCTGACTTTGGTGCTCACTCCGCGCGCGGTCCCCTCGATGCGGGAGTGGGCGGAGTCGACGATCATCATTCCCGACGGGCCCTTTAAGGGTCAGCCGTTCGACTGCGACACGCAACCGTTTGCGGGGTTGTTTTTCGACGAGGTCGACAGCGGGCGCTGGGATACGATCGTGGCCACCGGCCCCACTCAAACCGGCAAGTCGCTGATTTCTTATGTGATCCCGGTTTTGTATCACCTCTTCGCCGTGGGCGAGACGGTGGTCGCCGGTCTGCCCACGCTGGACATCGCGCAGGACAAGTGGGGCGAGGACTTCTTGCCGGTGATCGAGGCCAGCTCAGAGCTGGCGGCACAGCTCCCCCGCAACGGCGAGGGATCTCGGGGCGGCCGGGTGAAGGCCCGGGTGCGGTTTCGCCATGGCGCCACGATGCGGTTTATGACCGGCGGCGGCAAGGACAAGAGCCGCGCCGGGTTCACCTCCCGCGTGCTGGCGGTGACCGAGGTCGACGGGCTGGACGAAGTCGGCACAACCAGCCGCGAGGCGGACAAGGTGAAGCAGATGGAGGGGCGGCTGCGGGCCTTCCTGAAGGTCGGCATCCGAAAATACCTCGAATGCACGGTGACCAACCGCGACGGCCGAATCTGGCAGGAATACACCGGAGGGACCGAAAGCCGCATCGCGCGGCCCTGTCCGCACTGCGGCGATTGGGTCACACCCGAGCGCGAGCACCTGGTCGGCTGGCAGGACGCCGAGAACGAACTGGAGGCCCGTGAAGGGGCCGCCTGGGCGTGCCCATCGTGTGCCGCGCTCTGGACCGAGCAAGAGCGCTACGAGGCCAACCTGCAAGGCGTGTTGGTCCACCGCGGCCAGGAGGTCAGGCCGGAGGGCCAGGTCACCGGGCCGGTGCCCAAAACCAAGACGCTGGGGTTCCGCTGGGCGGCCGCCGACAACCATTTTGCGACCGCGGCCGACGTGGCCGCCGACGAGTGGAACGCTCTGCGCGAGGTGGACCGCGACAACGCCGAGAAAGAACTTTGCCAGTTCGTGCACTGCATACCCTGGGATCCGCCCGAGATCGGCCTGCTGGAGCTCGACCCTGACGCCCTGCGAAAACGGCCGGCCGGGTACAAGAAGGGGATCGTGCCGGCCGACGCGGCCGGGATCGCCGTGGGCGTCGATACGGGCAAGCGGGTCTTGCACTGGGAGGCGAAGGCCATGACGCCCGACGGGCGGAAATTCGTGATCGACTACGGCGAGCAGATCGTGGAGGCCGACAAGCTGGGCATCCAGCGGGCCCTGATCGAGGCCTTGCGGCTGCTGCGCGGATACCTCGACGCCGGCTGGCAGACCGCCGACGGAGCGGCCCGCCAGCCCGATCAGGTCTGGATTGACTCCGGCTACCACGAGCACACCGATGCCGTCTATGCGTTTTGCCGCGAGGCCAACAAGGGCTGCCGCCCGGGCTTCGAGCGCTACCGGCCGAGCAAGGGCTACGGCGACGGCCGCCGCGACACCCGCCGCTACACGGCACCCAAAAAGATCAGCCAGGAGATCAGCCTGATCGGCAACGAATACCACCTGGCCCGCTCTCAGCGTGCCAAGCAGTTGGTCGCGCACGTCAACGCCGATCACTGGAAGTCCCAGTTACACCAGGGGCTCTTGATTCCGCCCGAGGAGCCCGGGGCGATCGTTTTGTACCAGGTCGCCGACCAGGCGGAACACGGCGAGTTTTCTCAGCAGCTCGCAAACGAAAAACAAATCGAGGATCCGCCGGGCAGCGGCCGGATCGTCTGGAAGCGGATCCGCCGGCAGAACCATTTTCTTGATGCCAGCTACACGGCGACCGCCGCCTGTCACCTGATCTTGACGCTCAAGAAGGCCCAGAGCCAGCAGCCGACCGGCGGCTGGTTTGCGGCCCAAGAGAAACAGAAGGGACGCCGATGACTTTTCTTACGCTCGATCGCTGCCAGGGGCCGGAGTGTCCGAAATGCGGCTGCTGCGACGCCGAGATCCTAAAGGAGCCCGATCCGGGCCTGGGTGTGACGACCTGGTACGGCTCGGGCATGGCCCGATGCAAGCACTGCCGGGCCACGTTTCATTTCAAGCCTGACGACGAGCCGGCTGCATCGACGGATTCGGCGTGGCCGGATCCAGCGAGCCAGGAGTCAGGGGTCAGGAGTCAGGAGCCGGCGGAATCGACGGCCGAGTCGGGCGAGATCGCGGTCCCGTACGTGCGGATGCGGTGCCCGCTCTGCAAGTCGCCTAAGCTGCGGGTGACCAGCACGCGGGGGCCGATCCGCTGGCACCGGTGCGGGGAGTGCGAGCACAAGTTTAAGAGTTTCGAGCGGCAGGAATGAGGGGGTGACGGGGTGAGGGGGTTGGGGTAGAATAATGAATGCAGAATGATGAATGATGAACGGAGGAAGGGGCTCTCGCAAAGGCGCTGAGGCGCTGAGAGTCAATGGGAGGAAGTGAGGCATGCGGCTCACAGGCTGTAGGCTCAATTCGGATCTTTCGATGGTTGTACTTGCTTGCCCGCACTGCGAGGCACAATTTCTCTTGGCCCCGGCGGATCTTCGGGTTTTCAAGTTCTACTCGTCGATCGATATGGCTTGTCGCGAGTGCGATGGCCGGTTTTCGGTTCTCCTCAGTACCGTGCCCTGCGACGAGCCGGCCGACCAAGGGTGCTCGGTCGACCTCCCAGGTGGCCCGCCGCCAAAAGCTCCGCCTCCAGTCCCGCCGCCGCCCGACTTGCCCTACCCTCCGCCACCGGCCCCACCCACTGACGAAGCATCATTACACTGCGTTACGGGCTGGATCGACATCGCCCGTGAGGAACCACCTGAAGCTGGGTGTTACTTTGCCACAGTGGTTCGCGCCGACGACCCGTCGGCAAGAACCGTCGAGTCGTTGCTGTTTGATCCCGACCATCCGGTAGCGAAGTGGCGTCGTTACCAACCGGTGGTCGCAAACTCCAGCGTCGGGCCATTGCTGCCGACGGAATCTGTTGAGGCCTGGGCGCACAAGCCGCGTTAGCCTCACCCCCTCACCCCCCCCTCTTTCTCCGCGCCTCCGCGCCTCTGCGCGCGGTTTTTCCTTTGTTCTTGGCGCCTCTGCGCCTTTGCGAGCGGGCTTTTCTGGCCCTCGTTACAGATCCTGTAATCGCCGCCCCGCAATTAGGCCACCCTCTCGGCTAGTCTGGCGGGCATGAGCAAAGCCGCTTTGGATTCCCTCTATACGGAGTATTCCGTCGCCGTCTCGGGGGCGGATTACGACACGGCGATCTCCGCCTTGATGCGGATGCAGGGCCTGCTGGCCACCATGCCGGACATCGATGCGGACCGCAACTCCAGCAAATTCCACGACGCCGGAATGAGGGGCAGCGATATCCCCGGGCTGATCGCCGAATGCCGCAAGCTGAAGGCCGAAGCCAACGCGGCCAGCAACGGCCCATTTCAACGGACCAACGTGACCTACGCGCGCGCTACCACCTGATGGCAACCAGACCCAGCCCAGTTCTCGACGCCGACGGCACGCCTTACCAGGTCGAGCAGACCGAGGCGCCGCGCTTCCGGTCCCACCCGGCCTGGTCGACCCGTAACTGGGAGGCGGCCGAGACCAACCGGCTGAACGAGGCCCACTGGAGCAACGCGCAGGACAGCGCGATCAATCGGTTCTTGTCCGAGAAACTTCCGATTCTCCGGACCCGCAGCATCTATGAATCGCGTCAGAACGGGATGGTCGCCGGCGTGATCAAGACGCACACCGACGATGTTGTCGGTCCGGATGGCCCCACGTTGCAGGTCCACTGCGACCCGGTCAACAACGCCTACAGCGACGCGCTCGAAGGGACTTGGCGGAACTGGTGGGCGGCGCCGACGCTGCGGAGCAACCTCAGCGGGACGGCGCTACTGAAGCTCTGGATCCGCAAGTTCTGGGACTGCGGCGAAATTCTCTGCCGGATCTACACCGACCCGGACGCCGAGGGCCCGGTTTCAATGCGGCTGTGGCCGGCCCACCCGCGCCGGCTGGCATCGCCGGCCGATCGGACCGGCCAGCCGAACGTGGTGATGGGGATCGAGTTCGACGACCTCGACCGGCCGGTGGCCTACTACATCCAAGACGCCGCGATCAACGGCCAGGCCGCCATGAGCATGAGGAGCCAGCGCTGGCTGGCCAACAGCATTATCCACGAATTCTCGGTCGAGGAAGAAGACCAGGCCCGGGGCTTCCCGTGGCTTACGCCCGGACTGACTCCAGCGGCCGAGCTGCGGGACTACGACGACCAGGTTCTCGACGCCGCCCGCCAGCAGGCAGACCACGCGATCCTGCTGAAAACGAACCACCCCGCCGCCCCGTTTTGGAACGTGCCGGAATCGACGAGCGTGCAGCGCAGGCAAATCGTGATGAACCCGCCGGGCTGGGAGGCCCAGTTTGCGCCGCCGACACAACCCGCGGCGGAATACGTTTCGTACCGCGCCGAGCGCCAACGCGAGATCGGCCGGCCGGTGGGGATGCCGCTGCTGATGGTCCGGCTCGACGCATCGAAACACAACTATTCGAGCGCGCGGCTCGACACCCAGGGCTACGACCGCGGGATCGCCGGCATCCAGTCCTGGCTCTCCGGAACCGAACGGTCCTACGGCACGCTGAACCGCCTCGTCGACGAAGTCGCCTCCGAGGCCCGTTTTAGTATTCCCGAGTTGCGCAGACGACCGGCGAAAGTCCAATACGAATTTACGTGGCCAAAGCGCGCGCACGTGGATCCGAGTAAGGAAGCCACCGGCGAGGCGATGGGCCTGCAAAACCTGACGGTCCTTTTCTCAGACGCCTTGGCCGCCCGCGGCAAGAACCTCGAGACGCATCTTGCCAAGCTGAAGCGGGAATTGAAGCTCTTCAAAGACGCCGGGCTGCCGATCCCGGGCGCGTGGATCACTAACCCCTCGGCGCTGTTGGCCATGCTGGCCGAAGAGACCGGCGCAAACGCAAACACAGGAGCCACTGCCGATGGAACCGCGGCTACGCAAAGCGCTTGAGGCCCGGGGGCTCCCGGTAGACGCCGGCGAGCGAGACGCCCAGGACTTTTACGCCGTGCTGGACCTCGAAGAAAAGGCCCGGCTCCGCGAAGAGCTGGGCCGGGAGTCCAACCCCGGCGAGCAGCTCTCCACCCGCAGCCCTGGACCCTCGACTCTCGACTCTCGACTCTCGACCCGCTCGATCCAGCTCCGCGCCGCCACGATCGACGAAGAGCAGCGATCGGTCGAGGCTGCGATCTCGACCGAAAACCCGGTCGAGGTCTGGGACTGGAAACGCGGCGAGCTGGTCGACGAGGTCCTGCTCAACAGCGGAGTCGAGCTACCCCGTCAACTGCCGCTGTTGGAAGCACACAACCGCTGGTCGCTCGACGATGTGCTCGGCTCGATCCGCAATCTGCGGCCCGAGGAGACCGCGATCGTCGGCCGGCTGTTTTTCGCCCACGACGACGAGAGGGCCGACAAGGCCTGGAACAAGGTCCGGCAGGGTCACGTTACCGACGTATCGGTCGGTTACCGCATATACGAATCGACCACCATCGAGCCCGGGCAGACCGCCACGGTGGCGAGCCGCAAGTTCACCGCGGGCAACCGCGCGATGAAGATCGCCACCCGCTGGACGGCCAAAGAAGGCAGCCTGCTGGCGATCGGCGCCGACCAGGGCTCCAAAATCAGAGAAGAAACTTCCCCCCAAGCACAAAAAGAAGGAACAGCCATGGACCCCTACCTACGAAAATACCTCGAATCGATCGGGCTGCGAGCGGACGCCTCCGACGCCGAGGCGGAAAAGTTCCACGCGGAGCTGAGCGGCGACGACCGGGCCCGGGCCGACGAGCTGGGCAGAGGAGAGTCGAGAGACGGGAGTCCAGAGCCCAGCGGCCAGAGACGCGAGATTCCGCCGCCGCTGCCGGTAGGCACCGAGCCGGAAGGCCAGACCCGCGAGGACGATCCGCCGGCCGACCCGGCCGCGATCGCCCGTCAGGCCGTGGCCGACGAACGGTGCCGAGTCAGCCAGATCACCGAGCTGGCCGGCGACGACGTTCCCGACGCCGTCCGCGAGCAGGCCCTGAGCGACGGTTGGGATCAAGACCGGGCCTCGCGGGAGTTCTTGCGGGCAATCCGCGAGAACCGCCAGCCGCAAAGCGGCGGGCCGTCGATCCACAGCCACAGCCGGGAGGGCTCGACCACGGCCCGCAGCCTGGCCGCCGGGATGCTGATCAGCCAGGGCCTCGACCCGACGGAGCACTCGATGCACAACGGCCGCCGCGATCCGCTGCGGGCCGATCGTCTGAGCGAGCAGGACGCCGACCTGGGCGACCAGTTCAGCCGCCTCTCGGCGATCGACCTGATCCGCCAGGCCGCCTACCTCGACACGGGCCGCAGCTACCTCGACCCCGAGGAAGCCATGCGGGCCGCCACCTCCGGCGCATCGCTGACGCTGATCTTCACCACCTCGGCCTACGCCAAGCTGTTGCAGGGCTGGGTGACGCAGGGCGATTCGACTCAGGGCTGGACCGACGAAGAGGACGTGCCCAACTTCCTCCAGCAGGAAGACATCACGCTGACCGCCCAGTCGCGCCTGGAGCAATTGCCCCGCGGCGACGTTGCCAAACACGCCACCGCCAGCGACACCCGGGAGACCTACAAGATCGCCCGCTACGCCAAACAGTTCGTCGTCGACGAGCAGGACATCATCGACGACCGGCTCAGCGCAATCATGGCCATGCCCACCGAGATGGGCGAGGCCGCCCGGCGGCTGCGGCCCGACCTGGTCTACGCGATCATCCTGGCGAACCCCTCGCTGGTCGCCGATTCAACGGCGGTGTTCGACCTGAGCACCCACGCCAACCTGGGCACCGCCAGTCTGGGCAGCAGCTCGCTCAAGGTGGCGATCTCCGGCATGGGGAAGCAGCGGCTCAACAACAACGTGTTGAACATCAAGCCGCGTTACCTGCTAGTTCCGTCCGCGCTGGAGTTCCTGGCCGACGAGCTGCTCAGCCCCGCGATGCTGGCGAAGCTGTTCGCCGATTCGAGCGACCCGGTCTTCTCCACCGAGAACCAGATCGCGCGGCGCAACCTGGTTCCGGTCTCCGACGACCGGCTGGGCGCAAGCGGCGTGGTCGATCCGCGGACCGGCATCGTGACCACCGGCAGCGACACGGGCTGGTACCTGGTCGCTCCCGGGCGGCGATCGATCCGCGTGGCGTTCCGCCGCGGGACGAACCGCCAGCCCTCGATGCGGTCGTTCCAGCTCGACAAGGGCCAATGGGGCATCGGCTGGGATATCAACCTCGACATCGGGGCTTGTTTCATTGACTTCCGCGGCTGGTACAAGAGCTCCGGCGACGCATAGAGCCGGTAGGCACCAGACACCCTTTCGACACTCGACTTTCAACACTCGCTCTGAATAAGGAAACCAAGACATGGCAGAAGCCGTTTTGACAAAAGACACCGACGTGGTCGACGAGACCACGCCCAGCGGCGGTTACGCCTCCGGTGAAGTGATCCAGCTTCCCGACGGCCGGGCCGCGTTTGTGACGGGCCTCGATGCCCGCACCAGCGGTCAGCCGGCCGGGCTGAAAACCTCCGGCCAGGTTACGCTGCTGAAGACCGCCTCGATCGTGATCCTCAAGGGCGCCCCGCTCTACTGGGACCGCTCGGCCAACACCGTGACGTGCCTGAAGGCCGTCGCCGGCGCCGATTTCTTCGTGGGCGTGGCCGTCGACGACGCGACCGCCGCGGCGACAACCGTGGTGGTCAACCTCAACGTCAAGCCCGACTACGTGCTCGATCTGCTGCGCGACCCGGCCGACAGCGTGGTCTCAGGAGACGCCACCTTGACGGTGCATCCGGGCTACCTGCGGCTGCTGATGATCAGCACGAGCGAGGTCCAGAAGGTCGACGCCATGTCGATGAACTCGATCCCGGTTACGATCCCCTTCATCGTCGAAGGCCGCTGGGCGCTGTATGCCGTGGGCAGCGACGCCACGGTCGACATAAACGTGGGAATCGCCAGCGGGACGGACGCCACGGATGCCGGCACGATCGCCGAATCGGTGTTCCTGCACCTGAACAACGCGCTGAGCATCTTTGCCGAATCGGACGACGGCAGCGTCGAGGTTTCCGAAACCGACACGCTCGTCGATTGTGTTGACGACGTCTACTTCGACTTCGCCTTCGACTGCCGCGACCTGGAAAACATCAAGATTTACATCAACGGTGTGCGGGTCCTGGCGGCTACGACGTTCAGGCTCGACTCGGCCACTGGCCCGCTGAAATTGCTGGCGCACATGGAGAAGACAACCGGCGCGGCGACCGGCGAGTTCCGTGTCAACAAGCTGGCCTTGCGGGCGATGGACGTGAGTGCGTAGGCCGCGTTTCCCGGTTTTAAGCGGCCCGACTGAGCGGCCCAACTGAAAGGTACAAACACATGGGACAAGCAGTCCTCACAAAAGACTCGGACGTGATCACCGAGACCACGCCCAGCGCCGGTTACGCTTCCGGCGAAGTGATCCAACTGCCCGACGGCCGGGCCGCGTTCAACACGGGCCTCAACGCCCGCACCAGCGGCGAGGTGGCCGGGCTGAAGACCTCCGGCCAGGTTACGTTGCTGAAGACCGCCAGCATCGTGATCCTAAAGGGGGCCCCGCTCTACTGGGACCGGTCGGCCAACACCGTGACGCCGCTGAAGGCGCTCGCCGGCGCCGATTTCTTCGTGGGCGTGGCCGACGACGACGCGGCCTCCGCGGCGACAACCGTGGTGGTCAACCTCAACGTCGAGCCCGAATACACCATCGATCTGCTGCGCGACGAGACCGACACGGTGTTGGTCAACAACGGAGCGGCGAGCGTGGGGCCCGGCTATGTCGCGCTGGCCTTCACTACGGCGACCGAGGCCCAGAAATCCGACTATATGTCGAAGCACTCGATTCCCATAGTCAGCGGCTCGGCGATCCCGTTTATCGTCGAGGGCCGTGCGACCATCGCGGACAATGGGGACGACACCGCTCTCGATTTCAATATCGGGGTCGCCAACGAAACCCATGCCTCGAACGCCGACACGATCGGCGAAAGCCTGTTCCTGCACCTGGACGGCAACACGCTGGACCTGGACGCGGAAAGCGACGACGACGACTCGATCGAGGTCTCCGCAGACACGCTGGTCGACGTGGTCGAAGACACCTACTTCGACTTCGCGTTTGACTGCCGCGATCTGTCCGACATCAAGATTTACGTCAACGGCGCGCGGGTGCTCTCCGGCTCGACGTTCTCGCTCGCCGCCGCGGCTGGCCCCCTGTATTTGCTCTGCCATTTAGAGAAATCGGCCACGGATTCACCGGGCGAAGTTCGGGTCAGCAAACTGGCCCTGCGGGCGATGGACGTCGCCGCCTGAAGATGAGGGGGTGAGGGGGTGAAAGAAGATCACCCCGTCACCCGATCACCCCGTGATAACCACAACCCGAAACGAAACGAGCCATGGCCAAGAAAACAGAACCCGCCGACGCGGTGGCGGAGGTCTCGTCGCTGTTGGCGGCAGAACCGTTTGCCAAGGACACCCACCGGATCGTGGCGACCGGCGGCGGGGCGATCGGCCAGGTCGTCTACGAGCCGGGCCACGTCCTGGCCGAGATCCGCCTGGCCACCGGCCTGACACTGGCCCAGCTCTGCGCGGCGATCCGTCACGACAAGGCGGGCCCGAAAAGCTGAGAGTCGAGAGTCAAGAGTCCAGGGCTCTCGACTCTCGACTCTGGACTCTGGACTCTCGACTCTGGACTAATGAGCGACTTCGACGAGTACGCCAACGAGATCGCCCGGCCGGCCCTGCAGCAGCGCAACGGCCAGGCGGTGACTCACGTCGCGCGGGACGGCACTCAGACGGCCGCCACCGCCATCGTAGGCGAGGAATCGACCGAGCGGAACTATGGCGACGACGGAGAGAAGCAGCGTCGGGTCTGCAAGGTAACGCTATTCAAGAATGAGGTGGCCACCGTCGAGATGAAAGACCACGTGACGATCGCCGGCGAGAGCTGGGCGATCGACGAGATCCTGGCCGAGACGCCCACCGAGACGCATTTCCAGGTGGCCCGCAGCGAGGGGGTGGAGGTCTCGCGGCCGGAGTATCGGCAACAGAGCTGAATGATGAATGCAGAATGAAGAACGATGAGCGAATCGGACTCCACCGCGATCAGGAAGGTGATCCTTCAGGCGGCCGGCTCGCTGCTGGTGGCGCTCGTGCTGCAAACCGGCGCGCTGCTGTGGTGGGGCGGGCAAATGTCGGCCCGAATGGGACACGCCGAAGAGGGCCTTTTCAGCATCACGCAACGGGTCCACGCCCTGGAGGTCGGCACGCATGACTAGCCCCGCCGGATGCCTGAGCCTCGCGCAAGAGTATCTGCGCGCCACGCTGGCCGCCAGCTCGAACTGGCAGGCGGCGGTCGGCGCCCAAGACGCCGACGGGGCGTTGGGGCGGATCTATCACGAGGGCCTGCCCGCGCCCAGCGACCGCAAGGCGTACACGCTGCAAGAGCTGATGGGCCTGCGGCCGTACGCCGTGGTCTGGACCGCCGAAGAAAGCGGGTTCACGCGGAGCTACGAGTCGAGCGATTCGTTTGACGATTCGGGGCAACTCAGGATCCGCATCGAACGCAACAGCCCGGACAACCTCAACGACGAGCCGACCTCGGACGCCAACGTCCAATTCCGAAACCTGATCGGCCAGATTATCGACGACCTCTGCGATCTCCGTGGAGGGGCCGGATACCTGGCTTTTTTAACGATCACGTTGCAGGAGTGGCACCGGTCCGACCCGGTGGACGCGGAGACCTGGGGAGTGACGCAGGGGGCGTTGATCCTGGTGGAGTGGTGATCGTAAGAGACTGACCGCAGAGGACACAGAGGAACGCAGAGGGGAAAGAACATGTCGATCGCAAGAAAATACTCACTGGCCGCCGTGCAGCTTGATACCGGCTCGGACGTTTTGATCAGCGGGATAGTTTCGCAGGGTCTCTCGCTCGACAGCCAGATCGGCCAGGAGCCGACCAGCGGCGAGGTCTACAATCGCTGGCTTTCGCTTACCGGCCAGGCCCCGGGCGCGCAGTTCTCGACCTATCACCTGGCCACCGCGATCAACGCGATCTCTCTGGGGCTGTCGATCGGCTCGCTGGCCACCGGGCTGAAGCTCTGGCTGCAAAAGCACGTCGAGGGCGGCGGTCGGGCCGGCGCGGCGAGTCACCGCTCCCACCTGGCGACCGAAGGCATAATCGCCCCGGAGACGCTCAGCGTCCAACACGGCCCGAATCAACACGCGACCATGGCGTATAAGGTCGTCACCACCTACGACGGCAGCAACGATCCCTGGCAGTTGGCCGACTCGCAGACGATGCCCACCGCCGAGGCCGACGACGAGAGATTCACGCTGGGCCCGATGCAGATCGGCAACAAGTCGCTGACCCAGTTCCGGCAGTTGGACATCGCGTTCAACGTCAACGTCGTGACCGAGGGCGGCGACGGGGATATTTGGCCCACCTTCGCGTCGATCGAATCAGTGATGCCCGTGCTGACCTTTAAGGGGATCGATCCCGAGTGGTGGAAGTCCAGCAATATCCCGATGACCGGTCTGGCCTGCACCCACGCGAACACGATCCTCTACTTGAGGAAGCGGGCCTACGGAGGGACGTTCGTGGCCAATGGCGTGGCGGAGCACATCAAGCTCACCGCCGCCGGCCTGGCACACGTCGACGGTTTTGACGCCACCGGCAGCGGCGCGGCCGAATGTTCGCTGGTGTTGCCCTGTCGCTACGACGGATCGAACGTCCCCATCACCGCCGCCGTGGCGAGCACAATCGTATAAAGCAGTTGAGAGTCCAGAGTCGAGAGCCTCTGGACTCTCGACTCTGGACTCTGGACTCTGGACTCTAAGGAAAAACACATGGCCTTCACGCACAAAATCACCCAGGTCTGGGGCAACGGACTGCGGGAAATATCCTGCGAAAACGAGTATGAGAACGACGCCCAGGGGGCCAGCATCGACGAAGAGATCACCGCCGACGCCACCGATCAGGAGGTCGCCTATACGCTGGACTTTTCCCAGCTCAAGGCACTCTTCATTCTGGCCGACGGAAACATGACGTTGGAGACAAACAGCGGCGCCGCCCCCGCCGACACGATCACCCTCGTCGCCGGAGTCCCCTACATTTGGAACACCGACTCCTACGACAGTTGCTTGATCACCCAAGACGTGACTGCACTGTTTATGACGGAGACCAGCTCGGCAACCAACCGTTTGCGGATCGAGAGCATCTATGATCCCACGGCGCCCTGACCCCTGACTCCTGACCCCTGACTCCTGACCCCTGACTCCCTGATGGCTGGACTGCTTTACTACGTTCCGAACCGTCAGTCGGCCCAACTCTCGGACTTGCCCGAGCTGGATCTGGCGCACGCCTTTGAAAAGAACTGCTCGCCGCGGGGGGTCATCAACAACGGGCCCGACGGCGGCGCCGGCGTGATCCTGGCCGACTCGACGCGGGTGCCGAACATCGGCCACTACCGCGACCGGCAGGAGTGGATCCGGATCCCCGGCAATCCGGCCGGAGCGTGGGTCGGCCGCTACACCGACTCACCCGTCGAACCGAAGGACCTCCAGCGCGACGAGATGCTCTCGGGTCACGAGGTCCGATTGGCCGACGGCCGCGATTGGCTGGTTCCCATCGCCCGGGCGTGGGGCGAATTCGAGGGTGAGGTGGGCTGGTGCAAGAGGCTCCCGCAGAAGACGACCCTCGACGAGGACGGCAACTGGACGACCGGGGAGGTGGTCGAGCGATACGCGGAGATCTGGTCGACGGTTTGTCAGTTTTGGGATGCGCTCTTGGACGGCGACAGCGAGGACGCCGAGAGCGAAGACGCCGGTCAAGGGGCGGCCAAGATCCAGTTCGATTTCCCCGGCATACGCGACGCCGCGCTGCAAATCCTGACGGTCAACTATCGGCTGGGCAAGGCCGAGGTCGCGCTGCTGGGCCTGTTCGAGTCCGGCACGTCCGACAACGTGTTGATGGCCACGATCGATTGGCCCGGTTTCGAGGCACTTTCCGAAACACTGAGCAAAAAAAAACAGGAAACAGAGGCGTCGCCGGCAGCCGGCGATTGATCCATCGCCAATGGGCGGCCGGGCTGTGCCCCGGGTATCGGCCGACGCTGGCGGATCTTTGGCTGCTGGACGCGGAGACGGGGTGAAACGGAATGATGAATGCAGAATGATGAATGCAGAATTAAGACCTACACGAAGGAGCTTTGCAATGAAAACCGCCCGATCAATCTTCCCGTTTCTTTTCGTGCTCGTCTGCGTGGTGGGCCTCGTGCATACCGCGTTCGTCGTCGCCCGCGGGCCCGGGGCACCCGGACGGACCGCCTACGAGGGGCCGCTTGAAAACCTATACGAGCAGCCGATCAGCGACTTTTCGTCTGTCGTCCACCCCCCGGTGCCCACCGGGGCGTACCTCTGCCAGATCCAGGTCGAGTCGCAAAACGTGCGATACCTGGGCTCGGCACAACCGGGAAGCCTGACCACGCGGACCGACGCCGACACGGGCGTAGTGACCGCGCCGAACAGCCGCGGCCTGGCACACGGGATTACGGATTCACATACAGTTTCCGTGTGGTGGCCCGGCGGGCGGCGTACCGCGATGACGGTCAGCAGCGTGACCGGTACGGCGATCACCGTCGACGGCGGCGCGGGGGACAATTTCCCCGTGCTGGGCACCGCCGTGGAGATCGGCAAGGACCCCACCTCTACGCTGGGCACCGTGCTCTATGCCGGGGATTCGATCATGTACCCGGGCGATCCCGCCCGGCTGCGGTTGATCGAGACGGCCGCCAGCGCGACGGGCAGCACGATTATGTGGGCAGCGGAATGAAGATGACGGGGTGAGGGGTCAGGAGTCAGGAGCCAGTCTGACCCCTGACCCCTGACCCCTGACCCCTGACTTCACCCCCTCACGACAAGGAGCTACGCATGAAGACCTTCCGATCAGTCTTGCTTTGCCTGCTGGCCGTGCTGGTGGCCGCGACGATCGCCGCGGCGGCCGTGGTCACGATCACCGAACCATCGGCCGATCAGCAACAGAAGGCCATGTTCAACCGCTCGATGCG
>SDBU01003808.1_pt1 | contig 18975 bp, 17 predicted proteins | sample 2277071 | NCBI WGS metagenome assembly SDBU01 (sample SAMN10397929, study PRJNA504765) | marine sediment metagenome | isolation source: marine sediment core GS08_GC12, 126 cmbsf | place: Arctic Ocean: Gakkel Ridge, Loki's castle | collected 2008 | reverse complement strand
GCGATTAACGGGTAGGTAGATAACGGTACTCTCCACACCGCACTGGGGGCTCCCAGTTGGTCTTGCCGGATGAAGCCAATGATCTTTACGCCATAATCTTGTGGGTTAAATAGGGGTTCATACCTCAGTTTTAATAAGTCACTACCCTTGACTTTAGTGATTATAGAAGCATTATTCAAGCCTGCTTCTTCCAGTCGAGCACCAGCTAGAATGAGATATTCATCCCCTACTTCTACAATCGCATACTCGGCATCAGCATCTACTGCTAAAGCAGTGTTACCCGGCAAAGTCCAGGGCGTCGTTGTCCATGCTAATAAATAAGCAGGGTTATCTGAAGAGTGGAAAAGATTAAAAAGACGGTCACGCACCTCAGAACCGGCTAGTGACCCTCTAACAAGCTTGAACTTTATGTAAACTGATGGGTCTTCAACATCATCCTGGTAGCCAAGGGCAACCTCGTGGGAGCTGAGCGAGGTGCCACACCGCGGGCAGTGAGGGGTAACCCTATAGCCCTGATACACCAGCCCCTTATCCCACATCTGCTTTATTGCCCACCAGACGGTTTCAATATATGTATTATCCATAGTGATATAGGGATGCTTGAGGTCAACCCAGAAGGCAATGCGCTCGGTCATTGCCTCCCATTCCTTCAGGTAGCGAAAAACACTCTCCCGACAGCGAGCATTAAATTGAGCGATACCATATTCCTCAATCTGTGCCTTACTGGAAAAGCCTAGCTCCCGTTCTACTTCTAGCTCTACCGGTAATCCATGCGTGTCCCAGCCAGCAATGCGTGGGGTATAATAGCCCTTCATCGCCCTGTAGCGGGGTATAATATCCTTAAAAACACGGGACAACACATGATGAATCCCTGGGCTACCATTAGCTGTTGGTGGTCCCTCATAGAGAACGAAACGATGACCACCCTGTCGAGCTTCTACAGTTCGCTGAAAGACAGCTTTCTCTCTCCACAAGCTGAGTATGTTCTCCTCAACCTGAGGAAAATTCACCTTGCTCCTCACTGGACGGAACATAACAAAAATCCTTTCTATATAAAAATCCCGCCCCTTAGGGACGGGATTTATGACCCGCGGTACCACCCCACTTCCCCGAATTATCGGGGCACTTTTTTAGGGCACATCTAAATGCCCTTGTCTGTGATAACGGCTGACAATACCGTCCAAGTCTACTAGTTGGTCTAGGTTTACCAGACCACCATTCGGTTGGCAGCTCGGGAGGGATTTTCAGAGGACGAACACATCTGCTTCCACCCTGCCAGACTCGCTAAGCATCCGCCACCCCCTTACTCTTCTCCGTCATTACCTTTTCAAGCTAAAGGTTAGCACACTCCGTAAAATAAATCAATCGTGCTCATCTATCAAGCTTCTACCTGCCCCTTGGGCAGAATAACTACCTTACGAGCTTCACCCTCATCGGTGCTCTGAGTGGTAACATCAGGGTCGTCAGCTAAAGTAAGGTGGATAATACGCCTCTCAGAAGCCGGCATGGGCTTCAATGTAAATGGCACCCTTTTAGCCTTCACCTCCTCCGCTATACGCCAAGCTAAAGCTCGCAATGCTTCGTAACGGCGCTGCTTGTACCCTTCTACATCAATCATTATATACTGCCAAGCCTTCGTCTGGTGAGCTACAATAAGCCTAACAATATGCTGTAGACACGAAAGGGTCTGCCCATGCCGCCCAATCAAAATACCCAGGTCGTCACCCTTTATGTTGAAGGCAATGGGAGCAGTAGCCCCCTCCTCTCCCTCACCGAAAGGTTCAACCTGAGGTATCACCGAGGCAACCACCCCCATCCTAGTGAGAAGTGCTTCTAAAACACTCTTGGCTGTTTCAGCTATATCCCTCTCTTCTTTAGACATAGACACTAATGGCTCTACTCTAATTCGGGCCTCCTCAGCACCCAGACCCAGGATGCCAAAGCCTACCTTCTTTTAGGATAGTGACCCTTACTTCCTCCCGACTGACGCCTAATTGATTCAAAGCGCTCTGTAAAGCTTTTTCTACGGTCTTGCTGTTCATCTCCAGGCTTTCCATAATCCCATCTCTCTTCCGCAGAAGAACTAGGTTCAACAGTAGAACTAGGTTCAACAGTAGAACTAGGTTCAACAATATCAGCTCCAGTATCAGCAGGCTCTAAAGTTCTCCCCTCCGCCTGGGCAATACGCCTCGCATACTTTTTATCCCTAGGCCCTTGCCTGGCAGACCTTGCTGGAAACAAGCCTCCCCACCCAGTAACATAATACTGGATAACGATTCTGATGATACTTGAGGTCGCCCAGAAAAGAGCTAGGCCGCTGGGAAATTGCAGGGTAAGGAAGGCAAACATCAATGGCATCATCCACAGCATCATTTTGCTCTGCGCCTGCTGCTTGGGGTCAGCAGTAGTTGGCGTTACCATCTTCTGCTGTATCCACATTGTGCCCCCAACCAGAATTGGTAATATGAGAATGGGCTCAGGTACAGCTAAATTCAACCAAAGGAAACTATCCCCCAAGGGCAGCGTAGAATACACCACCGGCCAGGAATAAAGATACTGAGACAGACCCAAGAAATCCTCAGGGGAAATGGCTAAAAGCCGAATAATTGACTGATAAAGAGCTATCCAAATGGGCATTTGGACCAGTAACGGCACTATACAGCCAGCCGGGCTCATCCCTGACTCTTTGTACATTCTCATCTGCTCTTGAGATAGTTTTTGCTTATCCTTAGCATACTTCTTCTTAAGCTCGGCCAGCTTCGGCTGAATGTCCTGCATTGCCTTAGAGGCACGAATCTGCTTTAGGGTAAGCGGGTAAATCAAAATATTAACAATGATAGTCAGGGCAATAATGGTAAGTCCAAAGCTATTGAACAGGGCACTACATATTGCGATCAAGCTATTGATCATCGGCTGCAAAATAATTAAGTTCCAGATGTCCCCTATACCCAATGAAATCTACCTCACTTACTACTCAATAGAATATAACTTCCTCGTGACCCCCGTCTGTATATCCACCTCATAAAGGTTTCCCTCTTGAGTATGAACATAAACGACTTCCTCGCCATAAGAAAGGGGGGCATATATCTTTTCTTCCACATCGGCTAGCTGCCTAATCTGATTATTATTTGTATCCAGCACGTATATTACACCATTCTCTGCAGCAATAATGACCAACTCACCAGCCAAAACCGGCGATGAGGAAATCGGGCTCCCCAGATCAATAGGGTCTACTTTTTCCTTGCCGTTTTCAGCGTTCAAAACATAAACCTTACCATCAAGGTTTCCAGCATAGATAGTATTATTATAAGCTACAGGTTTAGCCCAGAACCAGTTCTCAGGCTTGTTCTCTTCTTCATCAGTTTTCGGGAATTGCCAAATTTGCTTACCATTTGTGGCATTTACGGCATAAAGGTGCCTATCAAAAGAGCCAATATAAACCGTATTATTATAGACCACAGGGGTAGAGACGATAGTCCCTCCAGTCTCAAACTCCCACTTCTTACTGCCATTTGCAGTATTTAGGGCATAGAGCTTCTTATCAAAGGAACCGATGTATAGCGTATCGCCATCAATCGCTGGGGTTGACCAAATCTTATCTCCGGTTTCAAATGGAGAATCCCATTTCGGATCCCTGGTATAGCCATCCAGCGCGTAGACTTTCCCATCAGAAGAGCCGAAGTAGACGTTACCTTGAGATACCGCCACTCCACCAACTATGGGTTCAAGAGTATCCTCAGGGGGATACACCCACCACACCCCTAATGCGCTGGAATTGAAGGCATACACTTTACCATTATAGCCACCTATATAAACCAAGCCCCCCGCCACTGCTGGAGTCCCGTATATAGCTATCCCGGTGGGTGAAGCCGCACAGCCAAATCTACTAGTCGACGCCGGGCCTTTCAGTGTCTCCGAAAATCGATAACTACCATCTGATGTGCTTACAGCGACGAGCTTACTCTCAAAAGAACCGAAAAACAGAGTGTCATCAGCGATAGTTCCCCCTGACCAACCCCTCGGCTGGGTACCTAGTGTGGTACATCCAGAAACGATTATTCCGCTCAAGAGAAGTATAATCATAAGGGGCAATATCTTGCTCAATAACACCTTATTATACTTAAGCCGCACTTAATTACCTCACTTAAATAAAATGCCATTTATCGGGAACAGGGTCATAACCGCCAGCATGAAAAGGATGGCAACGCCCTAATCGCTTTGCTCCCAGCCATACCCCCCTTAAAAAACCAAACCTTGAGATGGCTTCATAGGTATATTGAGAGCAAGTCGGAGCAAAGCGGCAGGATGGTGGCATAACCTGCGATAGAGTTAATTGATAGAGCCTAATTAATCCTAGTACAAACCTCTTCATATATTAAACTGCTAAAAAGTCCCTTCGTCAGAGTCGAATCTTCACCCCAAGCTTCCTGACACCCCGTCTTCTAGAGGGGCTGTGTTTCTCAGCACACTTAATAACCGAGCTTGGGATAACAAGCTATCAATTGATCTGTCAAGTCTAGCGTGTTTAGTAGCAGCCGCTGCAGGACGAGCAATAAATATGATATCCCATCCTGGTTGCAGCGGTGTTAGCCGCAAAATTTCACGAAGCAACCGTTTTACTCTGTTTCTTGCCACTGCATTACCAACTCGCCGGCTAACTGATAAGCCATACCTGGATAAGCCAAGCCCATTAGGTAAAGTCTTCATCACCATTAAATTATTCACCCACGAGGTGCCTTTATTGTAAACTAATGCATACTGTGCTGACTTAGTAAGGTGTTCTTCTCCACGCATTACTTCCACCTTTAGCCGGCTTACTAGCGGCGGTGCTCTTCCTACGTCATACCACGGTCAACCTCTTACGACCTTTGAGTCGCCGTGCTTTTAGGATAGCTCGCCCACCCCGGGTGCTCATCCTTGCCCGGAAGCCATGCTCACGCCTCCTTGGAATCTTCTTTGGTTGATAAGTCCTTTTCGGCACTCTAACTCCCTAATAGACTAAAGTGATTATACCTCCGCCATTTATCTGGTGTCAATCTGAACCGAAGAGGAGGGAAGACAGAGAGGGTGTACCCCCCTAAATAAATTACCTTCCCCGTGATAAAGGAAACAGGATAAAGGGGCCAACCTACCACACTAACCGCGTATGCCAACGCCCCCCGTTTTATGGATATGAACTGGCGCATATGGCAGTAGGGCTAAGTGCCGGGCTCTCTTTATCGCCATCGCTAAGGCACGCTGATGCTTAGCACAAGTACCTGTTCTACGTCGAGGCTCAATCTTTCCTCTACTTGATATGTAGTGGCTTAGTTTAGAGGGGTCTTTATAGTCTATTACCTCAATCTTGTCTTTACAAAAGAAACAGATCTTACGTTTAGGTACATATTTTGCCCTGCCCTCTCCTCTGGCTCTGCGTGTAACAGGTTTTCCTCTAGCCACTCGTTATAAGTCTCCTCCAATCCAGGTCTACTAAATTCCAAATTTTACCTAAGATGGAATGTCCTCCGGCTCAAATTCACCGATTTCAGCTTCTTCAATTTTCTCTTCAGGAAGAGGGCTTACCCCTCGCTTATCAAGAAACGATACCCGGTTAGCTACTACTTCGCTTCGATAATGCTTTTGCCCATCCTGGCTCTCCCAGGAGTGTGTACGTAGCCTACCCTCAGCATAGACAAGCCTGCCTTTAGTCAAAAACTGATTGCATTGCTCAGCTAGCCTGTTCCAAGCGACCACGGTAAACCACTCTGTCTCTTCTCTACGTTCACCCTCAGGAGTAGTATACACTCGGTTAGTAGCAACACGAAATGAGGTCACCGGCTTACCACTGGGGGTAAACCGCATTTCAGGTTCGCTCCCAACATTACCAATAATCATCACTTTATTCAAACTAGCCATTGTTTTAATTCTCCCCTTTTACCACCCAAACTCAGTGAAAAACAAGCATTTCTCTTTATTTCGATTTTATTAGTAAATACCGCAGAATCTCCTCAGAAATTTGTAGGTTCGCTTCGATTTCTTTACCCAACGTTGGCTTTAATTTGAACCGACCCAACACATAATTGCCCTCCATAAAATGCTTTATAGGATAGGCTAGCTTTCTTTTGCCCCACCGTTCTACCTCATCAACAGTACCACCCCTCTCCATAATAAACTGGCTTACCCTATCTATTGTGGCGTCAAGATTCTCCCCCACAACTTCTGGACTAATAATGAATACCAGTTCGTAGTCACGTAACTTCTTATCTTCTGCCTCTGAAGTTTCTTTATATGCCTTTTTAGGTACCATTTCTTCTACGATTATAACACATAAAAAGAATTTGCGCTAGTCAAGGCTAAAATGCTAACAAGTATCTATTAACATTGTAAAAAGGGGTTTTTGAATTTATCTAACTCCCCTGCTTTTTAATTATCCTCACCTAATCCATGGGTTCCTCTGGTTATGAGATTTGCTCTCCTGGCCGCTTCTTCCAATTCATCCCGGAAATCGGGATGAGCAATGGATATCAATAGCTTTGCCCTTTGCCAAGTGCTTTTACCCTTAAGATTCACTACGCCGAACTCAGTTACAATATAGGAAACATCACTGCCAGGCACGGTAACAATATCACCAAGTTCTAAGGCAGGAATTATATTCGATACTAACTTGCCATCCTTATCCTTATGAGTAGAGTGGAGGCAGATAAAGGCCTTCCCACCGGGTGACAGGAGGGCTCCTCGCGTCCACTCCAGTTGACCACCGGTGCCACTAATCTGACGGTGCCCAGTTGATTCAGCGCATACTTGCCCTTTTAAGTCTACCTTGAGGGCGCTATTTATGGCTACTAGTTTCTTATTCTGAGCCATAACATAGAGGTTATGAGTATAACTAACCGGAAACCCGGCTAGCATAGTATTGTGATTTATATATTCATATAATCTTCTTGACCCCAAAGCGCAGGTGTGTACTGCTTTCCCAGGGTTAAGGCTTTTCTTCATACCCGTTACTACTCCAGCCTCAATAAGGTCTATCATACTATCGGTAAACACTCCGGTATGTATTCCTAAATCCTTCAAACCATATTTTATCAGCAGCTTACCCACTATATTGGGTATACCACCAATTCCTAGCTGAATGGTCGCCTCATCTTCTATAAGGTTAGCTATGAGTTCAGCTATCTCCTCATCACTCTTTGTCGCCTGGGCCACAGGAAGTTCAGCTATTTCATATTGCTCATTCTCAACTATATAATCAATCTGCGAAATGTGGATGGACTCATCGTAGCCACCGTATACCCAGGGTTGCGACTCATTAACCTCTACTATAACAGTTCGGGCAACATCACATATTGCCTTCTGGTAACCGATAGATGCCCCGAAATTGAAGTAGCCATACTCATTCATCGGTGTTACCTCAATAAAGGCTATATCCACCTCGTCTTTCAGCCACTCTCTATATATTCTGGGTATTTCGCCAAGATTAGACGGTATATATGAGCAACACCCCATATTATGATACTTCCTCTCCATTGCCGACAACTGCCACGAGTTATATATGAAGTGCTCCTGATTGGGGTCTACCTTGAGAACCTGGGGCTCTGTCAAAGACATATACACTCGGATCTTAACCCTTTCCAGCTCATGGGCTCGTTTGGCTAGCTTTTCATCTAGCAATAGAGGGAACCCGCAAATGTAGCCATAGTCGATCCACATTTCAGACTTCACCAGCCCAGCTGCCTCCTCAGCCGAGATTAGCTTTTTACGGTATTCATTCTGATAATTCATCTCTCCCCTTATCAAACTACGAAGATAGCCTACTCTTCCTCTGTAAGCCTTCTGACCCATAGTCTTGGTGAAGTGGAAATAACCTCTTTCAGGGCTTCCAACTTGTCTCTAATATCCTTGGCCACCTTTTCATCGGTGATAAGCTGTCTAAGCTGGGATTGGTCAAGGCTAATTACCCGGTTCCACAGTCCCTCAGGTTCAAGTAGCCTCCTGACCTCATCCTCACTAAAGCCTATTTTCTCCACCAGCTTATAGGTAATAGCATACTCCCTGCCATAAAGCCGATTTAATTCATTAGCCTGGCAGAGGTCAATAATCATCTGCTTTATCTCATCAAGCTGCAACTGGAGTTCCTTTATCTGGCTCTGCAACGAGACATAGTGCTCAACGGCTTCAGTTACCACCATTCCTTGCAGAATATCAGTTGTCTTTGGCTCAGCTGCAATTTCTACATATCTCTGCCTGTAGTATGGGCAGTGCTCAGGGAAGTCACAAGGACAATGCTGATTCTCAGTAGCTGAGAATCTTTCGCCAGCAATGCCATCGGCCACCTTCAATACCAATTGCTTAGCTTCCTCCAGTCGAGCCTCATTCCTTGGCTTACAACTAAATGGGGTGTTTGACCTGAAGTGATAGAGGGTAAGCTTCTCTACCGGAAGCTGCCAGGTCTGCTCAGTTGCCCACTGATATAGAGTTAACTGGAGGTCTTTCTCTAGGTCCTCTGTAGTAAATGGTTCTTGATTTGTCTTATAGTCAACTATAGACAGCCCACCACTATCCAGCTTGTCCACCCTATCAATGTAGCCCATAAACTTTACACCATTAATGTCGATATGAAAATTTTGCTCAACAGCAAAAGGCATCTTGAAATTGGCACTGTGAATCTCCCAGAACCTGGTCAGTATCTCGCTGCCATAAGTCCTGTACCTTACCTCCTCCTCTGCTGACTCATACCCTGCGGAAAGCCAATTTTGGTGGTAAAACTGTAATAGCTTCTCCAGTGATGGTGGCGGCGGCACCTTAACCTTAAAAAAGTACTCAGCACAGGCGTGTATTGTTAAGCCAAAGCTAAAATACCACTTACCCTTTGGTTTCAACCCATCAATATATTGGAGCTTGTAGCACAAGGGGCAGGACTGATACAGAGAAATCTGAGTATAGCTGAGAGGTTTCATTGCTTCTCTCCTTTTCGATTACTACGTATTACTATCTAGGCCTTAATCCGAGCCACTGGCTAACTTAGTCTCTACCAAGGAGAGGATAGCCTTGGTCTCCGCCTCAGATAGTCTGAACCTCCTGGCGACTCTTGGCAGCGGAACCTCTTTGCCAGTAGCAAATCCCTTGTAAAGTAAATACATATCTTGAGTCAGGCTATCTATCCCACTGGCATCAAGGCCAAACAGAGAAATAACCTCATCCTGCTCCGTGGCTGAGACGCGTATTAAAGCAGCCTCGTCACACAATGCCTGCTTATAGTCAGCATTCGCCTTCTCAGGCGCACCTAAATTTTCATAGGCGACGGCTCTATTATAGAAGAACCTGGCATTGCCTGGATAAAGCCCTATTGCCTCCGAATAGCACTTAATAGCGCTACCAAACTCCTGCCTCTCCAGGTGCTGATTCCCGCGAATATAAAGGGTTATAGCATCTACACAGGAGTCAGGCAAGTAGCACTTCTCTCCTACGTTGCTCAACTCCTTCATCTCTCGGTCTTCAATCTTCCAAACCCCATTTTGCTTTACCTGCAATCCAATCCTTTTGTGTCGGATGTTTTTTGACCCATACCATAAATCAACGAAGTGCAAGTGACCACCTGATAGTCTGACTAGAACAGCAGTGTGGGGTGCATATCTTCCGGCATTGTCCACAGCTATCTCTATGACACCGGCATCGAGACCAAATAGCCGACCCAGCAGTACGAATAGCTTGGCATAACCTAGGCAATCGGCACTGCCTCGTAGCAAAACCTCACGCAAATCAAAGACCCTGCCCCTCTTTATATTTGCCCTGATGAAGTCATAGAGCCAGCTAATGATTATAACTTCAAGCTGACTTTTGTAGCGAACACTCTGAATCCCTGTCAAACTTTCCCTGAACCGATGAGCTGACTCTACTACTCTCTCCTCACCAAAAGCCAGGGCGAGGCGCTCCAACTTGTCCGGCAGCTTGGGTCTCTGCCAGCCATTGATGATTACCTCTACCTGCTCCACCCTGGGTGCATCATAAAAGGGCATAGTCATATCTTCGGCACGCATTTCTTCCCACTGTTATTGTCGTTGCCATCAACCTCCGATTATATATTATATTCTAGCCCTATGGTATAATACATGCAATGCTCAGGGTGTAAGCTCTCAGCAACTGCGGGTTTAAATTGACGTTTCTTAAACTCCCTTATCAAGAGTAGAGGATGGAATCTATACCACTTTTAGCTGCCTTCGGTGCCGGATTGGTTTCCTTTGTGTCACCCTGCGTGCTGCCTTTAGCACCAACATACCTTGCCAGCCTGTGCGGACCGGAAATATTTGAGACTGGGGCTACTAAAAGGCACGTTCCCATATTTCTCCATTCACTTAGCTTTGTAATCGGCTTTTCCATCGTTTTCACTACTCTGGGGGCGATTGTCGGATTAACTGCATTTGCCATTAACCCCAGTCAAGCACTACTTAATAAGATATCTGGTGGCCTGCTGATAGCCTTTGGCCTGTTTATGCTGGCTGCCCGGAAGGTGCCATGGCTAAATTATGAAAAGCGCCTGACCCCATCCTTGGGCAATACTACCGGCTATCTACGTTCCTTTCTTATTGGAGCCACCTTCTCCCTAGCCTGGACAGCTTGCGTTGGCCCGATACTGGGGGGTATCTTGACCCTTGCCTTGGATTCGGCAACAGCCTGGCAAGGCGCTTACCTGCTGGCCATTTATTCTCTGGGGCTGGGGCTTCCCTTCCTGATAATAGGAGCTGCATTTGGCTCTATCACCCCTTTATTAAGGCGTATCCATCGTTATTCTGGTATAGTCTATATTGTCAGTGGTGGACTGCTGATAGCTGTGGGCATACTTATCCTAACCAACAACCTGACTTGGTTTCAGGCACAATTTTGAGATTAAACTATGTCCAAAAAATAACTATGAATACAAGGCTAAAAGTAATACTATTATTAATATTGCCCTTGTCACTGATAGTGGCTGGTTGTTCCTCGAGCTCTACTCCAGCCTCAACATCTTCAACCTACTACTTGGAGAGTAATTTACTTGGTGAGAAGAATGAGTTCCTTGTTGACAGCCAGGGGGTGCTACTGTCAAAGGTAGAAGCATCATCTGCTGGTGGCAGAATTAGTCTGTCTATAGATAAAGGCACTAGACTTCTGAACAAAGATGGGGAGCCTCTTCAAACTATCCAGGCTGTTATTGACCCTAGTCCACCCCTTCCTCCACAAGATGTTTACATTATTGGGCAAGTCTATAATTTGGAACCCGAGGAGGCTACGTTCAGCCCATGGCTTGTACTCACCCTGAGCTACAATTCGGGGGAGCTACCTGAAGGGATAGGAGAAAATGATCTTTATGTTGTCGCTTATGATGTTGGATGGTATCTACTGCCCTATAAAAATGTTGATACCAAGACGCAATCAATAACTACTCTAGTGTATCATTTCACCAGATTTGCTATTATAGCACCAAAGAAGTCAGCTCCTCCCAGCACCACTACTCCCGCTCAAGGCATAAAAGTAGGTAATCTGGCGCCCGACTTTCAGCTTAATAATCTCAAGGGAGAACCTGTTTCCCTTAGCTCTCTCCGAGGCAGGCCGGTGCTAATCAATTTCTGGGCAACATGGTGTCGCGCTTGCCGTATTGAAATGCCCTATTTACAACAAGTGTATGAGGAATGGTCAGACAAGGGGTTGGTATTGCTGGCTATTAACTTAGGTGAGAGCCTTTCTAAAGTAGAGGAGTTTGTAAAAAACTACAATCTTTCCTTTCCAGTGCTACTTGATACCAACCAAGCTATAAGTCTAAGGTATAATGTTCGGTATATCCCTACTACCTTCCTCATTGATAAAGATGGCATAATTCAGGAGGTAAAGATTGGCGCCTTCCGAAGCACGGCGGAATTAGAAGAGAGCCTGAGTAAAATTATTCCATAGTCAGATGAGACTAGGATAAGGAGGATAGATATGGATGATGTTTTAAATGAAGCCTATGGGGTAGTCCAGTGTAAGGAGTGTCCGTGGTATAAATCCTGTGTGATGCCAATGAGGTTCACTGCCGAGGACATCCGACGACAGCTAGAGTCGTCGGTACCAGGGGTGAGTATTTCACAACAGGCCGACCTCGGCCTGCAAAACCTTCTATCCAGTATGGCCACTGCCGCCCAGAACTCACTTCTTGAAGGTTGCCCCATCTTCATTGACCGCTTACGCTCCAGCCCTAAGATTGCCCAGCGATTGAAGGAAATGATGCAAAACTGGGGCAAAGAAGAGGAATAGGCAGAAAAATCTAAAAAGCGGCAACAGTAACAGGAGGTGAACAATGAAAAGGAGATGGTTATTGGCTATAAGCCTGGTATTGGTAGTGGCAATAGTTGGGCTATACGGCTGTAGTCAAGGCGGCGCCGTCATGGTCGAACAGCCTTCAAACCAGCAGGAAGGGATTTGGGTTATGGGACAGGGTAAGGTGACCGTTGTTCCTGACATCGTCACTCTAAGGTTAGGTGTTATGGCTCAACAAAAAAGTGTAGCTGAGGCTCAAACCCAGGCAATCGAAGCTATGGATAAGGTGAAGATAGCTCTGACTGACAACGGGGTGGCTGCGAAGGATATCCAAACCCAGCATTTCAGCATTCGCCAGGTAACAAAATGGGATAGTAAGAAAGAGCAAGAGGTCGTGGTCGGCTACAGAGTAACCAATATGAGAACTGTCAAGATAAGGGATATAGATAAAGCTGGTTCCATTATTGATGCTGTAGTCGAGGCAGGAGGAGACCTCACCAGGATAGACAGCATAGGCTTCGACGTAGATGACCCATCAGCTTACTATGAAGAAGCCAGGGGGAAGGCGATGGCTGATGCTGAAGCCAAAGCGAAGCAACTAGCAACACTGGCTGGCGTCACTTTAGGTAAGCCAACCTATATCTCCGAGAGTATTCAGCCCATCTACCCAAGGGAGATATATATAGGAGAAGCAGCGGCACTAGCACCTGGGACGCTAATCAGTCCTGGGGAGACGGAGATTAGCCTTACCATACAAGTAGCCTATGCCATCTTAGAATAGTGAAAACCAATTTAAGCAGGAGGCAGGGCAATCAGACCATACCACTTACAACGAGGGAATGGTGACCAAGGTGATGGGCATGCACCCTGAAGTGGAGGTGATGCCTTACTAAGGTACTGAACGAGCACATTCTGTTGTTAGGCTCATAAGCAGGCATTATTATAATGGGCAATACCTTAGTAGGAGGGGTATCCAGAAATGTAGGGTTAAGCGCGAAAAATCGTCTCTATAATTCATTCAACTAAAAGGAGGGCAAAAGTGAAGAAGAACTATCGCAATATCATTGTGGAGAAAAAGGGAGCTATTGGCTACCTTACCCTCAACAAACCCGATAAGCTGAATTGCCTGGCTTACAGCCTGCTGCAGGAGTTTGAGGAGGCGTGCTTTGATTTTCGGGATGACCCTGAAATAAAGGTGTTTATCATCAAAGGTGCCGGACGAGCCTTCTCCGCCGGCTACGATATGTCTGGTGAGGAGTCTTTTGTGCCTGGAGCAGAGCCCATACATTGGTACATGCATTATAATGGGCCTTATCCCGATGACCTTTTCGTCAGAACCCTATGGGACAATCCCAAGATAATCATTGGCCAGGTGCATAGCTTCTGCCTGGCGGGTGCGGGCAACATGGCCTCCCACATGGACATAGTCTACTGCTCTGAGGATGCCCTGTTCGGTTACCCGCCGGCTCGCTATGCCAGCCCAGGGTCGCATCAATTCTGGCCGGTTCTGGTGGGGCTGCGCAAGGCCATGGAGCATCTGGTTACTGGCAACATGATGACAGCTCAAGAGGCCCACCGCGTGGGGTTTGTCAACGAGGTCTTCTCCGGAGACAAACTTGAAGAAGAGGTAGAAAGGCTGGCCAAAACCATCTCCAAAATGCCGATGGCCTCGCTCCGCATCAATAAGCGCGCGGTTCACGAGTGGTATGAGTGCATGGGTATAAGAACAGCGATGCGCTACTCCGCTCTGTTGAGGGATGTCTCTTACGGCTCTTCCCCACAGGCCATCCCGCATGGGTATCAAGACATCGGCCGGGTGACGGCGGAAAAAGGGATGAGGGCTGGCTTTGAATATATGAACAAGGATTTTCTCGAGGAGGACAGCATTGCCAGGAGGCAAATGGTCCGGCCCGACCGCAAAGCGTAACTATTTTCTTTGCTGAGCGCCAGAGCAACGTAGGATTAAAAATGGTATGTTGTTGCACTTCAAGTCTGGTGCTGCAATAAGATTCCTAATTAATGTGCCGGGAGAAAGCATGCCATTAGATGCTATAGTTGTCAAAGGGGCTCGTGAGCATAACCTAAAGAATATAGATGTAGTTATCCCTCGCGATAAGTTGGTTGTTATTACTGGTGTCTCTGGTTCGGGTAAGAGTTCATTGGCATTTGATACCATCTATGCTGAGGGGCAACGCCGCTATGTAGAATCTTTATCTGCCTATGCTCGCCAGTTTCTGGGTAGGATGGAAAAACCCGAGGTTGATTATATAGAAGGGCTAAGCCCCGCTATTTCTATCGACCAGAAGGGTCCGAGTCGGAATCCCCGGTCTACAGTGGGGACTGTAACCGAAACCTATGATTACCTGCGTCTGCTTTTTGCCCGAGTTGGTCATCCTCATTGCCCCAAGTGTGGACGGGAGATTGCTATGCAGACTGTGCAGCAGATTGTGGATGCTATTCAAGCTCTCCCCGAAAATAGCCGTATCATGGTTCTGGCACCGCTAATTAAAGACCGTAAGGGTGAGTATCAGACAGTATTTGATGATTTACGCAAGGCAGGCTATGTCAGGGTTCGGGTTGATGGACATATCTATGACCTGTCTGAGGAGTTTCAACTGGAGAAGACCAAGAAGCACTCCATTGAGGTGGTGGTGGACAGATTGGTAATTGGGCAAAGCGGAAGCCAAAGCCGCATTGCCGATTCAGTAGAAACTGCTCTCAAGCTTGGTGCAGGAGTAGTGTTAGTGTCTATTATTGATGGTGGAGAATTACTGTTCTCGGAGCATTTTGCCTGCGTCAACTGTGGAATTAGCCTGGGTGAGATTGCTCCCAGAACCTTTAGCTTTAATAGCCCGCATGGTGCCTGCCCTGCCTGCACCGGCTTAGGGGTCAAGCTAGAGATAGACCCTGAGCTGGTTATTCCCAATAAGGAACTATCTATCGCTCAAGGAGCTATCCGTCCCTACCAAACGCAACTCTGGTATTATGACCGGCTTGATGATTTAGTCCGGCGCTATGGCTTCTCCCTTAATACCCCGGTTAAGGACTTAAGTGAATCGCAGCTGAAACTGATTCTATATGGAGAAGAGGGAGAGATAGCAAGATACCGGAATCGCTATGGTCGGGTCAGGGAGTATTTTACCGGCTATGAAGGTGTAATTCCCCGCATGGAGCGACTGTATCGAGATACTGAGTCTGAGTACTCTCGGGCTTGGATAGAGCGTTATATGGTCTCCAAACCGTGTCCCGTTTGTCATGGTAAGAGGCTAAAACCAGAGTCATTAGCGGTGACCATTAGTGGCAGAAATATTGTTGAGGTTACCTCAATGTCAGTTACGCAGGCATTGGAGTGGGTGGCTACTATCGGTGGTAATGGTAGAAAAGCTATACTTACTGAGCGTGAACAGATGATAGCCCATCAAATTCTCAAGGAGATTCGATCTCGCCTTGGCTTCCTTAAAGATGTCGGTCTGGACTATCTTACCCTTGACCGTCCCTCAGCTACTCTTAGTGGGGGTGAGGCACAGCGAATTCGCCTGGCAACCCAGATAGGAAGTGGGCTTATGGGTGTGCTTTACATCTGTGATGAACCTACAGTGGGTTTGCACCTAGCCGATAACTTTCGTTTGATTAAGACCCTAAAGAGGCTGAGGGATTTAGGCAATACAGTATTGGTTGTGGAGCATGATGAAGCTATGATGCGGGCTGCCGACCACATTATTGATATGGGGCCTGGAGCTGGGGAACATGGCGGCTGGGTTGTAGCTAGCGGGATTTTGTCTGATATTATGAATTCCCCGGAGTCAATAACCGGTCAGTATCTTAGCGGGGTGAAGCAGATTCCCTTACCTCAGAAGTGCCGCTCTGGCTCGGGCAAGGAGATAATAATAGAAGGGGCTAAGCAGAATAACCTGAAAAACATAGATGTTCACCTTCCGCTGGGCAAGTTTATTTGTATCACCGGGGTTTCGGGCAGTGGTAAGAGCACCCTTATCGATGAAATTCTGTATAAGAAGCTAGCCCAGATATTTTATCGGTCAAGGGAACAGCCTGGCAACTGTGATAATATCATCGGCATGGAGCATATTGATAAAGTAGTTAATGTTGACCAGTCTCCTATTGGGCGTACCCCTCGCAGTAATCCAGCTACCTACACTGGAACCTTTACCCCTATTCGTGAGCTTTTTGCCACCATCCCTGAGGCTCGGATGAGAGGCTATGCCCCGGGTCGATTCTCATTTAACGTTAAGGGCGGGCGCTGTGAAGCCTGTCGTGGGGAGGGGTTTATCCAGATTGAGATGCAGTTTCTGCCTGATGTAACCGTTCCCTGTGAGGTGTGCAAGGGAAAGCGTTATAACCGTGAGGCCCTAGAGATTAGATTTAAAGGTAAGAACATAGCTGAGGTATTAGATATGACAGTGGAGCAGGCATTGTCTTTCTTCGAGCATTTCCCGGGGGTAAGGAGCAAACTGGAGACCTTAAACGATGTCGGGCTGGGCTATATTCATCTCGGTCAGCCGGCACCCACCCTTTCTGGTGGTGAGGCACAGAGGGTGAAGCTAGCCACTGAGCTATCGCGGCGGTCTACAGGCAGGACACTATATATTCTTGATGAGCCAACTACTGGTCTCTCCTTTGACGATGTGGCTGCTCTGCTGCGAGTATTACAGCGACTGGTTGATGCCGGTAATACCGTTGTTGTCATTGAGCATCACCTGGATGTAATTAAGAACGCCGACTGGATTATTGACCTTGGACCTGGAGCTGGTGACGAGGGTGGCTATATTGTCGCTACTGGGACACCTGAGGAAATAGCTCAGCAACAGACTTCAGCTACTGGGCAATATTTGGGCAGGGTATTGAATAGAGACGTATACAGCTAGTGTAAGTAGTTAAGAGGAGAATTCCACCCACACATGATTGAAAATAAGAGACCCAAGTTTTTCTATGGCTATGTCATAGTTTTAGCTGCTTTCGTTATCTTGGCAGTAAGTATAGGTGGACTTAATAGCTTTGGTGTCTTCTTTGAACCGCTGCTAGTGGAGTTTGACTGGACTAGAGCCGCGACTTCAGGTGTCTTCTCACTTGGTATGCTGTTACTTGGTTTGCTGGCTATGGGTACCGGTAGGCTGAACGATAGGTTTGGTCCCAGGTTAGTGCTTACAGCCGGTGGCTTCCTGGTGGGTCTGGGCTATATATTGATATCTCAGATTAGTGGCATCTGGCAGCTATACCTGTTTTACGGGGTGATAATGGGCATCGGCATGAGCAGTGTTTATGTTCCATCGGTATCTACGATAGCCAGGTGGTTTGTCAAGCGAAGGGGCATGATGACCGGCATTGCATTAGCTAGCATAGGTGCAGGCACAATGATTATGCCACTGCTGGCAGGTTGGCTCATCTCTAGCTACGGCTGGCGCATCTCCTTTATTGCCATGGGTATCATTGTGTTGGCATTAATGATTTCGGCCACCCAATTCCTCAGGCGTGACCCACAGAGCCGAGGGCAGTTGCCAGATGGCTCGACCGAGGTAGGGCAAGAAAGTTCAAATTTAGAGGACAGCGGACTCTCTCTTCGAGAAGCAATCCATACTAGACAACTCTGGATGCTTGGTGCAATTTTCCTCTGCCTGGGATTCTCTGCATATGCTATCATAACGCACATAGTTATCCATGCCACTGATCTGGGAATTCCAGTAACTAGTGCCGTCAATATTCTAGCTATTATCGGAGGGCTAAATATTGCCGGCAGGATTGTGATAGGTGGTGCTGCTGATAGAATTGGTAGTAGGCGAGCTCTCATTATTGGCATTGTTCTGCTATCAATTTCTTTATTGTGGCTGTTAATAGCCAAGGAATTGTGGATGCTCTATCTCTTTGCTGCTATCTTTGGCTTCACCCACGCTGTGTTAGTACTGTTGTCGCCAGTGGTAGCCGAGTTATTTGGGCTGAGTTCACATGGTGTGATTATGGGGTTTACTGATGCTAGCTGTACAATTGGGGTCGCTATTGGTCCGGTCTTAGCTGGGTACATATTTGATGTAACCGGTAGCTATCAGCTAGGTTTCTTAATCGTTGCCGCAGTGAGTTTTATAGGCTTAATACTGGCCTTGTTCTTAAAACCAATAAGTAGTCGAAAGTAGATAACCCAGGTATGATTGAAAATAAGAGGCCCAAGTTTTTCTATGGCTATGTCATAGTTTTAGCTGCTTTCGTTATCTTGGCAGTAGGTATAGGTGGAATTAATAGTTTTGGTGTCTTCCTTGAACCGCTGCTAGTGGAGTTTGGCTGGACTAGGGCAGTGACTTCAGGTGCTTTCTCACTTGGTATGCTGTTACTAGGCTTACTAAGCATTGTCAGTGGAATACTGGCCGATAGGTTTGGCCCCAGGTTAGTGCTTACAGCCGGTGGCTTCTTTGTGGGTCTAGGCTATCTATTGATGTCTCAGATTAGTGGCATCTGGCAGCTATACCTGTTTTACGGGGTGATAATGGGCATCGGCGTGAGCGGTATTTTTATTCCACCGATGTCTGCGATAGCCAGGTGGTTTGTCAAGAGAAGGGGCATGATGACCGGCATTGCATTAGCTGGCATAGGTGCAGGCACAATTATTATGCCACTGTTGGCAGGTTGGCTCATCTCTAGCTACGGCTGGCGCATCTCCTTTATTATCATAGGTATCATTTCGTTGGTATTAATTATTTCAGCGGCCCTATTCCTCAGGCG
>SDBU01003807.1_pt1 | contig 18985 bp, 25 predicted proteins | sample 2277071 | NCBI WGS metagenome assembly SDBU01 (sample SAMN10397929, study PRJNA504765) | marine sediment metagenome | isolation source: marine sediment core GS08_GC12, 126 cmbsf | place: Arctic Ocean: Gakkel Ridge, Loki's castle | collected 2008 | reverse complement strand
TCGAACAGCAATTCCAGCAGGCCGATGAAACTTCTCCTCATGCCTGAACATCACTGTTTCCTGGCCGAACTCAAATTTCTTATCATCAGTTCCTATCTTCACCAGTTTCATGGGTGGGGCCGAAGCCTCGGCAAGAGCTGCCTTTCCCTCTTCAGAAAGGTGGGGACAGTCAGTCAATGCCTTCTGCTTGGCGGCCACCTGCATGGCAAAGGCCATACAAGTGGGAAAACCACACTCCTTACAATTCGTTTTAGGCAGGTTTTTATAGATCTGCATCCCTGTTAAAGCCATCAGTTTCTCCTTTTTCTCCCTCTGATAATTGCCCCATATCTAGTTTCTTTATGAATTCCGCATTCATCACATATCATTTTTGCCCATTTTTCTCTTGTAAAGCCACTTTTAGTGATATTTGTTTTTATTCTCTTAAAAAAAATCTCTTTTATCATTTTTATCTCCTATAGTATATTTATTAAACATATCATTATATACTATAGAAAATAAATAATTCCTTTATTAAAATAATAAATAAAGACACAGGCAATCAGATTAACTCCTTATACCTGTGCCTTTAATGTTCTAAGTAAATATCCGACTTATACTAGTTGGGTATCTAGATCATACAACTTAAAACCTTGAACCCCTCGCAAATGCTGAGTCCTACCTGAACCACAAATAGCTACATTAGAGATTTTGCCCTTCTTAGCCATAGTTACAGCTTGCTTTCTTGTGTACCACTTTCCCGACACTTTATAACCCAAAGTGTGATCTTGACTGTTTGTCCTTCTTTTTTGAACTTTCATACTTTTACTCCTATTAAAAAAATTAATTTACTTCCTGAATACTACTATCTTCTCTTTCACTTTTCAACAAAATTATAAAGAAAATGTAAAAGATAATGTACTATTTTTTTCATTTATAGTGTAATATGCTCTTTTTACCCCTGCTCTTTTCTTCTGTTGACTGCTTTTGGGCTTAATGCTAACAGGAATATCCCCCACAAAACCATCTATCCCTGAAGAATCTTCTTTATTTGTACTCCACCTATAATCTTGTTTCAAAATATCTGCCAATTTAACTAAAATCACTTGTTAGATTTTTAGCCCTGAATATGTTTGATTAAAAACTAAATTCTCAACAAACTGTTTTGTATATTTTCTATATCTACGTCTATTTTTTGGTTCCATATCAAATACTTCTTCAAAGACACTCAGGATACTATTTATAGCCTTATTCGTAGCTTTTGGATATTTACTTAAATGCCACTTTTTCCATTCATTTAAATTTCTAAATTTGCGATTTTTAAATAAAATATGTAATTTACCTATATTACTTGGACGAGTTGCTCCTGACATAGTATTGGCAGAATTAATAAATCCATAAAGATATTTAGGATAGTTAATTTCCCTTTTCTCTAATATCTTCTTCCCACTAATCCTACCACCTAATATTTTTTTAATTTCCTTACTATCAATTATAACTTCTATATATTTATCAGATGGTTTTCTTTCAAAATTACTTTTCTTTAGATCAATTTTTTCTATATTATCTATTTTAACTCTTCTTGATTTTCTTACATTTTGTTGATTTTTCGTCTGCATAATTAGCTCTCCTAAAAATTAAATTTTAATAAACAAAGAAAAATGAGGCCAGAGAGTCCCGATTCTCCACTCTGCATGCTCTTCCAAATAGTCCACTCTATCTATTTGTTAAGGGATTGCTATACAAAGAACATAGCAATTTATTGATCGTATCTTAGCTCCTCATCTTCTTTTTTCTCACATTCTTTTAGTCCTGCAAATCCACCTGCTATCCCTGCAATATTGCACCATGCATTTCTTTCTCTCTCTGCATCTTTTTGCCAAGTGGTATTATATCCATTTCCTGTTAATAATTTATCATTTTTAACATTATATCTACCATTAAAAATACCATTAATTTTCAACCTTTCAAAAGCTTTTTGTAAATTTTGATTATCTGAAGGAATATCTAAATGTTTAGACAATGCAAACAAATTAGAAGAGACCCCCTCTATGATAGAGATAGTACAAGCCACTCCCAAGCAACCCTCCCACTCTGGATGCTTAAGACAATCGTAATCATCTGTAAGGCAAATTGTTTTTAGGAGAGACTCATACTTTTTTAATCCTCTGAAATTTCTTTCTGCTACCATTTTTAATTCCCTATCTTTGATGTTTATATTATTTTACGAACTGCAAAAATTTCTCATCTTTTGCAATCACCTCAACCACTAATTCTAAATATTTTTTCCAAACCTTCTTCTCATCAGGTTTATCTGGAAGGACAGACTTACTACGCATAGACTCTGCCTCAAAAACCACTTCATTATGAATTTCTTCGAGTTCTTCTTTAATATATTTACCATTCCTAATATCTAAAAGCATTTCCCTATCAGGTCTAGGAAAAGTCATATGTCCTGTTTCCATCACTTCTGTGAGTTGCCTAACAAGACGAATGGAGTGAGCTGCACTCTTTCTACAAAAGCCATATTTTTCAATATCTGCTTTTCTTTTAGCTCCAAGTCCTGACATAGAAGAAATACATTTTTTCTCATCTACAGAATCAAGAATTTTAATAATACTATCCATTTTTTCTTTATTAAGATACCAATGACTGCGAACATCATTTATAACTGCTTTTTTAGTTTTATTAAATTCTGTAGAAACTAATTTAACAGCCATGGCCTTTCTCCATTCTCCTGTACTGTATCCCATTATCCTACCATAAATGGCATTGCTAATTAAATAATCTTTAAGGTTAAGAATTTCTCTGCCAAGACCGGAACATTTGATTATATTCTTATCTGATGAGTAGAATAGCTCAGAACTCTGAGGATCCCCCTTTATTACTAATTTTAAGAAATGAGAAGCACTATAAATTTTGACATCACCCTCTAACTCAGCACATTTAAAATCTTTCACACCGATAAGATAAGAAAAGGGAGCAAATGTAAATCCTCTGATATCATAATCACTCAAAGGTGTATTCATCCCATAAAGATGACTCCCTGACTCGCAAAGAAAATCAGGGTTTTGCAATTTTTTCTCTAATAGTTTTTCATCTTGTTTTTTCAAAATTTATATAACTCCATCTTTTTAACTCGAATATCTTTAATATTCAACTCCTATAAAATCTAAAACTTTCCCACACCCAAGCTTGTTAATACATAAGTCGTACTGCTTGGGATGAGTTTTTTTCATACGTTGGAACCTATTCTCTCCTTTTTCTAAATGGACCCCAAACATACAGAACATACAACCCGTTCTTTTCTCTCCCATATCATATATTTTAGAATAAGAAATATTATATTTCTCTATGTAATCCCAAATATCTTTTTCCATCCAAAATGCCATCGGTTTTGACATAGGATTTGTTTTACTGTCAAATGAATTACATCCATATCTTAAATAGTCTCTTTCTCTCATGCGGGACTCTCCTGCCATAACTCCAGTAATTGGCATTCTGCCTGTCTCTTTTTGATACCTGTGAAATGGTTCTTTTTTCATAACATCACAGCATTTTTCAGATATCTTAAAACCAGAATCAACCATCTTTAACCATTTTTTTGATATCTTCATAGATGGGCAGTACTCTCCTTTTCTGTTCATTCCTGTAAGTCTTAAATTAACCGTTGCTTTGTTCTTAGGATTAGCATTTTGTAAATCACGGATATATCTTGCTTGTTGTTTACTAAACTACAGGGAATCCATATTTTTCGATAACTTTGTGAAAAGGCATTTTAGGTTTTAACCAAGTGACATTATCTATAGTTCTAACAAAGTCTTTAATTTCAGGATATTCTAGACCTGTATCAACGAATAAGGCCGGAACTTCTGGATATATCTTTCTAACTTGATGAAGCAAGACAGTACTATCTTTTCCTCCTGAAAAACTGACTGAAACATTGCCGTGCCAATGAGTATACCAATCTTTAATTCTTTTCTCCGTATAAGCTTCTTTTAGATATAGAGGTAAAACTTGTCTTTGTTTTAATTGCCACGGTTCTAATTTCCATGATGATTTATTTGTTTTTTCGTCTGTCATTACCACTTCTTTTGCTTTTATACGTCTATATTTTAATTAAAATACTGCAATTATTTACCATTATAGTTATTATCTTTCACTTTGCAACTATTTTTAATAAATAAATTAACCAAATATCTGTCCTAAATCAGGTATTTCGTCATCCATAACATCTAAAGATAACATCTCTTCTTCATACTTTGTGTCATTAGGATAAAGAGTAAAAACTACTTGAGTTTTCATATCTACTTTATCGTATTCTAAATTTACATCTTTTATATTATTTTCTATCACAGGCCCATCTTCTAATTCTGTCGCAAATGTTATCTTTTTCTTACCAAATTGCACTTTATTAATTATAGAATAAATGTCCTGCATGAATATTTTTTTCCTTTTACGTGATTTCTTTCTAGTTTTTCTCTTTTTAACTACTTTTTTCTTTTTTTTCTTAACAACTTTCTTCTTAGATAGTGTCTTTTTTGTCTTCTTTTTAGTCTTTTTTTTAACAGTTTTCTTCTTCTTTTTATATCTTACTACTTTCTTTTTCACTTTTGTAGCCTTTTTATTTTTAATTTTTGACATTGGAGTCTCCTAAACCTTCGCAGTTATCAGCCTGTGCTATCATATCTCCCTTTTTAACCATTTCATCAAGTTTTTCTTTAACAGGACTTTTCTTCATACATACATATCCTATTTTTGATAGTGATATATAACGACAAGTTTTCTCTTTTTGTTCTATTTTACAAACTGCCTGAAGATGAGCTTTAGATATTTTTCTTTTCTTATCAAGTAAATACTCTCCTAATTGATTATTAAAGTCTACGCTATACATTATTTTTTAAACCTTTCAAGATATTTTTTAATGTTCATTTTTTTAGGACTTAACTCTTTAATGACATTAGATAGTTTTTTCTCAGGCCATAGTTTATTTTTACTACAATTATGAATAGGGACAGGGCAACTATCTTTTACCCATGACATAGAATTTTTACACATTTTAATAGTGTATGACTTATGATCCTCATTATTTCCATAAAAATCTGTTCTTCCATCCTTACCGTGTTTACAATCTGTCCCTAATAAAACAATATCAGAGCAACCCATACTGACAGCCAATTGACAAGCCAGGGCAGTTGTATTTCCCCTGCCGTGTAAAATAGAAGGATCTTTTTTAAACTTAAAATCGCCTACTTTAACTGAAAAATTAAGAAACAACTTTCTAGGGTCTCCCGCATGACTACTCACTTTTAATGACTTTTGTCTAATTAGTTTTTTCTTCTCATTATTCCACATTTGAACATCTTGCCATAATAAAATAGTAGGTTTATAAATATAATATATTCTATTAACACCTATCGTAAAATATGGATCTAAAATATCTAATTTTTGTTTAGAAATACTAGGGGCATTGCCTAGAATAAAAACTACCTCTCCTTCTAAAATATTTTTCCATTTAGACATAGGTTTATAAATAAATTTGTCATTAAATTTTCTCCCATTTAAAAATTTAGAGTTAGAAGTATTAGTAGTTATTTTTAATCTACCTGTTTTTCTCTTAGATTTTATAATAGATTTAACACTCTTTTTATCTTTTTTTAATATCTCTTTTTTCTTTTTATTTATCGTTGGAGATATTCTTAATTTAGATTGTTTAATTCTTTTTCTATTAAAATGCATAAAAATTATTTACCATCATTAATTAATAATCTAAAATATCTCTTGCAAAACAATTCATATACTAAATAATTTTCCATATTATTTTTCCCCAACGACTATAGTATATTTAGAATCTACTAAAATATTGCTGCCATCTATTTTCATATTATAAGCATCTTTAACTTCTTGAGGGGCATCCAAATGCATTTTAATAATGTTATCTACTTTATCATGATGTAATCCTGAATTCTCTATCCAATTGTTAATGCTAAAACTAGACATGAAAAAAAAGTATGATTGTACCTTTGAAAAACCTGCCACATTCATATACTTCTCTAATTGACCTGGTGCAAAAGTAATTCTATCTTCTTTGTAGTCGAACATATCGGAGAACCAATTTACAACTAAATCAGAATTAGATGGAGGAATTCCTTCGGCTATCACCATTTTGCCACCTATTTTTAGATAATTATAACACTTATAAAAGGCACAGTCTATATCCTCTAAAATATGATGAAATACCATTCTAGATATTATTCTATCGAATATCTTATGAGAGAATAAAGATTCCCTAATATCCCAATTGATAAAAGAAATTCCATCCCATTTTCCTTTACTTAGCATATCGATAGATATATCTAAAGCTACCACAAAAGAAACTTTATCCTTTATATTATTAGCCACAACCCCTGTTCCTGTTCCTACGTCTAAAACTAAATGATTTTTATTTAAATCAGAACAATTAATTAAATTATCTATATATAAACCATCTTCGACCCATTCTAATTTGTTATATTTTTCAGATCTAATTTTCCAATAATTTAATTGTTCATTTTTTTTCATAACTATTTTACCCATTTGAATCTATTTGTAAGTTCTTTTTTTAGATTCCCTAAAATATCGTCATATTCTCTATTCTTAATCTTTATACTTTTTCTAAATATCCCCCTATCATCGAAAAGATTTAAATCATATTGAAATCTTTTCTCTTTAGAGAAATACCCAACCTGTAATATTTTCTTAGGCCTATTATTATACCACTCAATAACCTTACACACTACTGCCGTTGTGGAATTGTTTTCATCAACGCCCTTTCTTCCATCTTCAATAAAATATATTCTATCTTTATCTAAGTCATTAAGTATAGAATTGTTTTCATTTATTTTGTTAATACTATAATTAAATTTTTTCATAATAGAAGGAGAGAAGTCTCTAATAGAGATAATGCCTGAATTTGTATCATTTAGATTATTAACACTTATATTATCTCTTAAAAATACCCATGACAAATAACTATTAGCTTTAGGAATAATAGCGGCTCTAGATATTTCCGAAGGAAAGCCATGATCAGAAAAAAACCAAAAAACACTATTAGATTCATTAAAATTCCATACATCCATTAAATTCATTATCTTGTTAGTAACTCTGTCGGTAACTTTCTTAACATGTTTCTCAGACCTTCCTTTTCTATATCCTGCCAAACTATGAAAATGCTCATAGTCGATAAAATAAAAAGTATTCTTTTCTGGTTTTTCTGCTTGCATTGATAGTATAAATTCTCTTTCTCTTTGATGCCATTCTGAACTTTTTTTACTATCACTTAAAAGTAACTTATCTACAGTTCTTCCTCCCTCTCTAATATTTTTATATTTTTTGAATATTTTGTATCTTTTTTCACACCCTCCAGGCCATGAGTCTGTGCTTATATCTCCGTGAACAAAATTGTCTGTAGGTAAATCATGAACCCTAATTTGCCAATCTTGCTCTTTTAACTTGCTCATAATAAAATCCTTATACCATGGAACATATATCTTTTTTGACTTTTTCTTTCTATACCTATTTAAATAAGAATGCCCGATGCCATGTTTAGCATAATCTGAAGGGAGCTTTCCAGTAAACATCTCTAATAAAGATACCACTGTAAAACACCCCCCTACTTGAGCTAATCTCTTCATTTTATTTATTTCTGCCATCCTTATCATCTCTTCCATAAGAGGCATAGTATCAAACAAAACACAATAAATTTTTAAACTCATCTATATCTTCCTTTTCTCCAATATATCTTCTTATTTCTCCATTCCTTTTCCGGCCTACTATCCTTAATAGGCTTTTTCCAATTATTATACATAAAAGATAAGTATTTTTCTGGTGGGGAAGGGACTCTAAATGTTGTACCCTTAAACTCCATTGTTTTATAATTTTCAAAAAACTTCCTAGGATGTCTACGCATTCTAGATAATCTATACTTATCATTTTCGTATTTTTTATTAAGAAACAGGCCATCAATAGAATTTTTTTGAGTATTAATTATTCCATATCTTAACAAAGTAATTTTAGTTCCCATTTCTTTTTTTATTTCTCTAAAAATAAAACCAGACAATATAAAATCTTTTTTTAAATCATCATATTTAGGGAGGAGGTCCTCCTCATAAACAGCTACATCTACATCATCATCCCACGATATAAAATCATGATCCCTAAAAGCTCCTAAAAGAGTCCCCCCTATTAACCAAAAATCTACACTATTTTTATCAAGAACATTCTTAATATCTATTAAATCTTTCAGGCCTTGCTCCTTGTTAAATAACTTATGATTAGACATATTAATATGTTTTTTGGAAATCTTATTCCAATCTTCATCATTTAAGCTACTTAAGTATTTTATTTCTTTAATTGATATGATAATTAGATAAGACTCCAATTAGGACAATCTGACTCTATAATTTTTGATGCAGAATAGAAATTAGTATTAGAAAACTCCTTCACAAGTTCTTTAATATAATATACTATCAATTTTTCTTTTATAGTCATAGGCCTGCCATCTTTATGGTTTTTCCATTCATATTTAGATTCCTCCCATTTGTATTTTATAAAAGAAATCTCATAACAAGCATCAATACCAAAAATATAGATCTCTTTTGGAGACTCATCCATTAAGCACATGTCGATAGCATATGGACCTGTTGTAGGCCAGTATCTACTTCTCCTATTGCTTACTATATTCTTTTTTATTTCATTCTTAAAATTATTTTCCAAAAAACTACACATATCTTTATAATTATTATATTTTCTTGAGTATTTCTCTAATATTTCTTTAGAAAGAACAGGAAAACCTCTTTTAGACATAAATTCTGGCAAAAAAAATATATTAAATTTTTTAAATCTTTCTAGTATCCCTTTGCCTTTTCTTTTTTCTTTTAATTGTTTAACACTATACATTGTCTGAACTCTAACAATATTTAAGTCTTTATCTGCACCTTTTCTCCACCCCCAGTCAGACCTACCAACAAAATGAATAATTTTTTTATCTTTAAAATGCTTAATACCTATCTTTCTTATCTCTTTATGAAAAGTCCCCACTATATAAATAGTATCAAATAAATGGCTAAATTTAGAGTACTTTTTTAAACTTCCTCCCCTACCTAATATAGCAACTCTATCTTTTGACATCTATTTATAACCTCTTCCTATTAAACCAATCTTGCATTTCTGACAAGGCAAAGGTAATGTTTTTTTATCTTTGATATTCTGTCTTATAGCTTTTATCTTATTTCCGTTCCATATGTCATATATCGAGTTGTCCCCTATATTTCCGACTACCTGATTGCCTCCGAACATCGAACAACATGGAGCTACATTCCCATTGTTAAAAATAAATAATCTTTGATAAGGCTGATAGCAAACATAATCTTCTCTTTCTTCCACCCTATATTCTTTATCTATTTGATCATATTTAACATTGCCCACAAAAGGATTATAAAAAAAAGATGTTGAGATAATATCAATTTTATTTTTCCAATACTCTTTAAACTCATCAATTTCATTACAATTTATTTTACTTCTGACCATAGACACTCTTGTTAAGGGGAATGTCAAATTACTTTCTTTTTTTATTCTTAAAAAATTACCTATATTCTTTATCACTTTTTTATAATTACTACCAACTCTAATTTTGTTATATGTTTCTTCACGAATAGCATCTAATGAAAAAGAAAGAGTAGTCAAACCTGACTCTATAATCTGATATGATAGTTCCTCTGTTAGCAATAAAGCATTAGTATGTAAAGATATGTGCATAACACCCTTTTTTCTAGCATATTCTATACACTTGATAATGTCATCATACAAGAAAGGTTCATTAACACCATTTAGCTCTATTGACGGCAAACCGTATTTGACACCTTCATCTATTATTTTACAAAATCGACTAAACTCTATCTCTTCTTTGATATCTACCTTATAAGGCCAATCTTTAAATGGTAAACTGCAAAGGCAAGCTAAACATTTTAAGTTACATCCTATTTTGAACTCAAAATTTATATGCAATGGAAAGCTTGTTTCTATCTCTCCTTTTTCTGCCTTATCCCAGTTGTCTCTATATACTTTAAAAGGCTTGCCATATTTTTTATATAAAATATCATAGATATCTTTTTTCATATTTTCTAACTTCTCCACTTGTTTCTAAATATATCTATTTCTCCACCAGTGTAAAAATGTTTTACTTGTTTAAGATTATAATAATAATCTAAAATGTCATTAGGCACACATATCTCTTTTTTTAATTGATAATATTTACTGAATGTCAAGATGCTGCTATTCCTGTCTCTTTTGCCTTTATTAAGCCTGAAATTTTTTATACCAAAAACTTCACTTCCTAATCTTTTCATATATTTATGATTCAACATTTGCTCGAACTTTAATAATAAAAGAGTGCATTTATTACTTTTATATATATTAATACTATCGGTATCAAAGTTTTTTTTATACACATCAATACCGTGAACAGTTTTTATTTCGTAGTCCATAAAATTAATAACCATATCAATGTAAAAATATCTAACATTCTTTTTTAAAGCCCTCTCAGGAGGAACGTTACCACACATACTAAGATATCTTAAAAACTCCTTCTTCCTATCAGCTTCTCCAAAAAAACCATTAGAATAATATCTTATAAAAAAAGAAAAAATTATATCAAGGGGATCCCTATATATAGTAATCACGTAATAGTTCTTACTTTTATTAATAATCTTATTGACTTTTTCTGCTTTTCTTATATGTTTGGTCATTTGGGAGCCATATTCTAAAACATTTTTTGACCTACTTATCTTTTTGACTTTATCTTCTACATGATACTTCTTAATATTACTTATAGTCTTGTCTGACAAATAATGAATAGGCAACATATTATCTCTATCTATTTTTACTGTGTCAGAATATTTTTTCAAACTAGCTTTAAGAGAAGTACTACCTACTCTACCGACTCTATGAAAAAGCATATAATCATAGCTACACATAATATTCTAGTCCTCTCCATACAATTTTAACCACTGCTCAACTTGAAGGACTTGCCAACTATAGTCGATATCTAGTCCCATCTCTTGTTCCAAAGGAAAAATCCTATTGCCCATCCATTTTTGAGGAAGAACACCGTTCCTAATATTCTCAATGCAATGAGATCTAACAATAGAAGCTCCCATATCAGCGAACCAAACATCTCCTTGAGAATTTCTATCACAATTAAACTCTTTTTCGTTCCCATATGTCGATAAAGGAACAAAAGGATGTAAAAATCCATCATCTCCAATTTTTCTTGCTCTAATAGGACTCCACATATTATACCTAGAAACAGTTACAACAGAATCATAAGAAGGATTATATGTCAAAATGTCAATACCTTTCTGTATAGTCAATGACGTTATCGCAAAAGCGTTACACATTAATAAAACAATAATATCTATTTTTTCTTCAGGATTACGTTCTTGTATAATATTATAACCATGCACAAAAACATCTTCACAAAGAGCTTCGTCAGAAGAAAGATAAGATGGCCTTTCTATAATTTTTATATCATTTTCTCCTGCTAATTTCATAAGACTTTCATCGTCTGTAGAAATATATCTTTTATCTATCCCTTCACATTTTATAGCAGCTCTCATTGGATAATATGCTAATTCGTGTCCTAGGATATTATAGGTGTTCTTCCCAGGAAAACCCTTACTACTTTTTCTTCCCACTAGCAATGAAACTATCATTTTTATCCCCTTCTACTTATCTCGCTATCTCTGAGATAGCACCCATCACATGCATCAATTGTATGAGATAGCCCCTGCTTATGAGAATCTCTATATAAATTCATAGTTTTAGAATTCCAGCAATCCTTTATAGATACACTGTCGATATTTCCCAATTTCGCTAAAGACCTATGATCGTGATTACAAGGCCATATATCTCCATTCCATAAAACACCCATTCTCTGCCATAACTGAGGGCATATCCAAGAAGAAACAATACCTTCTCTTCTGCAACTCATATCTTGGTACTCTAAGTAGGCTACTTCGTCAGCTATAGGTGTCCAAAATTTCTCATATTCATTTAGATCAACATCAGGAATCTTAACCGTCTGAATCCTCACGAAAGGATGACTAACATTTAATTCTTCCTTAACTTTCTGAAGATTTTTTATATTCTTCAATACTATATCATAACTAGAACATACTCTATTTTTCTCATACACCTCTTTAGTATGTCCCTCAAAAGATATAGATACCCTATCTAATCCAGCATCTATTAATCTTCTAGCCATAGAATCAGTTAAGAGCATAGCATTAGTATTAAAGTATACATCTATTAACCCTTTTTTCTTTGCATATCCGACAAAATAATCTATGAGTGGATGGAGTAAAGATTCCCCTCTGATATTAAATTTAACTCCACACAAACCATTGTCGGACCCCTCATCTATTATCTTTTCTACATGTTCTTTAGAAATAAATCCTTTTTGATGATTAAAGCCTGAAATAGTTGTTTCACAAAATTGGCATCTCAGATTACAAGCATTAGTGACTTCTATATCTAAAAATAATGGGAAATCACCGATATCAAAAGTCTTAGGCCATACTTGCCATTTTCTCCTATACTCCATAAATTTTTCATCTTTTTTATTGCCAAGTTCCTCACCAGATATATGATTAAACCATGTGTTAATATCTTGGTAATTTTTCATAATTGACGACCCATCTTAAAGCATGTTCATATATTCATCGACAAAAATTAAAAAAATATTGAGTTTCTGCCGATATAACTAATATGAGATTATCAATTTCTAATATAGCATGGAATAACGAAGAATTAGAACCCCATCTAAAACTACTGAGAGATCTAGGATGTAATGGAGTTGAAATAGCCCCAAGTGCTATATGGGAAGAACCCACTAAGGCAACCGTATCAGATATAAGATATATAAGAAAACTTGTCAAAAGATATAACTTAAAAATACCTTCATTCCATGCCCTCTTATATGGTAAGCCAGAACTATCTATTTTTAAAGATAAAAGCACAAGGAATCAAACTGTCTCTTACATAAAAAAACTAATACGATTAGCACAGAACTTATCAGTTAAAGTTTTAGTTTATGGTTCACCAAATAGCAGAAAAGTCGAAGAAAGATCTTATGAAGAATGCTATAAAATAGCTGTAGATACATTTAAAGAGTTAGCAGAAGAGTGTAGGGTATATGATACTTGCCTATGTATAGAACCTCTAGAATCGGCTAAAACCAATTTTATAGTAAACTCCGATGAAGGATATAATATAGTTAAAGATGTTGATGATACTGGATTTAGACTACATCTAGACACGGGAGCTATGCATAATAGTAAAGAAGATTTCAAGAAGGCTTTTAAAAAATGCAAAGACATTTTAAAACATGTTCATCTAAATGATCCTAATTTAACCCCTCCAGGAACCAATGGCATAGACCACTATATAATAGCTGAAGCCCTTAAAGCATCTGGCTACGATAATTATGTTTCCATAGAAATGAGAAGACACGATCACAGCAACTTAAAATTGATAATGGACTCTATATCTTATGCAAAGAAAAATTATGTTCAAAGATAAGAAAATATTAATAGTAGGAGCCAGTAGTGATATGGCTAAAAATGTCAATTCAAAATTGATTGACGATGGGGCTATAGTAGGGCTACACTATAATACTAATCTACAAAGTCTATCAACATTTAACAACTCTGACAGGGTTAAGAAATTTCAGAAGGAACTCAAAAATTCCCAAAACTGTTTTAATCTTGTGGATGAATTCTCTGAATGGGCAAAAGGAATTGATATCGTTATCCAGCTCTCTGGAGGTATAAGCCAAGAGATACATTGGAATAGCATTACAGAAAAAGATTGGTATCACGATCTGTCAGTAAACCTTCTCACTCCGTTCTTTATAACTCAAAGATCTACACAATACATGAAATCAGCAGGAGGAAAAATATTACTTACTAGCACGGCATCAGCAAGTCACGGAGGAGGAACTAGGTCAATAGCTTACGGAATAGCTAAAGGCGGCGTTGAAAGTATAGTGAAAAGAGTGGCAAAAGATTGTGCTAAAGATAATATTACAATCAATGCTATAGCTCCTGGATTTATAATGACTAAGTTCCATACTGATACAATGAAGAGAACACCAACACAGCTAAAAAAAAGACTTAAAACCATTCCACTAAACAGGTCAGGAACAATAAAAGAAGTAGCAGAAACTATTTTGTTTTTGATCTCCGACAAATCTAAATATATCACTGGACAGACCATCACTATAGATGGCGGAGACTGGTTATAAAGGAGAATACAAATGTACGACTTCTACTTTGGAACAAAAGAAGATATTAATAATGATCCTAAAAAATTCTTATTAACTATCAAAAGAATGATGCCTAGATGGTGCAACTCAATCCCCGATTCAGAGTACCTATCTATTTATGATGCTATAGACAGCATTCAGCTACCAGACAATCCTGTATTTGTAGAAACAGGGAGTGGGGCAAGCACTATAATTTTATGCTACTTAGCACTAAAACATAATGGAAAGCTATACACATGGGATATTAATGGAAGCAAATTATTCTATCTAAGATCTATTATAAATGATACATTAATGAGACACTTCTCTGATGATAATCTTTCCAACCATTGGGAATATATCCCTTACAATAGTAATTCAAGGTTTGCTGGTATAGGCATCCTCAAAGAAATGGACAAAACAGTTAATGCTTGCTTTCTCGATAGTGAACATACTCTTGAAGTATTAAGCCAAGAGATAGAAAGCATCTGTGATATATGTGATGAGGAATCCATGCTAATGATAGACGATGGGAATTATTCTTACAAATACCAAAATACAGCATACATCAATATGATAAGGACAAAACATAACTTGCCTTCAATTAAAAACCCTGCTGACAATCTATGCAAATACTTCTGGATGGAAATTGACTTTCTATTAAGAAAAAGATTTAAAAATGTCACACATATAGAAGATACCTATAAAGATACATATACTTCCGATCTATTCTGGGCATATTATAATTATGATAGAGAAACAATGGGAAAATTATCTATGGAAAAAACTAAAGATCTTAAACATCGTTTTGATGCTTGGAGAATAAATAGATAAACTTATCCATTGTAATCAAAATAATCTTTTCCTGTTATCATACTATCTCTCTTGCTATTAAAATATAATTGCTTATATTCTTTTTTTGCCGGCTCTTTCCACTTGACCATTTCAGAGTCATAATCTATACTTAGAATATCAGGATTATAAAATTCTTCATAGATGGTTGGTGTGATAATTTCGAAATTAAAACCATATTTCTTACTACCATATTCTTTCAATAATCTTAAAGTCTTATAGATATCCCAATCAATTTTTCTATTATAAAAATAACTAAAACAACTCGTAAACCCCATTCCGAAGAAATTCTGACCTTTATTCTTAGATTCCAAATCCTCCTTAGAGTAGTATGTGTACCCATCCATCCCTGCAACCATTATTTTTGTTGCACCCTGCATGTGAGCCCAAAATATAGCTTTAGATCCAGCAGAACAAAAACATCCTCTCATCACCCCCTTTTTCTCTCTCATGCAGCATCTTTTATATTCATATGAACTTTTATCATCAGATCCATATTTCCATAATCTAGGATCTATATTATAAGTATTATATTTTTTCTTCCAATATCTTCTTATTGTTTTTTTGGGAAAATTATTCTGAAATATGACGCTTGACTTCTCGCTAGTCGTCATTCCAAATTTTCTAAATCTCTTCGTAGATCCCCAGAAATGGATATCTGGTATTGTGACTCCAGTGATATTATTACATCCGATAGTAATAATGCTATTATCTTTAATGAATTTTTCTATCTTATCCCAATATTTTTTTACATTAGGAGCGGTTCCTAGAACTAAGACATGCTTTTCTCTCAAATCTATCATTATATCTTTTTCCCAACAAAAGTAAATTGTTTAGAACTTATAATCTTACTATCTAATAATACCCTATCAATATGTTTAAACCATGATGCTATTTCTTTATCCTTTTTAATAGAACCAGTTCTTAATCCCCCGATTATTTTGTCAAAAAAAGCAAGATCTTGATCTAACTCTAATTCTGTAAAAAATGTTTTTAGTCCTTCATGCATTCTTGAAAAATTGGAAGAACAATCAAAAGGAGATTGAAGATTTTTATGTTCAGAATCTTTATAACTAAATTCTTGTTTTATTTTAGTAATCTCTTTTAGAAATTCTTTTTTATTTCGGGACATATTGATATTTTCAAAATAATTTCCCCCCAGAGACAATAAAGCTCTAATCATATAAATAATAGTAGCATCAGATAAAGTTAAATCATTCTTAGTAGGATCTGCGACAAAAATAATGCCTCCTTCGGACAATATGGAATCCACTTTCTTAAAAAGAGAATCTAAATTACCAAAATGATGTAATGAGTTGCAAAAAATTATCAAATCATAACTACCTTCTGCTTTAAACTTTTGAATATCCTCACTCACATAACGAATATTATTATTTTTCCTTATATACTCATCTTCATAGGCAGTCTCTGTGGCAATTCTTATACATTCCTTAGACACATCTACCCCTGTGATATTATGACCGGCTCTGGCCAATTCTAAGGAGACATGACCAGGACCACAGCATACCTCTAATATGTTTAAATTACCTTCCCTACAATAAGATTTAATAACAGAACCTATTTTTCTAACCATTTCTCCAAAAAACATATCTGTAAAAAAAGGATCTCGCCACACGCTATTATTAAACCATTCATTCCTCTCTTGCCTTCGCAAATCAGGAATGTAACCATTATTTATTCTTTCTAAAATCTGCTTATCAAATGATAATGATTCTTTTTTTATTTTATCGTTCATTTATTATTCCCTTTATTTAAATTTTTTTAGCCTGGCCCCTCTAAATTTGATATCTTTACCATCATATAAATCTCTAAAATTACTAATAAGCCTGTTGCATTCCACCATATCTCCGTTAGTATTAATATAGTAATCAGATAATAACTCCCTATTAGCCTCAAACAACATATCATAAAATTCTGATGATGGAATATCTGTAAAATTAACCATATATAGATCTGAATTAGTAAATTTATTAAAGAAATCCTCTGGACCGCTTAATTTATTTTGCATAATAGCTTCGTAATATAATCCAGAACCTGGATAAGGAGTAGGTGGACGTATAGTCCTAACTTCTTGATAAGTATTATATTTTTTGATAAAAGAAACTATCTTTTTAAGACTTTCCGCTGTATCTCCATGGCTTCCCCATAAAAAATTAAGACTAACATAGATATCATTAGCATCTAAAATAGTTTCTATCGCACGAGTATTATCATCTGCTGTTGTGTTCTTATGCATTAGCCTTAAAACACCATCATCTAAAGACTCTAACCCAACACTTACCGTAGAGCATCCGCACCTTTTTAAGATACTAACAACTTCTTTATCAATAATATCAACCCTAGCACTACAGAAGAATCTTATTTTTAAATCATATTTATTTAAATATCCCTCAAAAGATAATAATCTTTTTTTATTTAAAATAAACATCTCATCATCGAAGAAAAAATTAGTGATCCCATATATATCTTTTAAATATTTTAATTCTAAAACAAAGTCCTCTATCTTCCTTACTCTAATACCCCTTTCCATACGATAGCAAAAACTACATTTATTAATGCATCCCCTAGAAGATAAAGCTGCTAAGCTATACTCATCATCAACTTGTCCTTTAATCTTTAAACTCTTTTTATAATCATCTATAGGAAACAAATCCCAAGCAGGAAATGGTAAACTATGAATATCAGGAACAGATATTCTTCTTTCATTAATTATTACCTCATCTCCATCCCTATAAGCTATACCTCTGATATCAGAAAGATTTTGAGTTTTATTAACTTTCTCCCTAGCAACTTCTATGATAGCATCTTCCGCTTCTCCCATTGCAATAATATCAGCTTTTGTAATATTAAGCATGTACTCTGGAATAGGGCTCGGTCCATGACCCCCTAGAATTAACCAAGCTTTTTTCTTATGGTTATTTATGACTCTGCACAGCTCTATTACCGTCTCTTTAAACCTGGCTGCTAAAAACCCTACTCCAATAATATCATAATCATTATTATCAAGATGTTCCGCTAACTCTTCATTAGAATAATGATACAAATCCTGACAATAGACTTCTACGATATGCCCTTCGTTTCTCAACACCGATGCTAAATAACCAATACCTAGAGGAAATACATTTGCATCTTGATAGACATCGTGTATTATAAATAAAATTCTTGATGATTTACTCATAGCTTTTTTCTGTTACTATATCCTTAGGGGTTTCTCCGTTAAGAAGTTTAATGCAATTCTCTACTGCTCCCAACTCCATCAAATATCTAGATAATCGATCAGAAGAAGCTAAATGAGCAGTCAATAAAATATTATCCATTTTTATCAGGCCTCCAGTATAAGGTTCTTTTTCAAATACATCTAGAGCAGCTCCTGCTAAATGATTAAAAAGACATATCTCTAAATCTCTTTCGTTAATAATACCCCCTCTAGAAGTATTAATAAAATAAGAACCTTCTTTCATTATACTAAACTCATTCATAGTTATAGATTGACGATTTTTTTCATTCATTGGGATATGGACAGAAACCAAATCACATTCTCTAAATAAAGTGTCTTTATCAACCCAAGTAACCCCGTCCACATTATCTATCTGCTTAATATCACAAGCTAGTATATTAGCCCCGAAGGGTTTTAATCTATGGATCACTTTTTTACCTATCCTGCCAACTCCCAAGATACCTATCTTTATTTGTTTAATAGATAAACCTGTAATCCTTTCCCATTTACCTGCTTTAACAGATCTATCAGAAATATGAAGCCCTCTCAGTAAATTAATAATCTGTGCAATAGTT